>CEWK01025659.1_pt1 | contig 16657 bp, 16 predicted proteins | sample 531431 | NCBI WGS metagenome assembly CEWK01 (sample SAMEA2623059, study PRJEB7988) | marine metagenome | isolation source: saline water (ENVO:00002010), including
TGTTGGAGAGAATACATGGTGTTTCAGAAGAGACAACAACGGGCGTTCATCGTTTGAAAGAGCTACTTAGAAAAGGAGAACTAAAAATTCCAGCTATTAATGTTAATGACTCAGTTACTAAGTCAAAAAATGATAATAAATATGGTTGCAGGCATAGTTTGAACGATGGCATTAAAAGAGCTACCGATATGTTGCTGTCAGGAAAAAAAGCACTTGTTATAGGTTATGGTGATGTTGGGAAAGGCTCTGCATTAAGTTTAGCCCAAGAAGGAATGATCGTCCGTGTAGTCGAGTCTGATCCGATATGCGCCATGCAGGCTTGCATGGATGGCTTTGAAGTTGTTTCAACATATGAGAATGGTGTTGTATCAAGAAAAGACGAGGACATTAATAAAACTTTGCTTCAAGATACAGATTTGTTGGTTACTACTACCGGCAATGTAAATGTTTGTGATGCACCGATATTGAGAAATATTAAAAATACTGCCTTGGTTTGTAATATTGGTCACTTTGATAACGAAATTGATACTGCATATATGAGAGATGCATGGCATTGGGAAGAGATAAAACCTCAAGTTCACAGAGTTTTTAGAGATGCAACCCCAAACGAAGAACCTGATCTTAGCAGTAAAAATTACATCGTTTTATTGGCAGAGGGCAGATTGGTAAATCTTGGAAATGCAACTGGTCATCCTAGTAGGATTATGGATGGATCATTTGCAAACCAAGTCCTTGCTCAAATTTTCTTATATGAACAGGCTTTTGCAAACATTAATGATGACGAGAAAAAGAAAGAGTTAATTACTGTAAAGGTTCTACCAAAAAAACTTGATGAGGAAGTTGCTGAATTGATGGTTCAAGGGTTTGGAGGAATCATTACTAAGCTTACTCAGGAGCAGGCTGATTATATTCATGTCCCTGTAGATGGCCCGTTTAAAGAAGAAGAATACAAGTATTAGAAAGTAGGATTTTAGGTATTATTTATTCATAATACTTTGATGAAAATTTTTATTGCAGTACTTCTGTTTGTATTTGTATCTAGCTGTGGTTATAAGGGTCCCATACAACCAAATACTCTAGGCCCGGATACTCAAAATATAGATGGATCACTTTAATTTTAAACAAGGGGAGCTGTTTTGTGAGGATGTTCCCATCAAAAACATTGCTGAGAAGTTTGGAACTCCGGCTTATGTTTATTCAAAAGCTACGCTGTTAAGACACCTAGATGTCTATCAAAAAAGTCTTGAAAGCCTTAATGGAATCGTTTGTTTCTCAGTAAAGGCCCTTTCAAACCTTAGCATTTTAAAGTTACTAGATGAACATGGAAGTGGCTTTGATATTGTTTCTGGCGGTGAGCTCCATAGGTGCATTAAGGCAGGTATTGACCCCAAAAAAATAATATTTTCAGGAGTAGGGAAATCTGCAGATGAAATTGCACTTGCCCTCAAGGTTGGTATCTTATCTTTTAATGTGGAGTCTGAGAGTGAGCTGAAAAGAATCTATCAAATTTCCAAGAATATGAACTTAATAGCGCCTATTGGCTTAAGAGTTAATCCGGATGTTGATGCGGGTGGACATGAGTACATAAAGACAGGTAAAAAAGAAAACAAATTTGGAATATCCTTTGAAAAAGCTTTATATATTGCAAGAGAATATTCGAACAAACCAGAGTTAAATTTTCTAGCAATTACTTGTCACATTGGCTCTCAAATTTTAGATCTAAAAAGCTTTAAAAATGCTGCGGAGCAAATGTTAGATTTGGCAAACCGATTAGATCAAATAGGTTTAGAAATTAAGATTATTGATATGGGTGGTGGTCTAGGAGTGAGATATATTGATGAAGAAACATCTGCTCCTGCTGAACTCATGGAAATTTATCAGGATGTTTTCTCAGGAACCAACAAAAGAATATTTCTTGAACCGGGCAGATCTATTGCCGCAAATGCTGGAATTCTATTAGCAAAGGTAGAGTACCTAAAGAATAATTTTCTTATTACAGATGCAGCAATGAATGATTTGCTAAGACCTGCTTTATACAAAGCTAATCATCAAGTTGTACCATTGCTGGAACAAAACAGCAGTCAGAATAAAGTAGATGTAGTTGGGCCTGTTTGTGAAAGTGGAGATTATTTAGCCAAAGAAGCTAAGCTTGAAATCAAAGAAGATGAATTCTTGGCAATTCGAACTGCTGGAGCTTATGGTTTTGTTATGAGTTCCAACTATAACTCTAGACCAAGAGCATGTGAAATTCTTGTTGAGGGAGATGACTTTAGGTTAATAAGACAAAGAGAGTCTCATGATGACTTGTTTAAGCATGAAATAGATTTATTAAAATGATTGCCTTTGAAAAAATGCATGGTAACGGTAATGACTTTGTAGTTATTGATGCTTTGACATCAAATATTACTTTTTCTAAAGCATTAGTTAAAAGAATTGCACATAGAAAGCTCGGCGTTGGGTGTGATCAATTGATAGCTATTTATCCACCTAAAAAAAAGCAGGACGACTTTTTTATAAAATTCTTTAATGCAGATGGTTCACAAGCTGAGATGTGCATGAATGGCCTAAGATGTGTAGCTTATTTTATTTGGGAAAATAATTTGGCCCCAAAAAAAGTATTAAATCTTGGAACTAAAACTAAGGGCATAAAAGCAAAACTTCTTAAAAATTCTATGATTGAACTTTCCTTCGATTTGCCAAAAAAAATTACTTTACCTAGATCAGTTCTTAACTTTTTAGAAAAAAAAGGCTTTAAAAACTCTAAATCTATAGATGTTGGTAATAAACACTTGATCTTAAGAATAAGTAATCTCGATACTCATGACCTAGAAAATACTGATAGAGTATTGCGTAAAAATAGTTTTTTAAGTGACTTTAATATTTCCATAATAAAGATAACAAAAAATGCTATACATGTTCGTACAAGCGAACATGGTGCTGGTGAAACGTTGGCTTGTGGTTCTGCGGCAGCAAGTATTGGTTTTGCATTTGGCAAAGATGATGCCAATACAACTCTAAAGTTTAGAGGTGGTAAAATTAAAACCATTAAAGCCGCTAACATGAGACTAATTGGGCCAGCAGTTAAGCTATTCGAAGGAAGATGGGAAAGTTAAAAGAAAAAGATGTAGAGTTATTCCTACTTGAGAACAGGGATTTTTTTGTTAAGCACCCTGCAATACTTGCTGAAATGGATTTTGAAGAAGAAAAAGGAAATATATCTTCATTACTTCAGCGCCAAGTTGCTCGCTTAAGAGATGAGCAAAATAAACTTACAGGGCTTTTATCAAATTTTTTAGAAACTGGTAAGGAAAACGAAATTCTATTCTCAAAAATTAGATCACTTGTTCTTCAGGTTTTAGACGCTGACAGTCATGACATGACAAAAAAAGTTTTTGAATCATCTTTAAAAAAGGATTTCCAAATAGAGGCATGTTCACTAGAATTTCTTGACCAAAAATCACTAATTAATTTGGGTGATGCAACAAAACTGAATCTCCTTAAATCAGAGGTTTTCACAGGGACCTTCAATATAAAAAATCTTAAAACATTCTTTAATAGTGAAAAAATAAAATCAGCTGTGGTTGCAAGTTTCAATTATGGTGAAGAAAAATTTGGATTAATTAAGTTTGGTTCTGAGGATCCCATCAAGTATCTCGGCGAAGCAGATGTTACTTTTGTTGAGTTTCTTAGAGATGTGCTTGCAGTTTCATTAAAGCGTCTTAATCATAATGTCTGATAAGGAAATCTTTTTTGTTTTTGAAGATGCTCTTAGATACACAAATTATTTAAAAGATATAAAAGGATTATCAGAGAATTCTCAAAAAGCATATTTAAGAGACCTTAAAAAATTTTCTAATTTCGTAGCAAAAAAAGATTGCACTTCATATAAGCAAATTACTTCTGATATTTGCTCTGAATGGTTAGGTCAATTATTCGCAGATAATTTGAGTGCTAAAAGCATCCAACGTCATGTCTCTTCGGGAAAGGGGTTCTTTAATTTCTTGAAACAGAATAGCTTAATTGATTCATCTCCATTTGATGATGTGGCAGCACCAAAGGCACCAAAGAATCTTCCTGAAGTCCTTAGCCCTGATCAAGTAAATAACTTGCTCTCATTTCCTGCAAAGAAACCTCAAGATTTTAGAGATCTTGCAATTCTTGAGCTTATTTACTCTTGTGGTTTGCGTGTTTCTGAAGCAAGCAATATCAATATTGATGACTTTGAAGATAATAAATCATTCTTGAGGGTACTGGGGAAGGGCTCTAAAACCAGATTAATTCCGGTTGGAAGTTTTGCTGTAAAGTCAGTGGATGTTTGGCTGAAGCATCGGAATAAAATTGATCCTGATACAAAAGCATTATTTATTAATCTCCGTGGAGAAAGGTTGTCTGTTAGGTCAATCCAAGAGAGGATTAAAAAAATAGGAATTACTCAGGGTCTTCCGCCCATTCATCCTCATATGCTGAGGCATAGCTTTGCAACTCATCTGTTGGAATCAAGCGGCGACTTAAGAAGTATTCAAGAGCTATTAGGACATAGTTCTTTGTCAACCACCCAAATATATACAAAACTAGATTATCAGCACCTGATAAGAATTTATGAAAAATCACATCCAAAAGCTTTTCTTAATTCATGAGAGCTAAAATTAAGGCTATTACTTTTGATCTTGATGATACGTTTTGGGATATAGGTCCAGTAATCATAAATGCGGAAATAAAAACACGAGAGTGGATAGAAAGCAGCTTAGATGAAGAGATAGCTTGGGGAGACTATGAATCTTTTATGCTTCTCCGAGAAGACCTAATTAAAAAAAATGAGCGTCTAGCATATGATTTGGGGGCACTTCGAAGAGAGAGTATCAAGCATCATGTTAAGCATGCATTTAGCAATGAAAGTCAGCTCAATGATTTTGTCGAATTAGCTTTTGAAATATTTTTTGATTTGAGACAACAGGTGACTCTATATCCACATGTAAAAGATTTCTTAGCCGCTGCCTCTGCAAGGTTGCCTCTTGGAATACTTACTAATGGAAACGCTGACGTAAAAAAAATTGGTATTGATAAATTTTTCAAATGCCACTTTACCTCATTAGATGTTAAGTCAAACAAGCCCTCATCAAAACACTTCAAAAAAGCAGTCGAGTTCTTTGATGTGCTGCCCGAGGAAATCCTTCATGTTGGGGACGATAAAATTGCTGACGTAAGTGGCTGTATAAGGGCTGGTCTGAATCCTTTATGGTTTAATAATAAATCTAATGAATGGGACTTAGATCTAGAGGAGCCTCCGCAGATTAGTTCTTGGGAAAACGCACTGGAATATATTGAGCAAAATTATGAATTCTAAAGAGTCTTTACGAGCCTTGGTCGGTGTTATTCAAGAAAAAATTGAGGAACTTGGTTCCAATAATCCATCGGACGAGGTAGAAAAATTAATTAAATCAAAGTTAGAACCATTCCTTGAAAAGCAAGGCTATGTCAGTAAAGAAAAATATGAGGGTGTACTTAAGATTTTGGAAAGCTTAGAAAAGCGTCTTGAGAAACTTGAATCGAGATCAGAAAAATAATTTAAAGAGTATCCAGCATATATTCCACTGCTAGGCCAATTTCTTCTTTTGTACAATCGCCACAAAGCCCTTTTGCAGGCATTCCACCAATCCCTGACCAAGCATTGTTAATTAGCATGTCCGTTCCTTTTGCTAACCTTTGCTCCCATTGACTTTGGTTGGCAAGCATTGGCGCCCCTGCAACACCAGCATTATGACAAGCGGCACATCCGCTTGTATATATTTGTTCTGCTGAGCGTGATCCTCCCGCTGCAGATGAAGATGTAGCTGCAAGAACTGCCTGACCACAAGATTCACCTTGCAAACAAATTGCAACATCTGATGAAAGTCTTGATGAAACAAGCTCATCATATTTTTTGCCATTAAACATAAAGATAACAGCACAAACAACAGTAAGAATTGGAAGTATTTTTTTCATATTATGAATTAGGTTTTTCAATATTAATTAAATAGTTAACGGTATCAAGCATCTTGCTGGTGGATCCTTTGACTTGAATTTTATATTTGCCATCTACAAACATCATTGGCACAGCAGAGACTTTTAGTTTTCGTGACAATTCAATTGATCTTTTCACTTTTTGCCTAACTGAGAATGAGTTCATTTGTTTATATGCCTCTTGCTCGTCAATACCAAGCTTTGACAAAAACTCCAGTATAGACTTTTCACTTGATAAGTAATTACCCTCTTTGTGAATTGCTGTAAAAACAGCACCATGCCCAGTTTCACCAATTTTTAGAGCCTCAATAGTGTAAAAAAGCGTGGCGTGAAGTTGATGCATTGGACCCCAACCTACTGGAAGCTTTGCAAATTTAACATCATCATTTAATTCTTTCTTCCACTTATTGATCACCGGCTCAAAAGAATAGCAATGACCACACCCGTACCAAAAAGCTTCTATTACCTCTACTTTGCCATCTTGTTTAATTGGCAATGGAGAGGAAATTCTTTCATAGTCTCTTCCAGCCTGATATTGAGCAAAAGTATTAGAAGATAGCAAGATTGCAAGAATTAAAGTCGATGCATTTAAGAGTTTCTTCATTTTATTTCCTGTAAAGCCCATGCATGTAATTGGCAAGAGCTTCAATGTCATTATCTTTTAAGTTAGCTGATGCGGCCTGCATCACCAAAGCATAATTTCCTGCATTTCTGCTTTGAGACCTATATTCTTTTAGGGTACTGATTAAATAACCCTTTTGCTGTCCTGAAATTTTGGGAAAACCGGCCTGGATATTCCCTTCTCCATATAAAGAATGACAGGCGGTACATGCTGGTATCCCTCGACTTAAGTCTCCGGCTCTGTACAAAGACTCTCCTAATGCAAGCAAATCAACATCAGAATCAGCCTGTCCAACAGATGCAGAGCTTTCTGCATAGAAGGCAGCTATATCAAATAATTCATCACTGCTTAGAGTTTTTAGATAAGGAATGACCGCGGTCATAAGTGCATTTTTTCTCTCGCCATTTACAAAATAAACCAATTGATCATACAAATATTTCTGATTTTGACCTGCGAGACTGGGCCAATCTGTATTAATACTATTGCCATCATTTCCATGGCAAGCTGCACAAGTTGCTACCAATGAAGAGCCGTTTGAAGCATCTCCAGTTTTAAGTACATTGGGAATATTTAATTCTGCAGCATAGGAATTAACACCAATGAAAACTAAACTGATAGCTAAAAGTATTTTTTGCATTTTTGATATTTAATAAAGAGAGCATATTATATGCGCTGAGGCGCCTGCATAAAAGATAAATATGAAAAATCCCTTTAAAAACACGGTCTTTGAATTTGGTGTTCTGAACTATAAATCTATGCCTAATGATGATTGTGCTGAGGTGCTATTGTCAGGCAGATCAAATGCAGGAAAATCAAGCGCTTTAAATGCTCTGGCTGAGAATCGCAAACTCGCAAGAACAAGCAAGACGCCTGGTCGTACTACAGAAATAAACTTTTTTCGTGTAAACGAAGATCTAAGGCTGCTAGATCTTCCAGGTTATGGTTTTGCTAAATCGGATAAATCAAAAAAGAAAGACTGGGGGCCAATGCTTGGTGAATATTTTCAAAAAAGACATTCCTTGAAAGCAGTGGTTATCTTCATGGACATCAGACACCCTTTAAAGGAAATCGATATAGACATGATAGGTCTTTGTAGAGATTTTGAAATTGAATTTCTCCCAGTATTAACAAAATCTGACAAGGTTTCTAACAATGAAACTTTTAAAGCAAAGCAAGAGGTTCAAAAGAAAACTGGGGTTGAGAAAGTCCTTATAATCTCAGCCTTAAAAAATCTAGGAATTAAAGAACTTAGAAATCATTTGATAAAATATTCTTTACATGACTGAATTAACTTTTCAAAAACAAGCTTGTACGTTATCGCTTGAAGATGGGTTAATTGAATACAGATCCTACTTGCAAATGAATAATAAAAAACAGCTTAAAGACCCCCCTGGCTCATCCATAATAAGAGATCATGACGTTACGCATGTCATATTTGGTTTAGATACCTCTCTTGAGCAAGAATCTCTTCTGGATTCATGGTTATTTTCTGGAGCCAGTTGGAAATTGAAAGATTTGCTTGCCTATGGAAAGCTGCCAGAATTAAAAGAGCTTAATAAATATCTTGGTCGTGAAGTTGGCTATATCAGACTTATAAGAATGGTAATTTCTTTGATTCCTTCGAAGATCCTTATCTGGAAGCGTGCTCGAAGAATGAAAAAAAAATGGCCATTCAAATCCTATGAGGAATATTTAAAGATGAGAATTTGTGATATTAGAGATGAGTTTGGCATAAAAATTTTATTACCAGAGGAAAGAAAATTAAAAAATCCTGTTATTTGGAGTGGTCTTATTCGAAATTAGATTAATGCGCCTCATTCCAATTGTTTCCAGATTCTGCTTCAACAATTAGTGGCACCGAGAGGTTAAATGTATTTTCCATAAGGGAAACAATTTGGTCTTGATACTCTTTGGTTTTTGATTTTTTAACTTCAAAAACCAATTCATCATGAACTTGCATAATCATTTTTATTTCATTACTTGAGCCTGTATCTTCTATCCAGTGATATACATCTATCATAGCTTTTTTAATGATGTCTGCTGCAGAGCCCTGTAATGGTCCGTTAATAGCTGCTCTTTCTGCGGCTTGTCTTCTAAGGCCATTCCCTGAATTTATTTCAGGCACATGAACCCTTCTGCCCATCACGGTTTCAACATAACCTTTTGCTTTAGCTTCACCTCTGATTGACTCCATGTATTCATTCACTCCCTGATATTTGTCAAAATAAGAATCAAGGTATTCTTGGGCATCTTGTCTTGAAATTCCGAGCTGACGCGTAAGACCAAATGCTGACATGCCATACATTAAGCCAAAATTAATTGCTTTGGCTTTGCGTCGATGATCAGAGGTTACCTCATCAATTGGAATTGAAAATATCTCAGAAGCAGTGGAGGCATGAACATCAAGCCCCTCGTTGAAGGCTCTAGTTAAATTTGTATCTTCAGAAAGGTGCGCCATAATCCTTAGCTCAATCTGTGAGTAATCAGCAGAAATTATTATATTGCCTGGCTCTGCAATGAAAGCCTGCCTGATCTTTCTACCCTCTTCTGTCTTAATAGGAATGTTTTGAAGATTTGGTTCAGTTGAGGAAAGCCTTCCTGTTGAGGTCACAGCCTGTTGATAAGAGGTATGAACTCTTTTCGTTTGATTGTGAATCATTTTCACAAGACTGTCAGTGTAAGTTGATTTAAGTTTGGCTAGGCTTCGATACTCCAGAATAACTTTTGGAAGTTCATATTCTTCAGATAGTCGAACAAGCGTTTCCTCGTTGGTAGAGGGCTGTCCTTTTGGAGTCTTCTTAAGAATAGGTAGACCAAGTTTATTGAAAAGAATTTCGAGTAACTGCTTGGGTGAATCTAAATTAAACTCTTCTCCTGCAATTTTATATGCTTGTTTTTGAAGCTTATCGATTCGCAATGAAAGCTCTTTGGAATAGCTTTCAAGAAAATTTTGATCGATTTTTACGCCATTAGTTTCTATTTTAAGAAGTGCATTGAGAGCAGGCTTCTCAATGGTTTCTAACAAAGTATTTAATGATTTTTCCTTGGCTAATTGATCTGAAAAATATTTGAAAAGTCTTAAGGTGATATCAGCATCCTCTGCAGCATATTCTGTTGCAATATCTAGATCCACTTGGGAAAAACTAATTCTTTTTTTCCCTGTACCAACTACTTCATCAAATTTTGTTGGCTCATAATCTAAATAATTTTTTGCTAAATAATCTAGCCCATGTCGTGATCCAGTACTATTAAATACATAAGATAAAAGCATGGTGTCGGCAAGAAAATCGGTAACGGCAAAACCATGTCTTCTTAACACCGGTAAATCAAATTTTAGATTTTGACCAACTAACTTTTTTTCATTAGCAACAATTACGGGTCCAAGAATGTCTTCTGCATCCGTCAATGAAATTTGGTCAGGCGCTCCATCATAATCATGGCCAAAAGGAATATAACAACCTTCGCCTGATTTAGTGCTTAGAGATATTCCTAGCAGATTCGTGGTCTTTGTATCCAGTGAATCGGTTTCAGTATCTATTGCGAAAACATTTGATTGGCTGATTTCTTCGCAAACTTTTAAAAGGGCATCTTTGTCTAGTACGCAAACATAATTACTTTTTATTGTCTTAGGTTTTGTTTTATTTTGCGGGGTTGAGATCCAGGCATTAAATTCAAGCTCAATAAATAATGCTTCTAGCTCCTTACTGTTTTCTTCAACTGCAATTAATTTATCAATACTAATTTCAAGATCAACATCCTTTTTAAGTGATACCAACTCAACATTCCTTGCCAAATCGTCTATGGAATTTCTAAAGGATTCTCCAACAGCGCCTTTAAGTGATTCAGCATTATCAATTATTGTTGAAATATCTTGATATTCATTCAACCATTTAGATGCGGTTTTTGGCCCTACCTTTGGAACACCTGGAATGTTATCAGATGAATCCCCAACTAAAGCCAGGTATTCAACAATTTGATTTGGCTTCACATTGAATTTCTTTTCTACCCCTTTTTCATCGAACTCTTCACTGGTCATTGTATTCATCATCGATACACTTCCGTCTTCGACAAGCTGCATCAGATCTTTATCAAGACTAGAGATAATAATTTCGTATTTTGACTTAAGCTCCTCTGCAAGAGTTGCTATTACATCATCTGCTTCAACTCCTTTAATCTCAATGACCGGAGCCGCCATGAAATTACAAATAGATTTTAATGGCTCAAGTTGTTCAACAAGCTCTTTTGGCATAGGCGGCCGATTTGCTTTGTAAGTATTAAGAATCTCATGTCTGAAATTTTTTCCCTTTGCATCAAAGACAGTAATTATTTTTGATTCTGGATGTTCTTTTTTTATATTCCTCAGCATATTAACAACACCTTTAATTGCCCCAGTAGGAAGTCCTTTAGAAGTCGTTAGAGGTGGCATTGCATGAAAAGCTCTATAAAGATATGAGGAGCCATCAATTAAAAAAACTTTGTTTTTGGATGCCATATTTTATTATCTCACCTGCATAAATTTTGTTCCAACGGATATATAATTTAGCTATCTTAATGATTGCTCTGTGAACTACTTAATTAAACATCATAACTTGGTAATATTTTTTATATGCTTAGGCTTATTGATTGGGGCTTTCATATTTGATGCTTTGGGTATTTATCCTTGCCCTATGTGTATTGTGCAAAGGTGGTGTTTTGCTTTTGCTGGGTTGTCTGCATTAGGGTTATCAATCTTTAAAAATAACTCTCTCAACAGACTCTTGGTAGTAGGGCTATATGGATTTTTAATTTTTGGAATAATATTTTCTTCTAGACAGATTTTTGTTCAAAACCTCCCCATAGATGAGCTGATGTCTATTGGTGGTTGCGGCATGCCATTTAGTACCATGGTTGAATATCAGGGTTTATTTAATGCCTTAATAATGGCTTATCAGGGCGGACCCTCTTGCGCTGAAGATGGCTGGAGATTTATTTTTAACTTTGCTGAGTGGGCGCTAATTGCATTTTTGGGGATGATCTTTTTGAAAACAATTAGTGCTTTAAAGCAAAGATAATGTAGCAAAACTACATTTTATTATGTCTGTAATGCCTATATTATAAGGTTTTCCAAATTTCTTGACCTAGGTATCCTTTTAAAATTTAATTTCACTACACACAGATAGACACAAGTTTTTATCAACCTATAATATTTATATGAGCAATGATCAGTCAGCTTTGACCAAAGAATTCAGTTTATCTGCACAAGAGCTTCTTGATAAGGCTATTGAAAATGGTGAAGGTATCATTGCTTCTAACGGAGCCTTATCTGTTGAGACAGGCGAAAGAACAGGTAGAAGTCCTAATGACAGATTTATTGTTAAAGAACCTAGCACGGAAGATTTAATTGACTGGGGTGAGATTAACAAACCCTTTGAAGTAGATGCATTTAATTTGCTTTGGGATAAAGTTCACTCTTATTTAGCGGAAAAAGATAGATACAAATCTTATGTGCACGTCGGCTCACATGACGAGCACTACATCCCAATTAATATTACAACTGAAACAGCATGGCATAACATGTTCTCGCAATTAATTTTTGTCTGTCCAGATGAATTTAATCCAAAGGAAAAACAGTGTTGGGAAATTTTGAGTGCTCCAAATTTTGAGTGCGACCCTGCAGTTGATGGAACTAATTCAGAAGCAAGTGTGATAATTAATTTTGCAAAGAGAAAGGTCATAATTGCTGGAATGAAATATGCAGGAGAAATGAAAAAAGCAATGTTCTCTGTTCAAAATTTCCTCCTTCCAGAAAAAGATGTTCTGCCAATGCATTGCTCAGCAAATGTGGATGCTAATGGAAAAGTTGCTTTATTTTTTGGCTTGTCTGGTACTGGAAAAACAACCCTATCAGCTGATCCATCGTGTCACCTTATTGGTGATGATGAGCATGGATGGTCTGAGGGTTCTGTATTTAATTTTGAAGGCGGCTGTTATGCAAAATGCATTGATCTTTCTGAGGAGAATGAGCCTGTTATTTGGAAAGCAATTAAAAAAGGCAGCATCATTGAAAATGTAATTTTAGATGATCAACTGGTGCCTGATTATGCTGATACATCTCTTACTCAAAATTCACGTTGTTGTTATCCAAGATCTCATGTTGAAAAAGCAGTCCCTACAAACAATGGGCCTGAACCTGAAGTTGTAATTTTTCTGACTTGTGATTTAACTGGTGTTCTACCCCCGGTTTCAATCCTTAGTAAGGAAGCATCTGCATACCATTTTTTGAGTGGCTATACAGCAAAAGTAGGTTCTACAGAGGTTGGTTCTACATCTGCAATTGAGTCAACATTTTCAACTTGCTTTGGTGCACCTTTTTTCCCTAGGCCTGCTGGTGTTTATGCTGATCTCTTAATCAAAAGAATAGAATCTTTTAATTCTCAAGTTTATTTGGTTAATACGGGCTGGACTGGAGGCCCACATGGTGTTGGTGAAAGATTTAGTATCCCCACTACAAGGAGAATTGTTAATGCTATTCAAGCTGGAGAACTAAAAACCACAGATAAAACAATGCTTGATGGTTTAAATTTAGAAATCCCAAATCATATTGAAGGGGTTGATAAGAACATACTCAACCCTAGACAAACATGGGATAATGCTGATGATTATGATGAGGCTGCAAAAAAACTTATAGCTCAATTTGAAGAAAATTTTAAAAAATTTAACGTTAGACCAGAAATCTCCAAAGCCGGACCTAGCATGTAGGGTTAGGGCAAATGACTAGTGCTAACTTTGAAAAAGCACTTGTTGCACTGAGTAATAGAAAATTCTTTAAAAATATTTCAATTTCAAGAGGTATAGAGCGTGAGGCTTTACGTTCAAATCTCAATGGAGTTATTTCTAAAACCCTGCATCCTAAATCTCTAGGGTCTGCATTAACAAACCCCTTTATAACAACTGACTTTGCTGAGGCGCTGATAGAAATAGTTACGCCAACTTTTGATACAGTTCAAGGATTGCATAGTTTTCTTGAAAATCTGGATTTTTTTGTAAAAGAAAATCTTAATGATGAAATTCTCTGGAACGCCTCTATGCCGTGTGAATTAGGTGATGAAAAACAAATACAAATTGCTGAGTACGGTGTTAGTAATACAGGAAGATTAAAAAACATATATCGGAGAGGCTTACGTGAACGGTATGGCTCTGCCATGCAATGTGTTTCTGGAATTCATTACAATTTTTCTCTATCAAAAAAGAGCTGGCAAGATTTTTTTAATCAAAATGAATCTAATCAAACAGAAATAGACAGAGCTTATTTTGGCCTAATTCGAAATGTAAAAAGGAATTATTGGCTTATTGCATATTTATTTGGTGCCAGCCCGATATGCCATCAATCATTCCTCCAAAAAAGAGAGCATGAATTAATAAAAAGAAAAACGGATCTTTATGCGGAAACATCTACAAGCCTAAGAATGAGCGACATCGGCTATCAGAGTCTTGAACAGGATAACCTGAAAATTTCATATGATGATTTGGATACCTTTGTGTCAGGTTTGGTTGATGGAATTAAAAACCCATCAAAGAAGTTTGAAAAAATAGGACTCTTTGATAAACAAAATTATCCGTTACAAATTAGTAATGGAATCCTGCAAATTGAGAATGAGCTTTATGATGTAGTTAGACCAAAAAGAAAGGTTCTTGCTGGAGAGAGACCAGCAAATATTCTAATGTCAAAGGGTGTCGAGTATATTGAATTTAGAGGATTAGATATTAATCCTTATGAACCTGTTGGTATTAGCAAAGAACAAATACAATTTTTGGATCTTTTCTTGCTGCATTGTCTGATTAATGAGTCACCTATGCTTGAAGACAATGAGAGTAAGATCATAAAGGAAAACAACAGGGCTGTAATATATAAAGGCAGAGATAAACAAACAACAATTTTTATTGAAGGTAAGGAAGTATCATTAAATGAAGCAGCAAAGAATTTACTTAAAGAAATTTTAGCAATAGGCAATGAGATGGCTTTATATGATCAATCGCTAAAAAAATTAACGGAAGAATTTATTCCAACTGTCAGCCCAATATCTAAAAAGATAATGTCAGATATTTTTGATAATCAAAAAACTCATTGTGAGTTGATTTTGGAATTATCAAAACATCATCATGAAAACAAAAAATATAATGATAAATCTCAACTAGATAACTTTGAGAAGGCTTCAAATCAATCAATTGATGAGCAAATGAAACTCGAAGAAAAAGATAAAATTGATATAATCGAATATCTTAAAAATTTTAACCAAGGTCTAAGGGAATAGTATGAAGGCGCTTAATTGCATTGAATTAGCTGGTCAGGAAAAATGGTCAGGAACACTTCAATATATCGAAGTTGATGACCCAATCCCAGGCGATAATGAAATTTTAATAAACCTAAAAGCAGCTAGTGTTAATTTCCCTGATGTATTAATGGTTCAAGGCCTGTACCAATTCCAGCCGCCCATGCCTTTCATTCCAGGTGCCGAAGCAGCAGGTGTTGTGGAGAAAGTTGGATCAGGCGTCAGTGACTTTGATGAGGGTGATCACGTTTTTGTAATGACAGGAAATGGATGTTTTGCAGAAAAACTAGTTGCAGATCAATCTAGAGTGCAGAAAATCCCAAAAGAAATGGACCTTCAGGTCGCTGCAGGACTTGCCATGACTTATGGAACATCACTGTATGCACTTAAACAAAGGGCCGACCTTCGGGCAGGAGAAACATTATTGGTTCTTGGAGCAGCAGGTGGGGTTGGTTTGGCTGCTGTTGAGCTAGGCAAGTCTATGGGTGCAAAGGTTATTGCTGCAGCTTCAACACAGGAAAAGGTAGATATTTGTCTTGAGCATGGAGCAGATGAGGGATTTGTTTATAAATCGAGCAATATGAATAGAGACGAACAAAAAGAGTTTTCAAATAAAATTAAAGAACTTACTGGGGGCATGGGTGCTAATGTGGTTTACGATCCTGTTGGGGGATCCTTTAGTGAGCCTGCTATTCGTGCAACAGCTTGGGAAGGGAGATATTTAGTAATTGGTTTTGCAGCTGGAGAAATACCCAAGCCACCCCTTAATCTTGCATTGTTAAAAAGTTGTCAAATTGTAGGTGTTTTTTGGGGTGCATGGACGGCAATGTTTCCTAAAGAAAATCAAAAAAACTTTGAAGAACTTTTTGAGCTTTTAGAAGCAGGCAAAATTAATCCTCGTATAAAAGATAAATTTAAGCTTGAAGATTCAGCAAAAGCAATTGCGCACCTAGCTGAAAGGAAGGCAACTGGAAAAGTAATTGTTGAAATCGCATAAATTAACACTGTTTGGTTTTTTGTTCTTATGCATTTCATGCACGAATGAGTCTGATGAAAAAATGAAAGTAATACATAAAGATAATCCTGACTTTCAAACAGAAGAATATCGAAAGATTTTTCTAGATGGAACTCACAATACCAGAGAGCTTGGTGGGTATGAAACAAAAGATGGAAAAAAAGTTAAATGGGGAGTCTTATATCGATCTGATAAATTATCTGACCTCTCAACAGATGATCAGGAATACTTATCATCGCTGGGCATTAAAAATGTTATCGACTTCAGGTCAAGTAATGAAAAATCTGAAGATCCAGACCTAATTCCCGATGGTATGCGATATATCCAATTACCGATTGAGGCAGACGGTGCCATTCGCCCTAAAGTTGAAGCTATGATGAGAGGTCAAGATCAGGGTGATTTGGGCGAATTGCTAGTTGAAGCAAATGCAGAATTTGTATCAAAATACAAAGGTGTCTACAAAGACTTCCTTGAAACCCTCGCAAACGAACAAAAACCATCTCTTTTTCATTGTACAGCCGGCAAAGATCGGGCTGGATTTGCAGCAGCCATAACGTTGCTAGCTGTTGGCGTCCCAATGGAAATAGTAATAAATGATTACATGAAAACAAATGAATACACCAAAGAATTCGTTGATGATTACTTAAAAAAGATTAAGCTGTACTCCCTTAATCAAGCAGATGTAGACCAATTAAGGCCGATAATGGGCGT
>CEWK01129633.1_pt1 | contig 16597 bp, 18 predicted proteins | sample 531431 | NCBI WGS metagenome assembly CEWK01 (sample SAMEA2623059, study PRJEB7988) | marine metagenome | isolation source: saline water (ENVO:00002010), including
TAAGGTTGAATTGAAATTGATTCTCCTTTGCCATATCTATATGCATCATCTGGCCTATTAATTGTGCCTTGGGTTGCAGCGTCTAATGATAGTGCAGTATGAACATGCAAATCACCAAATAAAGGAATTTTATCTGGATAGTTTTCTTCGCAAATTTCAGCAAATAAACTAATTGAAATGATGCAATAAAAAAAAAGATATTTTCGCATCTATGAATTAATTAATTTCCTTTGGGTGGTGTTAGAAATTCTTCAAATTTCTTCTGCAGCCTTTGCATACCTTCAATCCAACGATCTCGATCATTCCCTTTACGTTTGACATACTCTAATACCTCTTCATGTGGAGTTACTAAGAAAACTTCGTCTTCAATGGCTTGCAAAACGTCCGCAGCTACTTTCTCAGGCTCCAACATACCATCTACACCGGCAACTCCTGCTCCACCTGCAGTCATGGCAGTTCTCACTGCTTGAGGACAAAGACAGGAAACACCAATACCTTTTTCTCCGTAAGTAATTTTTACCCATTCAGCAAAACTTACAGCTGCTGATTTTGTAACAGTATAAGGAGCGGCTCCAAGTGTAGTTAGTAGGCCAGCCGCTGAGGCAGTATTCATGAGATAACCCTCTCCTCTTTCCAGCATTTGAGGCAGCACCGCTTTGGCCGCATAAACATGAGCCATAACATTTATTTCCCAAATTGATTGCCACTTTTCTGAAGATGTTTCGAACAAGCCTACCTCTCCCATTATGCCTGCATTGGAACAAAAAATATCTATTCCGCCCATCCAATCTGTGCTTTGTTCAACCAAACCTTGAATTTCATTTTCATCACCAACATTACATTTAATTGCGAGACCTTTTATTGAATCTGCAGTATTTTGTGCTTCTTCAAAATTTATATCCGCGCAAACTACTTGACTGGTACCTTTATCATTAAAAGCATGAGATAGTGCTCTACCTATACCACTTGCAGCACCTGTAACCACTACTCTTTTACCTTCGATCTTCATAATGTTTTAGATTTGTCATAGTCAAAAGTTTGATTCTCACTTGACTGATTGCTTTTATTGAGAGATATATCGTATCCATCAACCCGATTAATTTCTTTAATTCCATCGATGTGCATCTTCTTTGATTTAAATTCATCTCTGGACATGAGTTCTTTTTTTGCAGACTTTGGATCAGAGGCAACCACAAAATAATTGGTATGGAATTCATATATACCCTCACCTAATGCTGGATCATAAAATCCAACATGGATCATAAATAATTTCATTTTAATTGATTCCCTAAGTTTCTCTTTTCAACCATTGAACTTGCCATACATATGAAAAAATAAAAATTATGAAAAATAAGATATGAAAGCTAACCACCAGTGGATCATCAAAACTGGTTACAAAGGGATCGCCAACGGGAAGTCTTCTAAGCGTATCTGTGATAGCCGGAATCATATGAAATAAGAGAGTCGATGTATAACAAAGCGTAAAAAAATATTTTGAAAGTGAGCCCAGCATGTAGGTTTTTTCGACTGTAGTGCCAGCTATCAAAGCAAGCAAAGTTAGGATGGCAAGAACGTGCGCGATGCTAAAGCCACCCTGATTGTAAATAGCTAATGCTGTTGAAGCAGTAATTAATGTAAGAAGTAAGTATATTTTTGATGCGCGCTCAGAAAAGGAAATAACTTTGTATTTATTTAATGCGTAAGCACCGATCAAAATAGCAGCAATTCCGCACCCTGTATGTATCCATCCAAGAAAAGTTATTGGTGGCAACATTCTTATTTCCCCTCCAAGAAAGATACTATCATCTTACCAATTTTAGTTGGTTGGACAAAGGTAATATTATGAGTGCCCCCTTCAATAACTTTTAACTCTGTTGAGGGCATTACTTCCAATAATCTATTACTACCGGAAAAGGGTGTCACTTGATCATTGGTGCCCCAGACTGCTAAAACTGGAATATTTAATGAATTAATAGATCTGTATTCATCTTCTGTATTAAACATATCAAAATGCCTTACAGTCGATAGCAATGACTCAATAAAACCTTTGTATTTGCCTTGCTCAGATAATAGCTCCATATACTCAAGTGGCAATAATCCTCGTGGATCATTTACTTCATAAGCTTGTTCTTCTACATAAAAGCTGCCCAAGACATGCCAAAACCATTCTCCTATTAAAGGTTGAACTGCCCAGAAGTTTATATCAGGTTCTTCGATCATTGTTCCGGCAGGAGCAATCAGGGAAACACTTTTGACCTTTTCACCATATAAATCAGCAAAATGAGCAATTACCGCACCTCCCATGGAGTAGCCTATAAGGTGAACCGGGGTATCAATGGACTGAGATTCTAGAAGACCATTTAGAGCTCTAATGAAAAGGTTATGATCATATTTGATTCTTGGTCTTTCTGAATAACCTCTACCAAAATGATCATAAGCTAAAACGCTATATCCTGCATCGACAAGCAATTCAGCAATACCGTCCCAAACAAATTGTGGACTTGAGAATCCATGCACAAGAACCACAATATTATCTTTTGAAGGCTCTTCAGGATAATGCCATGTAAAAAAGATGTTCCCATCTTCAAGTTGAGCCCATTCACCAGATAAAGGAATGTCCTCAATTGAAATTTTTTTTAGATAATATGTATTTAAATAAAAAGGTATCCATAGCAATATGGAAATAATGGCTGTGATACGAATAGATAATTTCATTAATTATTTAGCTACTCTTTTTCTAAAAATATCTCCGGTGAGCTTGATGACTCTATCTCTTGAGAGAATTCGAGGTAAAAAAGCAAGTTTTTTGTTTCCTTTACCAGTAATGAATGATGATTTATTTTTTAGGAAAGCATCAAGTCCTTCTCTTGCTACAAGCTCACAGCTGTCCCCAAGCTGACCCTTTTCTTTCAGCGCTTGATTTAATGTCTTTAAAGCATCAGAAGATTTTTCACTAGCAACCTCACTAAATTTAGATGCAGTGCCTCCAGGGCATAAGGTCATAACTTGAATATTTTTATCTTGATATTCATAACGAATAGCATCTGAAAACATTAAAACAAATGCTTTTGAAGCCGAATAAACGCTCGCAAATGGAACTGGCAAAAAAGAGGCAGTTGAACCCACATTAATTACTCCGCCACCACCTTTTTCAATCATCTGAGGAATAAACACATGAGTCAGTTCTATCAGAGAATTAATATTTAAATGGAGCATTTTTGAGTAATCAGATCTTTCAAATTCAGTGAACTCACCCCATCTTCCATAACCAGCATTGTTTACAAGTAAATCGATCTTAATCCCCTCATGAGAGATTTTTTCAAAAAGCTCATCGGCAGAACCACAAACACTAAGGTCGGCCACAAAAACATTAGCCTTACCACCCTCAGATCTTATTGAGCTTGCTAGAGCTTTTAACTTTTCACCTGATCTCGCAGTCAAAATTAGATGAGCTCCTCTGCTTGCTAAATCTTTTGCAATCGCAAAACCAATTCCATAAGACGCACCAGTAACTAATGCTACTTTATTTTCAAATGTGTTCATGAATTTCCCCTATAGATAGGATTTAATTTAAATGATTTGAGATGAATATCAACTACTACGTTTTGTGATCTCTTCTTGAATCAACCACATTCGATCTTGGCCCCAAACGTAAAAGGGATTTTCACCATTTTCATCGGTTAATTTAAAACTAGGTACTCCCCAACAGTTCCCTGCATACATTTCTTGAAGGTTATGATTTAAATCTTTTTTCCATTGCTTGCTGTTGAGATGCTTTTTTACTTCACTCCAATCCAATTTCAATGAAGAAACTAAGCCTTCTAAATAAGTATCGTCGCCAATATTGATTTCATCCTGAAAAGAGGCAGTTAACAGTGCTTCAATATATTCAAATCCTTTCCCCATTTCATCGATAATTGGAAACAATGAGTAAGCTTTGCGTGCTGGCTTTCCAATAGGTGAATAAATCCTTTTAATCTCATGTTGGTGTGTTCTGCCTTCTCGAGCTGCATCTGAAAGGAAGTACTTTGCCTTGAAAGTTGGGATGGTCATCATTCGCATTAACATTGGAAGTACAGGTTTTGTTATAAGATTAATAGGGAAATTTTCTTGAAGTTGTCTGACCCTTTTTGTGCTTACAAAAGTATATGGGCTATTCAATGAAGGATAATAAGTAAGATTAAACTTTTTTGAGGAGGAAATTGTTAACGGAGCAACTAATCTAGGTTTACAGGTAGGAGTGTATTCATTAGCCGTTCCCAATTTTAATTCTGACAGTCTTCTTTCCAAATAATGTAATCGATCAACCCCCCAGTAAAGCTCATTTTCATAATAGAAAGCTGATCCATAGTAATAGTCTTTTTTGTCTCTGATTAAATTGCCATCTTTAATTTTCTGTTGAGCATCGTTTTCACTAACGCTATATTTTTTTAATAATACCTCAAGACAAGCTTCATCAGCAGACCAAAGTGCAGAACTCACCTTTTTACCAACCTCACCAAAATTAGCATCTTTGACACCAGACAAAATTCTATTGGCTTTAGTTGTAAGATCTTTTGAGGGGTGAGAGTTTGCTAAAAAACTTACATCATAATAAGGAGCTATTCTTTTAACATCCTCAAGACAATAAATATTGTAAAGAGAAGGTTCGTGAACAGTTTCAGGATTTTCTTCTCCAACTAAGATAGGTTTAAATTGAATGTTATATGAAGATCGAAAGCGATCGATAAATTGAATGGTTAAATGTGAGTAAGGATCATCAACTTTATGAAAATATAAGACCTCATGAGGCCGATTTTCTAAGCTTCTTACTTCCTCGCTCTTTTTTCGATTTTCTATAAAGACTTCATAACTTGCAAAGTGATTCATGACCGCATTTCGAATCTTTGCGTTAGCAGTGCGCCTGTTCATGAAGTTTCTTAGCCACTTGAACATTGACTTAATTTTTATCTAGAAATTACTTAGACGCTTTGAAATAATCGCATCGGCTTCATCCATGATTGTATCGATTAATTCTTTGACAGTAGGAATATCATTTACCAATCCAGCAACCATACCGCAAGACCATGCACCTGCATCCATGGTACCTTCATGCATAATCTTTGGATAAACACCAGCAACTTCATCGACAATATCAGCAAATGTTAACTGATCTCCAAGAGCTTTTTCTTTTTCCATTAAGCGCTCAACAGCATCATTATTCATAACTCTTTCAGTATTTGTTAGAGATCTCATAATTAAACGGGTATCAAGTTCGGATGCTCCAACAATGGCTTCTTTAACATTCTGATGAACAGGAGCATCTTGTGTAGCTATAAATCTTGTGCCCATATTCATCCCTTCAGCTCCAAGTGCCATCGCTGCCACTAGACTTCTAGCATCAGCCATGCCGCCAGACGCTACAAAAGGAATCTCGAGTTCATCTGCCGCTCTTGGCAAAAGAATGAAGTTAGGTATATCATCTTCGCCAGGATGACCTCCGCACTCAAAACCATCCACAGACACAGCATCGCAACCAATGGATTGAGCTTTGAGTGAATGTCTCACAGAAGTGCACTTATGAATAATTTTAATCCCTGCATCTTTAAGTGCAGGTAAATACTCAGCAGGGTTTCGTCCCGCGGTTTCAACGATTGGCACACCTCCCTCAATGATTACATCAACCAGACCAGGATAATCAGGAGGAGTCAATGAAGGAAGAAATGTTAGATTCACTGCGAAAGGTTTATCGGTCATTTCTTTGCAACGCACAATTTCATTTGCAAGTTTTTCAGGAGTTCCTTGAGTTAACCCTGTTATCGTTCCAAGCCCTCCAGCATTTGATACCGCAGCAGCTAGCTCTGCAAACCCAACGTGGTGCATCCCACCTTGAATAATTGGATGCTTGATTCCAAACATTTCTGTAATTTTAGTTTTCATAATTTTTCCTAATTTATTGAAGTAATTTTTATTTCATCTGAATTTAATGGCAGGACAATCAATGTCCCATCTTTAGAGAAAGTCCATTTATCTTTTTGCCTTACCTCAGCAACCCCTCTTAAATGTAATCTTTCCATAATTGATATTCTAGGATATGGCACATGATGATAGAAGACCAAGTGATCAACATTAGCTTTATTTGCAATATCTGCAGCCTGTATTGGCGTCGTATGATAGGTAACAATATCTTTCATGACAGTAGCTGCTTGCGGTCTATCAGCATTCAATAAAGGTTTGTTCATCATTTCTAAAATATGGTTTGCTTGGTTTTCATGAAAAAGAACATCGGCATTTTTAGCTCCATCTATAACCTTTTGGGAATACTTGGTATCTCCACTTATTACAATAGAACGTCCCTTATATTCAAATCTAAAACCAACAGCTGGAACTGGATCATGCTCTACCTCGAAAGCAGTAACAACTAAACCATTTTTATCATAAATAACAGGCTCATCAAGGTTGATGGTGTGAGGGTCAAATCCAGCTACTTCGATAGGGGCAATCTCATTGCCATGATGCTCATTTCTAAATTTATAATCTAATGCATAAGTAGCTTCAAATCCTTTTGTAACACTTGAAACGCCCTCAGGACCAAAAACTTTTAATTTACTTTGTCTTGAAGCCGTCACCCAGTTCATGAGATGAAGATCAGCAAGATCAGCAATGTGATCAGAATGCAGATGCGTCAAGAAAACAGCTTTGACTTTTTGTAAATCAATACCCCAATTTAATAGATTAGCGGAGGCGCCGTCACCTATATCAACGATAAAATATTCATCGCCAGCCTTAATAAGAATACATGACTGTGCTGCTCCAGGTGATGTCAATGGAGGGCCTGAACCGCATACAAGAGCAGATAATGCATTATTAGGTAGCTCTGTAGTGGCATTCACTGCGTTATTTAATGCTAACATTACAATTCTATCCTGAACTATGGGTAGTCGTGTTAAGACACTAACTAAGATAAAAAGAATAAATAGAATAACAACCAAATATTTTAAAATTTTCATAAGCTTAGGATTCCTTCGAAATTTTTGATCCTGCTAAGATTAAAAACAAACCTACGACTATTTCAATCATAATGGAGGGAAGAGCAAATGTGGCTCCATGCAGTATCGTTGAAAGGATCCTATACAAAGCTGCTACAAGTAAAAGTATTGAAGGCGCATAAAGCCAATGGCGTATTTGTGTAATGACCCCTATGAGTGTCATTGAACCAATAGTAACAAAAAAACTTCCTATATCCCCAATTTGTGTGCTTAACCCAGCTCCATCCAATAAAGGCATTCCAAGTGATACAGCCGCTGAAGATGGATCAATAATCCATCGTAAACCCATTATTAAAAAAAATGCTCCAAAAAATCCTAACAATACTCTTAAAATTTTTTCCATTTTTACTCCTTAGTTTGACCAATAAATATATTCATCTTGTGCTTCGATTGTTTGGCCATCGTATTTATCTATTAGAATTGGTATTTGTACACTCGAGGGGAACAAGGGGTCCTCTTGTTCTGCATTGAATTTCTCGAGAAGATTTTCTATAAATTTTACTTCCTCGGGGTAATTATTAATTAAATTGTTCTTTTCATGCGGATCTAAATTTGTATTAAATAACCATTTAGAGTTTTCTTCCTTGCTAATAATGTATTTCCACTCTTTGTGCATCACAGCTTGGTGATTTCCTGATCTCCAAAAGAGTGTCTCGTGTGGATTATAAGAAATATCAGACTTAATAAAAGGGAGTAGATTTATACCATCTATTTTTCTATCAGTCGGTATTGATGTTTGTGCTGCAGCTGCAATTGTTGAAAAGATATCAAAATGATGAACTGGTTGATCAAATTTTATACCTGAATCAATTTTATCTGGCCAGCTGACAATAAATGGAACCCTGATACCACCCTCAAAAAAACTTATCTTCCATCCTCTAAATGGCTTATTGATATCCTCTAGCTCAATGTAATTGGCTCCTCCATTATCGCTAGTGAAGATTATTAATGTTCTGCCATAAATATCTAAATCTTTTAGCTTTTTAACGATCTTACCTACACTTCTATCAAGTGCTGCAATCATTCCAGAATATACTTGAAGGTTATGTGCTGACATATAACTCATTTTTTCAACATCACTTTTTAAGGCCTGCAATGGATTATGAATTGCCCAATGACTTAAGTACAAAAAAAAGGGTCTAAACCTGTTATTTTCAATAACTTTTAGAGCTTCGTCAGTATAGTAATCGGTAACATACTTATCTGGAGCAAAATAATCTCCTCCATTAAATTGAGCTGCATATTGACTTGATGCCCATACCATTTTGTCTATTACAGTATCAAATTTTGCATTCACAACATTGGGGTTATTTTCTGGCAAGTAATATGAGCCTCCTAAAGATAAAGAATCATCAAAACCTTGATCGTTCGGAGACATACCATCAGAATGACCTAAGTGCCATTTACCAATATGAGCTGTATAGTAGCCTGCTCCTTTAAGCATTTCAGCGATTGTAATTTGATCTGAGGGCATGCCCTGATCCAAAAAAGTAGGAAGATTTCTTGCAACTTCATTGTCAATTTTTGCTCTTAGAAAATTTTCATCTTCTTCTGCAAGCCAATTAACTATAATTCGTCCTGCATCAGGAACAGGTGTAAACTCAAATCCAAATCTAGTTGGGTATCGACCAGTCATGATTGCAGCTCGAGAAGGAGCGCATGTAGCATTTGCGGCATACCCTTGTTTAAACCAAACGCCACTCTGAGCAAGGGAGTCGATATTAGGAGTTATTAGAGTTCCATCTGCGGCACCACCATTGTGCAACGATACATCGTTATAACCCATGTCGTCAGCCAAGATTAATATTATATTCGGCTGCAAATTAGCATCGGAAAAAACTTTTTCAGGTCCAACTGCCCAAGCAGTGGGAATGTTTTCTTGAATTGGATTGATAAAGTTCATTACTTTTGGCAAGGTCCAGATGATTAAATTCACCTTGTACTCCCACATTAATAATCCAGAAATCAAGATTGCTAAAAAAAAATAAACAAAATTTTTAATCATTGTTTAAATTAACAATAATCCCCTCATTTGGATTTATTTTTCCTCCAACAACCTCCTCATAGGTGTCAGTAAAATTTTCCAAGCCAGCAATCATCTTGACCTGCATCCAATTTTTACTCTGCTGTGCTCTTGCAGACATGAAATCATTTGTTTTTTGGGCATAACCCTTATGCCCCCAGTCCCCTACTCGCTTTTGGATATGAGCAGGAGCAAAAAAGAATTCAGTCCTATCTCTTAACATTGCTTGCCCAAGAGCATCTTCGGCAGTCGTTTTATTATCCCAATGAGTCATCCCAACCGTAAGGCACTTAAGCATGTTCTCTGCAAGCTTGGCATGGAGTGTTCCCAAAATCTCTCGATTCCCTGCCATATCTACTATTAAAGTGCTTTGTGAATAATCAATTTTATCTAGTTGATTGTAGGAAATGACCTCATTGTAACAATGGAGATCCTCAACAAATTTTGAATTGGTTAGTGAAGTCAACCCAACAATTTTTGGTGAACTTTTTGAAGCTGCAAGACCTTGAGCAAGGCCAATGGCTGTCTTACTTGAAGCGCTAATGATGATTATCTGTGATGCCCCAAGATATTTTTCTTCCTCTAACGCGTCACACAAACAAAAAGCAGTAATATGAAGTGGAAATAATAGTGCTCTGATTGGGTCCATTGATGAATCATAGCCCTCCTCCCCAGATAGTCTGACATAGTTGTTGTAGACTGGCGGTAAATCTTTTCTGTGCTTTTTTCCGTCACTAAAGCTTTGATCAGAAATTTTAATTGGATTTAAGACCAGCGAATCTGCTGCTGGAAAATATCCAAATAATCTTTCACCAACATATAGATTGTGAATATTTGATTCAATTATTTCCGCAAAACCCCACATTGGAATGCACCCCCACTCATTATTCTCATTTTGAGCAGCCGGGAAAAACTTCCAATACCCGATAGTATCTCCTGCAACCCCATAAGTAACGTTGTTTGCAGTAAATGCAAAACTCTCAATTTTGACTAGTATTTCGGCTTTATTAATGACCTCAAAATGTTCATTGATGATTCTTGATTTAGTTAAGTTTGACTTCAGGGTTTGAAATTGACTCATAATTAATTAAACACTCTAAAAATTAAATTGATTACTATCTTTGATTTCGATATTAAGTTGACCAGCTAAGCCGGCCTCCCGATGCTTTTCACTTTCCATATATTCTTTATTCGTAGCCATTTTATACATTGCTTTTCTGCTTGGATAACGAACAATTGCGATTACATCCCACAATTCGTCTACCTCTCCTAAAATTAATCTTTGTACATCGCCAGCAAGAATAGGTTCTGCGCCTACTTTAGCCAAATGATCTATAACTTCATCTGCATAGATAGCATAAGCTTCCTTTCCAGAAAGATTGGTTTCTCTCCCGTCAGCATATTCTGCTTTATTTTTGAAGGTAAGAAGATTAACGGCTAAAAAAGGTTCATCATCTCCTAACGCAAATCCAGCGATTTGAAGAGCAGTTGGTCTTACCGCGTTAGTAAAAGATCTTGAATCCTCACCACCTAAATTATCCTTGGTTATGAAGAATAATAAACCTGCAATTACAAAGGCACCTATCAAATAAAGTTGCCTCACAAGTCCCCATCTTTAATTTCAATATTCAATTGTCCTTCCAGTCCGGCCGATCGATGTACTTCGCTTTTTTGATAGTCTGAATCCAGCAACATTTCAAGCATGGCTTTCCTGCTTGGATATTTTGCAAGAGCGACACTATCCCATAGTTCCTCAACCTCTCCGAGCATTAATCTACTCACTCTGCCTTGAAAGATTAATTTAGCACCCACTTTTTCTAAGTGTTCAATAACCTCTTGTCCGTAGATTGAATAAGCTTCCTTGCCAGTTAGATTTGTTTCCCTACCGTCTTCATACTGAGCCTTTTCCTTAAATTTCAACAAATTTAACATTGTGATGGGTGAATTAACATCACCGTCAAGGAATCCATCCATTTGCGTTTTGTGGGGTCTGAGATGATTTTTTACTTCCAAAACTACTGACCCAAGGTGATAGCTTTTGTAAAAGCAGGTCTAGCTTTTATCCTTTCTACGTAAGCCTTAATGTTACTCATCTCATCACTAACACATCCAAGTCTATTTGCCATAAAGCAAGAGTGTCCAAGCATGAGATCAGCCGCAGAAAATTCACCAATTAAATATTCTTTATCGGCTAAGTTCTCATTAACAGGGGTAAGTGACTTGGTGAGTAAGTTTTTTGCTTGATTTAAGACAGTTTCATCCCTTCTTTCTGGTGGTAATAAAAGTGTCTGAACGACTATTTGATTCATTGGAGGCATTACCATACCTTCACAGTAATGATACCACTGTAAATAAAAAGGAAATTCCTTAGCATCAGGACTAGGTTTTAGCCCATCGTTTTTGTGGCGCTCCAATATGTAATCAATAATGGCACCTGATTCATAAATTGAAACATCTCCGTCCTCCAACACCGGTACTCTACCAAGTGCATGCCTTGCTCTATGTTCAGGAGATTTTAAGCCTTCTTTGGTGAAAGGCATGATATTAACTTCATATTCCAAACCCAATTCCTCTAGCAACCAGATTACCCGACCTGCTCTAGTTCCCGGTGCAAAATGAACCTTTAACATATTTTTTCTCCTTATTTCTTGACCATTTTTTCTGCATTTTTTGCAAATTCTTTTGCTTTCTCATCGTCATCCAACATGCTTTCTATTTTGATAGGAACTTCGATGCCTTTAACCATTCCAGGCTGTGCATACATATCTTTAATCCACCTATCTAAATGCACAAGACCATCTACATTAATTCCAGACCATTTATGCGTTCGTACCCAACACCAGTTAGCAATATCAGCAATTGAAAATTCTCCAGCCAACCATTCACTGCTTTTAAGATGACTATCAAGTACTTCAAAAAGCCTTCTGCCCTCATTTTGATAACGATCAATAGCAGGTTGAATTTTTTCAGGAAAATATCTAAAAAATACATTAGCTTGTCCCATCATGGGACCCACTCCACCCATCTGAAACATCAGCCACTCTAAGACTTTTGCTTTTTTGTTTGCATCTGTAGGAATTAATTTTCCTGACTTTTCTGCCAAGTAAATCATTATTGCACCAGATTCAAATATAGATAAGTTATTTGCAGACCTATCAACAATGGCAGGTATTCTTCCATTAGGACTTATCTCTAAAAAATTAGGTTCTTTTTGCTCATTTTCCATAAGGTTAACCACATGAACCTCATATTCCATCTTTAAGGCTTCCAAGGTACAAGAAACCTTGTGGCCATTTGGTGTGGGCGCTGTATACAAATCAATCATTACTTATCCTTTATTTAACATCATGACTATTGACACTATATATGTCAATAGTTACCATATTTTAATGGTTAATGCTGCTGCAAGTGAAATTTCTATTGGTGATGGACGATTTGCTAGAAGTCAAAAAACTAAAGATGATATCGTAAAAGCTTTACTCAAACTTCTTAAAGATACTCCTTTCCCAACAGCAGAACAGGTAGCAAAGGAATCGAAGATTGGCCTAAGGACTGTTTATAGACAATTTAAAGATATGGAAAGCATCTACCTCTCCTTACATGAAGAATGCCTCTATTCCTTGAAGCAGATGTTTGAAAATGAAATCGATATTGAGAAATCTTTTGAAGAAAGAATTTATCTTGCTATCTCTGAAAGACTAGCAATTTATAGTGAATATGAATCATTATTTATAGCTACCATTTCAAATGCTGCTCGATTACCAATCCTTGTTGATCAAGTAGCTGCTTCTTATCAAATCATGCGTGAGAGATTTATCAAGATTGTTCCTGAAATTAAAAATCTTTCAACAATTAAATCTGATCTACTGTTTACAAGATTTCTTTTTCCATCATGGTTTTCATTGCGAAAAGTGCTTAATCACGACCAAAAAACAATTATTGATGAGCTCTCAGATGATTTGATGAAATACATCAAAGACAATATTTGAAACTTATCTTATTACTAATATAAATTTATATCTTTAGCTCACCAATAAAAAAGGCAGCCTAAGCTGCCTTTTTATTAATCATTAAACTAACTTAGAAGTTGTAAGTTAATTGGAATCCAATTTGTCTTCCTCGGTTGGTCACTGTTTCATAGAATTTTGAAGGCAATCCATCTCCACCAGGAAGAGCATAGTCTGAGAAGTAGTTAGGAATAAAGGCAAGATCTACATCATCTAAGACATTTTTCACAAAGACATTTGCATCCCATTGTCCATCACCTGATCTCCAACCAAAGTAAATATTAGCAAGATAAAGCTCACCAATTTTGAGATCTGGATTGACGCCATTATCTCTTTCACCTCTATAGTTGAGGTTATATCTTGTGTATCTTTCTCCACCTGCATAAGAAGGCACTGTGTGATCAAGATAAAAAGTCCATGAGGTTTCAGCAGCATCATTAATTGGATCACCGGTAATATCTGCAGTTGCCGCAGTCATTCCTGCATAGGTAGGATCAGCGGTATAACCAACTGATCCTGCATCAAACTCACTTTCTGAAGATGTAATGCTTCCCCCTAACACTAGATTTTCGTTGACAATATATTTGTACTCAAAATCTAGACCAGAAAGAGATGCATCATTATTATTAATGATTCCTCCCATTACCTGAGCAGTTGGTCCTGGGCCTGTAGGACCGTATGTTCTTGCGGTTACATCATCCCATTTTCTTTGGAAATTTTCGAAGGAATAATCAAAATAAGCAAAATTAAGTCTTAATCTGCCATCCATAAATGTTCCTTTCATTCCAACCTCAGTCATGTCGGTTTCCTCTTCAACAAATGGAACCAGCGCTGGTGAAATTGGTGTGTTTGCCAAAGTACGTCCCGCTCCTCTGAAACCTTGTTGCAATGAGTAATAAACCATTACGTCATCATTAACAAAATGGCCGATTTTAAAGCTTCCGGTTGTTGACTCATTATCAACTTGCTGTAAGGCAACAGGAATTAACTCAAATGAGCCGCCGCCGCCTGATGCCTGTCCAACCAATAAAGATAATGGAAGGAACATTTGGTTTGATGCATAGGCAGATATTTCTTGCTCTCTGAGACCAAACTGAAGAAAAGTTTGATCGCTAATGTTGTACTTAAAGTTAGCAAAAACTGCTTCGGTTTTAGAGTTAACTGTATAGTTTGAACAAGCCAAAATCACACTTTCATTTGCAAATGTACTGCCATCATTAACAGCAGCCTGACATGCGTTAAAAGGTGTCTTGTAACTAAATGGAACTGCTCCTTTGAATGATTGTGGAGCTACAGATGTTATATCAAAGGATCTATCAAGATCAGCATGAGTAAATGTTTCTGAATCTCTACTGAAAACACCAAATGTATATTCAAATGTAGAATTATCCTGATTAGAAATCCTTGCTTCAAAAGTATCTATACCAGCATTTGTTCTTACTTCTTGAGGATACCCATATGGATATGCACCAGCAATATCTCTATCAATCAAGCCTAGAGTATCATTTTCATAATCAGACATTCTTAATGATAAAAGATGTGATCCCATATCATAATCAATCATGAGGTTTAGGGTTTCTCCGGAATTATTCTGATAGGCTCTTTGGAAATGAAGGGCTGTTCGGTCCTCAAAATCAAGTGATCCACCAGGAACATCACTGTAATTTGGTCTGTGAAGGAAAGCTAGTTGCTGTGCTGCAGTTGCTCCTGCAAGTTGACCAACAGTAGCTACATAACCATTTACAAGTGAAGCATAATCCGGATAAGTAGTGGCAGGGAAAAATGGATTTGAAACACCAGCAACTGCTGCAAATGTATCAAAAGTAATAGGGCCACTTGAACCACCAACAGCTCTAGGAGCTATACTTGTTGACTCCATATTTTGATATTTAAGTCTTACTGAGAGATTGTCACTTGGCTCCCAATTTAGTGAGAGTCTAAAAGCATCGAAAGCATGGTCTTCTCTTTGGTTGTTTCTGATATTTTTAACTTTATTTCCAGCATTATCATTTGTTACAGCAGCAAATCTCATTGCCATTGTGTCACTAATGCCAATGTCAGAAGCAAACTCTAAAATCTGAGTGGAATTATCCGCAAAAGTAGACTTGATATAGCCGTTTCTAGCATCACTTCCAATCTCAGCATCTCTTGTATAAATTTGAAGTGCCCCACCAGTACTAACAACACCCTGAACCGTTCCTTGAGCACCTTTTAAGATCTCAACTCTCTCGGTATCAAACATTTGATAGAAAGCAACTTGAGGTCTTACAGGCATTTCATCAATATATGCTTGAATAGGCTGATCAGTACCTGTGTCAGGGTCAAGTTTTTGACCTCTAATTGTTATGCTTGCTCTTCTAGGATCGATTTGAGTGAACTCAACTCCAGATACCAGCTGTGCTAATTCACTTAGTTCACGAATTTGATAATCATCGATATCGCTGCCGCTTACTGCATTAACAGTTTCAGCAATTGTTTGAACATTTTCTTCTTTTTTAGTTGCTGTAACGACCACCTCTTCAAGAACCAATTCATTTTGAGCGTGCAAAGATGAAGAAATGATGCCTACCGGCAACAACATTAAAATAGATAATAATTTACGCATTTTTCCCCCTAATATGAAAAACTTATCAAGAATATACCTTTTTTTTTGCTAAATATAAACTTTTTTGACCCTTTTACAAATCACTGATTTTAAGGAGAAGTCAACTCCATGGGACTATTCTTACTCTCATTTATAAGTGTTTGAATGTCTACAATCGATTGATTGGTTTGCCTTCTAAAATTATCAAAGGCTTGAATGGTTTCATCCATTACCAATATCCTTCTCTGAAGAGCATTGATTTGCTGTGCTATGGCCTTAAACTCCTCACTCTCAACATTAAGCCTCCTGATGATATCGTTCAATTCTTTTAGCTCTTTGCTGGTATTGACTGAAGAGGCTTTAAGCTGGTTTAAACTCTGGGTAACAACACTATTTTGTTTTTTTATTGCTTCAAGTTCAGTAAAAATTTTCTGAATGTTGACTTTGTTTCGTTTATTGCTGAGGTCCCAAAGCTTCTTAATTTCTTTATCCAAAAATTGTAGTTGTGCGCCAGTATCTGTTAGAAACTCGGTGCTTACTTCATCAGCCAATTGAAACTCCTCCTCTAGCTGAATAAGCCTAGATTCTAAATCAGTAGTATTTACACCTGTATTTTTTGAAATCTGTCCAACCCAAAGCGAAAGAAAAAGAATTCCAAATAAAAGAACAACAAAGACTATTGCTAGGACAATACCGCCTTTATCCTCAACAACTTTGTAGATTCTCTGAAAGTCTTCAGGTGATATTTTATCTGTCATGTTGGGTATGATTTATGTTTTAATATGTTAATCAATTAACTAACTAATTACTAAAAATATTTGAACATTAAGACATGAACTTAGATTTTTCTGACGATCAAAAATTCTTACAAGACGAAGCTCGAAAGTTTTTCGATAAAGAAGGTGGGCTTACTAATACTAGGAAGGTAATGGATGATAGCCTCAGCCATGATGAA
>CEWK01077597.1_pt1 | contig 16595 bp, 14 predicted proteins | sample 531431 | NCBI WGS metagenome assembly CEWK01 (sample SAMEA2623059, study PRJEB7988) | marine metagenome | isolation source: saline water (ENVO:00002010), including
AGAAGCCGAACTATCCGGTGTAGATAAAGCTGAATTAGGTATGGATGCTTATCCAGACTTTTCTAAATCATAATATTTACACTGTTATATTCTCCCATAAAAAAGGTGGTCTTAATGGCCACCTTTTTTGTTAGTTATTAACATACGTTTAACCAGATAATTCTATAATAAAATATTGTTTATTATGAGGATTAATGGTATCTCTCTCACCATTTCAGCGAACACGCGACCTACTCAGTAACTATCCGGAGAAAGATGGTTGGATTGATATGTCTATTGGTTCTCCAAAACATGAAATACCATCATTTATAAAAGAAATTATTTATGATAATTTTACAGAATTCCAAAATTATCCTTCAGCAAATTCAAACCCAAATTTTGGTATAAATATATCCAAATGGCTTTCCCGTCGGCACAATCTAAAAACAGATGACCATACTAGTAATATTTTACCGATATCTGGATCGAGGGAAGGGCTTTTTTTTGGCAGCCTGCTTGCTAAAAAATTGCAGGATAATAAATCGATATTTATTCTACCAAACCCATTTTACCCCGTGTATGCAACAACAGGATATTATACAGACAGAGAAAATCTAACTATTAATGTATCAGAAGAGGATAATTTTTTTATTAATTTAGGCATGGTTGATGCTAATACTTGGTCTCAGACCATAGCATTCTATTTATGCTCACCATCGAACCCACAAGGATCAATTGCTAGCTTGGAATACCTGGAAGAACTGTATGAGAAGTCACTTCGATATAATTTTATTATAATAGCCGATGAGTGCTATTCTGAAATTTATCGTGATGAAGCACCGCATAGCATTATCGAAGTTGCAGAGAAAAATAAATTCAAAAATATTTTATCTTTCAACTCATTATCAAAGAGGTCAAATGCACCTGGACTGAGATCGGGTTTTGTATTTGGTGAAAAAAACCTAATTAATAAATTCTTTGATCTACGTAATGTTTCGGCTCCAACTGTTCCTACACCAATCCAAATAGCCTCAGAAGCACTCTGGGGTGACGAAAATCATGTGATTGAGAATCGGAAGTTATACAATCAAAAATTTGAAATATTCCAAAATAATATTGATAAAAAATTTAATTTTAATACGCCGGGTGGTGGGTTTTTTGCGTGGTTGGAGATATCAGAGTTTGGCACAGATGAAGAAGTAACGATAAAGCTGTGGTCAGCTGGATTAAAAGTAATACCTGGGTCGTATTTATCAATAAATTCAGGGGGTCATTCCTCAGCAGATAACTATATTAGGATTGCACTAGTCGGAAGTAACGATGACGTAAATCAGGCTACTAAAATAATAAATAGGGTTCTAAATTGAAATGAAGCTATCGAGTTTAAATTTTATTGAGAGCGTTCTACCTTCTGGTTTTCGACTATTTATGAGAAAACAAGCTAAAAGGCTTTTTGGTTTATTATTGCTCTCTCTTGCGATTTACTTAATAACATCTCTCATTTCGTGGACACCATACGATCCAAATTTAAATAATTATAATGCAAATAACATAAGTAATATCTTAGGTGCATCAGGAGCAATAATTTCAGATTTAATGTTGCAATTTATGGGACTTGGCTCATTTATTCTAATTTCGATTATGTTAATTATGAGCCTTGATATGATAATTCAATCAAAAAGAATAGCCGGTATCCCAGGGTATATAAAATATCCGATATACTTCCTGGCTTGGATAATACTGCTATCAAATATTGGTATTACTGAGAGTAGTTTCTTTAAATCGATGATTAACTGGTCCTATCTAGTCGGTGCCGGTGGACTGCTTGGTGACTCTCTCTCACTTTTAATAAGAGAAATTATTATAGGCAATTTTGAAACTATTTCGGATAATAATTCTAAACGGGTCATCTTCATTATTTCTGCATTAACAATCGCGGTTACGTTCTGTCTCGATAGATTAGTGTTGGGGATGAGGAGAAAAAGAAATATTAATTTACTAGAATCTGATCAGATGCATCAACAGATCTCCCTAAAGAAATCAAATCCTTTAGCATTAGTTCTCAAAATCATTCTAAAAATGTTTGTTAATATCATATTACATCTGAAATCACTATTGCAATATAGGAAATACGAAGAAAAAAGCTTTGAAGAAATCAGGGACAGTCATGATAATCTAAATGGAGATGAGAGTATCATCATTGGCGAGAGTATTAAGTCTAACATTGACCTAAACATATCTGAGAGACCAAAAAAAACTTACAAGAAAAAATCAAGAGTCAGTAATAAAAAGGAAAATTTAGATCTATTTGAGCAGAATGAATTTTCTCTACCATCGGTCAGTCTTTTAAAAATAAACCCTGAAAAAAATTATGAAAAAACAGTCAACCAAGGAGAGCTTGAGGTGATATCTCAAAAATTATCAAACGTTTTACTGAATTATAAAGTGAGCGGAGAGATTACAGATATCAAACCTGGTCCTGTTGTTACACTTTTTGAATTAGAGCCATCTCTTGGAACAAAATCGACAAGGGTTGTTGGATTAGCAGAAGATATTGCCATGTCTATGTCTGCGCAATCTGCAAGAATTGCAATTATTCCAGGTCAAAATAAAATTGGTATCGAACTCCCTATCGCTGAGAGGAGCACTGTATATTTGAGTGACCTTATACAGTCAGATGAATTTGAAAAATCATCTTATAAGCTTGCGATTGCTCTTGGAAAAAATATCGGGGGTAAAACTGTTGTAGTTGATTTAGCGTCAATGCCACATCTATTAATTGCGGGGACAACAGGCTCTGGTAAATCTGTTGGCATAAACACGATGATACTATCTTTGTTGTACAAGTATTCGCCAGAGGATTGTAAACTGATAATGATAGACCCAAAAATGCTCGAACTTTCTCTTTATGAGGGAATACCCCATCTTCTTACACCGGTTGTTACAGAACCAAAAAAAGCTGTTGTTGCGTTGAAGTGGATTGTTAGAGAAATGGAGAAAAGATATAAGAATATGTCAAAAATTGGGGTTAGAGATTTAGAAGGTTACAATAAAAAAATAGAGAGAGAAGGCGGTACTATTAAGACGAAGATCCGGATTGGTTTTGATGAAAAAACTGGTAAACCAAATTATCATGATGAGGAAATTACATTAAAGAAAATGCCATTTATAGTGGTTGTAGTAGACGAAATGGCAGATCTAATGGCTGTGGCCGGTAAGGAGATAGATCATTCTGTTTCAAGACTTGGAGCTATGGCAAGATCTGCTGGCATTCATCTCATCATGGCGACTCAAAGACCGTCAACTGATGTCATAAGCGGTGTTATCAAGGCCAACTTTCCAGCAAAAGTTAGCTTTAAGGTTAGTTCAAAAATTGACAGTCGCGTAGTTTTAGGTGAAGGAGGCGCTGAGCAACTTCTTGGGAAAGGTGATATGCTTTATGCTGCAGATGGCAACAGAACAACCAGAATACACGGGGCTTTTGTTGATGATAAAGAAGTAGCTGATATTGTTAATTACCTTAAGAAGCAAGCAACCCCTGATTTCATTGATGAAATTTTAGAAGAGCCAGAAGAAGCAAACAAGGATCCGGGTGAATATAATAATATAGATCCACAATTGTTTCAAAAAGCCATAGAAGTAATCATTAGTGGTAAAAAGGCCTCTACAAGTTATGTCCAAAGAAGACTTGGTATAGGCTATAATAAAGCAGCAAATATTATCGAAAAAATGGAAAATGATGGAATAATCTCTGAGGCTGATAGCTATGGACGCAGAGAAATATTGTTGAACGAACAAAATTTTGACAATATTTAACGCTAAATGTCATATATTATTGTCTAGAAAATCAATAAATATATGTTCAGAATAATTATCACATCAATAGCCCTTTTATTAATACAAGTCACTCCTTCGAAATCGAGTTTCTTAGACCCTATTCAACTTGAAGCAGTAAATGCTGTTAATGCGTATCTTAATAATATAGAACATATGGAAGGTGACTTCATCCAAATAAATCCAGACTCCACAATTTCAGAAGGTAGATTTTATATAAGGAGGCCTGGTCGGTTCCGATTTGATTATACTAAACCTGACTCACTTCTTGTTGTTTCCGATAGCGTCTGGTTGGGTATAATAGACAGGGAGCTGGACACACTTGACCGCTACCCTATTAGATATTCCCCTCATTATGTGTTATTTAAGGATAATGTTAATTTACTTGAAGATGCAAGAATTTTGGGTATTGATTTTTACGAGAAATTTCTAGTATTATCTATTGAAGGCCTGACCGATGAGGAAATTGGCGAAATTACCCTTCATTTTCATATTCGAGATAATATAACAGAGTCAAATACTAACCTTGAATTATACGAGTGGTACATAATTGATGCTCAAGGTCTTGAAACTAATGTAAAACTCAACAACGTCGTCCACGGAAAAATTGCTGAGAATAGTTATTTCCTGGTTAAAAAAAATAAATAATGAAGAATAATCTCAAAGTCATTAGTTGGAACATTAATAGTATCCGCATAAGACTTGAGCAATTAAAAAAAATTGTTGAGGGATTGGATCCAGACATAATTTGTTTACAAGAAACAAAATGTGAAAATGATAAATTTCCTTTAGCCGCAGTTCAAGATCTGGGTTACAAATATGTCGTGCACAGGGGCCAAGCATCTTATAATGGCGTCGCAATAATTTCTAGAATCAGATTCAAAAATCTAATCGAAAAAGACTTTTGCGATAAGAATGACTGCCGATACATTGGAGCAGAATTCAAGTTTGGTACAAATAATACTCTAAAATTACATAACTTTTATGTACCAGCAGGCGGTGATGAGCCAGATACTGATATAAATCCAAAGTTTAAACATAAACTAGATTTTTTAGGTGAAATGCATCATCACTTGAAAGATCAAATCGCTGATTGTCAGTACCATATTATTGTTGGTGATATGAATATTGCACCCCATGAAAACGATGTATGGTCACACAAACAGCTTCTAAATGTAGTGAGTCATACCGACATTGAAAGATCAAAGATACTGGAAATTATTAATAAACAAAATTTTTGTGATATTTTTAGACACTTTGCAAATGAGGACGAAAAAGTCTATTCATGGTGGAGCTACCGTAATCGGGACTGGAAAAAGTCTAACCGTGGACGGCGCTTAGATCATATATGGGTAACAGAAAATTTATTGAAACATTATGTTGAACACCAAATTTTTCAAATAGCTAGGGATTTTGAAAGACCCTCAGACCATGTTCCTATATCAGCTACATTCCAACTCAATCATGTCACTTGATTTATCGGCTAAAAGTCATTTGCAAGCTACTAACCTTCTTATTAAGGTCACTGACTAATTTAGATTTCAAATTCTTATTAAAATCAGGAAATTCGTGTAAAAGCTTTTCAAACAATTCTCGGTTTATTACCAGTACCAGACACTTTGTGCCAGCAATTAGTGCATCCTTTGGGTGACTATTATTTATTAATGATAATAAACCAATCACAGAACCAGACTTGAGTTCAATCGGGCTTATTTTTTTCTGAATAAATGCTTTGCCCTCCAGTATAATGATACATTTAGCATTTTTTTCACCGGACTTTATTATAAGATCGCCGGTAGAATATTCTTTTTTTTCTGAAGTAAAAGCTAACGTATTCAGAAAGCTATCAGTATGCATTCCAAAGCTTTCTGTTTTCTTTAAAATTTTTATAATTTGATTTATATTCATGATCGTGTGCCAAATATTTCACTACCTACCCTTATATGGGTAGCACCAAATTGAATTGCCTTTTCAAAATCTGAACTCATCCCCATGGAAAGAGATTTTATATCAAACTTATTAGCAATTTTACTTAATAATGCAAAATATGGTGAGGGTTCCTCTTCGAATGGCGGAATGCACATCAGCCCATTGAAGCTAATTTTATCTAAATATTGTGGATCTTCTAATATAATTGCCATTTCTTCCTGTGCCAGACCATATTTTTGTGGTTCATTTCCGAGATTAAGCTCGATAAAGAATTCTTTAGTAACCGAGGATGGCCTATTAATATACTTTAGGATTTCAATGAGTATTTTTTTTGAATCCAATGTATGAATAGAGTCAAATATCGAAAGGGCTGTCTTCACTTTATTCGTCTGAAGGTGCCCAATTAAATGTAGATTTATTTCTGGGTTATCGTTCTTTAAACCTGACCACTTTTGCTCTGCTTCTTGGACCCTATTCTCGCCAAAATCCCGATGGCCATAATCAATCAGTGGATGTACTTCAGTTGTGTCAAAAGTTTTTGTGACAACAATTAAATGTACATCATTTATGTCTCGGCCAACACTCTGCGCGGCAGCGCTCATTCGTTCTTTGACGCTATGAAAATTCTGGAGTATTTCATCATGTGAGAATATGGATTTTGAATACATGTTTCTATTTTATTTCAATAGTAACAATTTTACAAAAAAAAAGGGTGGTCGAAACCACCCCTTTTTATGTAAATAAACTTTAGGTTTATTAATTAGAACCCAACTGTTAGAGCAATTTCTGCTGTGTATGTTGAGTTTGAACCTGCACCTGCAGCTTGTGAGAATAGATCTGCATCTGTTTGAATGAATTCAAGAGATAGATCAACACCATCACCTAGTGCTGTTTCAGCTGTGAAGTTAACTGCTGTAGTTTCGTCTTCTTCACCACCTAGTTCAAATTCTAATGTTTGGATTGCATAACCTGCACCAATTGTGTAGTCACCAACTGATGTTTCAACACCAAAGCCCATTGTAGTTCTGTCAGCTTGGTCTGAATCAATTGTTGAGTAACCAGCAGATAGTGTTAGGTCTGATACTGGCATTTCAGCACCGATTGCGATTGTGTCCATATCACCGCATACAGAGTCACCGTATACTGTTGAGATCAGAGTAGCTGCTGTTGTGATAGTATGTAGAGCTGCTGCTGATACTGAACAATCAGCGTCGTTACTTGATGCACTTTCAAAACCGAATGACACAGTTGCCATGCCAGCGTCGAATGCAGCACCAATACCGAATGTATCCATGTATTCTGAGTCATCTAGACCAGCATCGTCTGCGTTCGGGAAGTATGAAATAGATACATCTAACGCACCCATTGTTGGTAGAGCATATAGTAGACCGAAGCCACCAGAACCATCTGTAGATACGTCATAGTCTAGTTCACCTGGCATACCAGCTGAAGTTGCGTCAACTGCTGAGTCAACACTACCCATTTCTAATGTACCGAATGCACCACCAAGAGTCATTGAGAATGAACCTTCTTCTGCATCAACATCTGTTAGATCTAATGTGTCTGAGAAAGTTACTTCAAGACCGTTAGCTAGTGTACCTGAAGCTTCAACACCGATTTCTTTTGCGAAACCGAATACTGGGTTATCGTTATCTGCTGTAACTGGGTTACATCTGTAATCTGTAAATGTAACTGTGTCTACGTCCATAGAACCAGCTGAGTCAGATGTAAATGTAATACCTGTTGCAGTATTAAGAGCTGCTAGTGTAGCATGACCTGTTACGTCGTTTTGCGCTGCAGCTGTCGCTGGAGCATCGCCACATGAATCAGAAGTACTGATTGTAACTTGTGCTTCACCACTTAGAGCTAGTGAGATGTTTGCAGAAGCTGGAGTAGCAACCATGCTACCTGCCATAATTAGAGCAGCTGCACCACCTAGTAGTATTTTTTTATCCATGATATTTCCTTTCATAATAAAAAAAGTGGTTAATAAAAAAAGTTATTTTATATAAAATAACGCACACAATGCACGTAGCATTGTGCACATGTGATCAATTTAACAAAATTTCGAATGGTATCAAGCAAGAAACACACATTTATTTTACTTTATTTTTATGTGTGACATAAATACAACAGCGATTAATCTATTGTTAATTTTTTGGCGTATTTCTTATAAAATGGTTTGTGAGCTCCTGCGGAGCTTTAGTCTACAAAATTTTGAATAGCAGTTATATTTTTGTATTTTTAAGAGGGATTACTTGATTAGAAGCCGAGTGTAACAGAAACACCTGCACGCCAGGCATCATGAGATCCACTCCCTAACTCTTCAGCTGCGATATCATTTTCAGTATTTGATATGTTAAGGCCAAGATCGACACCATCACCAAGTGGCTTGACAGCTTCCAACATTAAAATAGTTGATTGATCTTCGACCTCAGCACCTGATGTCTTGTCCCTAGCATAACTGAGTGTTTCTTGAGTGTAACCAATTGTGTAATCAATTTCATTATATGTACGAGCCACTCCCAGCGACCACACGGACATGTCGCTACCATCTGTTGTATCAAGATTTGAGAATGCGGACGATAGTGTGTAATCACCAAAACCTATATCTGCTCCAATCGCTGACAAGGTTTCGTTACCACATCTACTTCCTCCATATAAACCGTCAATAAGTCGGAAGGCTGATGTTGCATTATCTGCAGTTGAAAGATCATTTGTAAGACAATTTGCAGGTGTATCGGTATCACTAATTGCTTTTTCAAAGCCACCGCCAAGGGACAGAACAACATCGCCAATATATGTTTCATAGCCAAAACCAACGGAATATGTGTCATTAAATTCAGAGTTATCCAAACCTAAGTTATCAGTATTTTTGTTGTATCCAAACGCAAGATCCATTCCCCCAAATGATGGAGTGAAGTATATCAGACCAAGTCCATTATCATTTCCAGAAGTTGTAGTTACATGGCCATCAGATGTTACATCAATAGCTGTATCCGCCCCAGAACCGGTTGTACCAACAAGCATGCTATCAACGGCTGAACTACTATCTTTTATTTGGATTGAACCAAAGGCACCGCCAAGTGATAACTCAAAACTATTTTCTTCATCATCAATATCAGCGAGATTTAGAGTATCTTTGAAAGAAATATCTAAGCCATTGTAAATGGTTGCGCTCACATCAAAGGTAAGCTCTTTAGAAAACTCAAATTGCGGAAATTTTTCATCGACATTTACCCCACATAGACTTGGTTCGAATGTATAGGTTGCTTCGCCTGTTAGGGATGAGCCGGTTGCAAAACCGATACTTTCTAAATCTGCGGTTATTGTCCCAGCATTTGTATCTGTCAATTCATTGGCAAAAACATCAGCTGGTGCTGCTTGGGTTTGGCAACGCCCTTCTATTGCAATTGCCTCAACCATAACTTCTCCACCAACATTCAAACTAATGCCGCTTGTTTGAACATCGTTGGGTGCATCACCGGCATGAGCAAAAGTTGACAATAGTATTGTTGAGAATATGACAGGTATTTTGCGCATTAAAGTATTTACCGCTTTTATCAATTAATTAATAAACAGTATTATATTATTATAGTTCTGAAATAGTCAACGGATAACAAAGACACAAACATTATAATAATATTATATGTTGTTTATATGATACAGTTGTTAATAGTTTGTTAAATGTTATTTTGTTGACATTGGAAAGGCTTTATTTTTTACTGCCAATTAGTTGATATTAATGGTTTTTTATGAATAATTATTTAAATAATCCAAAAATTAAAATATTGAGATTAAATTTGCTCAAAAAATCAATATTCATTTTTCTAATTAGTTTCGCATTATCAGGATGCTCAACATCTTTCAATATGCCAGATTGGATGGATGCTGATTTGTCTCGAGAGAGGGCAGCTGAAAGAAAAGCAAAAAAAGATGGTGGCCCTGAGGGTAAAATCCAAGATAGCTTAAAACTATTTGGAAGTGATATTCGCGATACTGGCGCAACTATTGGTGTAAACTCATTGCTGTGGCGTGCATCCCTAGATACCATATCTTTTATGCCACTTGATGAGGCCGATCCGTATGGGGGTGTTATTATGACTGAGTGGTATAATAATCCAAATAATCCCAACGAAAGATACAAAATAACTATATATATTCTCGATACTCGACTCAGAGCTGATGCAGTAAGAGTTTCACTATTTATGCAGCAGTACCAGAACGGCGAATGGGTGAATATTTCAACAAGTGACGAAACGCGCTTACAGCTAGAAAATAGTATACTCACAAAAGCCCGCCAGATGAAACAAGAGTAATCCGTCACATCATGGAACGATATAATCACAGAGAAGTAGAGGGAAAATGGCAGAATAAATGGGATTCCAAAAAGATATTCCAGGCTAGCGAAGATTATTCAAAACAAAAATATTATGTTTTAGAGATGTTTCCTTATCCTTCAGGAAAGATCCATATGGGGCACGTCCGTAATTACACGATGGGGGATGTCGTCGCCAGATACAAAAGAGCTAGAGGATTCAATGTTCTACATCCAATGGGATGGGATGCCTTTGGAATGCCCGCAGAGAATGCCGCCATGCAAAATAATATCCACCCAGCTAAATGGACTTATGAAAATATCTCAAATATGCGTGAACAGCTTAAGCTGCTTGGTTTATCTATTGATTGGTCCCGTGAAATAGCAACATGTGACCCTGAATATTATCAGCATGAGCAAAGATTGTTTTTAGATTTCTACAGAAAAGGTCTTGTTGGAAGAAAAAAATCAAAAGTAAACTGGGACCCGGTTGACAATACCGTTCTTGCCAATGAACAAGTAATTGATGGGAAAGGTTGGAGATCAGGTGCAGAAGTTGAAACAAAAGAGCTTACTCAATGGTTTTTCAATATAACAAATTATGCAAATGATTTACTGAGTAAACTCGACAAGCTCAGTAAATGGCCCGAAAAAGTCAAAACTATGCAAAATAATTGGATAGGAAAGTCAACTGGCTTGCAATTTAAGTTTGAGATTGTAATTGCTCCTGATGATGATTGCAAAACAATTGAAGTTTTTACTACGAGACCTGATACACTTTTTGGCGCAAGCTTCGTTGCGGTTGCCGCGGACCATCCAATAGTCAAAAAGCTTGAAAAAAATAATCGTGAAATTAATAGTTTCATTAAGGAGTGCAGATCAAAAGGAACAACCTTAGCCGAAATAGAGAAAGCTGAGAAAATAGGGTTTAATACTGGTGTTAAAGTTAAGCACCCATTCATAAAAGATAAAAATCTAGATGTCTATATCGCAAATTTTGTCTTAATGGAGTATGGAACAGGAGCAATATTTGGCTGTCCTGCACATGATCAAAGAGACTTGGATTTTGCGCGTAAATATGACTTAGATGTCATACCTGTAGTGTTACCTGAAGATATAGAAAAAGGGAAATTTATCATAGAAAATGAAGCTTACACTGGAAATGGAACAATTTTTAATTCAGATTTCCTCGATGGAAAAACAATTGAAGAAGCAAAAGATACTATAGCAGAGAGAATATCAAAAAATATAATTGATGGGTCACCCCAAGGTCAAAAGAAAATTACATATCGCTTACGTGATTGGGGTGTTTCAAGACAGAGATATTGGGGCTGCCCAATACCAATTATCCATTGTGGCGATTGTGGTGTTCAGGAAGTACCTGATGATGATCTGCCTGTAAGATTACCCGATGATGTTGACTTTAGTGTCCCTGGAAATCCTCTTGAGAAGCATCCAACATGGAAAAAAGTAAAGTGCCCAAATTGTCAAAAAGATGCGATAAGAGAAACAGATACATTTGATACATTTGTAGACTCTTCGTGGTATTTTGCAAGATTTTGTAGTCCGAAGGCCAATCAGCCCGTCAATAAAGAGTCAGTTGACTATTGGTTACCTGTGGATCAATATATTGGTGGCGTAGAGCATGCTATTCTTCATCTTCTATATTCAAGATTTTTTACGCGCGCAATGAGAGAAACAGATCATCTATCCTTGGATGAGCCTTTTTCAGGGTTATTTACGCAGGGAATGGTAACGCATGAAACTTATAAAGACTCTTCAGGTAATTGGCTATTTCCCGAAGAAGTCCTGCTTGATGGAAGCAATCCGGTGCATATCAAAACTGGTGACGCTGTAACAATTGGGCCTATAGAGTCTATGTCAAAATCGAAAAAGAATATCATTGACCCCCAATCCATTGTAGAGACCTTTGGTGCTGATACAGCAAGATGGTTTATTTTATCTGACACCCCCCCAGAGAGAGACATTCAGTGGACAGATAAAGGGGCCGAAGCCTCATCTCGTTTTATTCAAAGGATTTGGAAAATTGTTAATGATGGAATGTCCATAATTTCTGGGAATACTATTGATGAACCAAAGGAGTTTACGGAAAACTCACTCAACATAAGAAAAATAACTCATAAGGCTATAAAAGACATCACTGACGCTCTTGAAAATTTGCGGTTTAATAGGGCGATTGCACATATTTACGAGCTCTCTAATGAGATGCAGAGCATAATAAATAAAAATAAAAAACTCAATGATATCAGTGAGTTATATGCATTTAGAGAGCTTCTTGAGACGTACTGCCAACTTTTTGCCCCAATGGCACCACATTTAGCAGAAGAATGTTGGAAAATAATTGGTTGTAATGGTATAATTTCTCAAAGAGAATGGCCACAATTAATTGAAAAATATATTCAGGAAGATACCGTTCTTATTGTAGTGCAGGTAAATGGTAAAAAAAGAGGTGAAATTGAAGTAGCTAAAGGCTTATCAAAAAATGAGGTTGAAGCTGCGGCTATGAAAATCGATAATGTCAGTAAATCAATCAATTCTGAGATTAGAAAAATCATATATGTCCCAAATAGGATTCTAAATGTTGTTATCTAAAATTAAAAATTTGTATTTTATAATTATGTTTCTACCAATTATCGCCGGTTGCTCCTTTTCGCCAATGTATGGAGTCAATAGTAATTCTCAACTCATCATGAGCGAAATCTATATTAATGACGCGACAGATAGAAACCATCAGATTATTAGAAATGAAATCTTGAAGTACATGGGACAGAATGCTGAACGAGGTAAATCTGAACTTGAGATGGATTTTAAAATCAGCATTGAAAAAAATCCACTTTTAATCGACTCATCAGGTGAAGCAAAACGCATGCAATTAGAAGTTGAAGTTGAATATAAAATATTTAGGATCACTGAATTCAGAGAAATGGTATTTTCAAACACAGCTCGTGTCTACAATACTTTCACACTGTCATCTTCAGAATATAATAATGCTCAGGCAGAAATATCTACATATAACTTAATAGCAAAAGAAGTCGCATCCGTCATAAATAAGCAAATATCTCTAAATCATCCAAAATTGATGAATTAATAATCTAAAGCTGGTAATTAGACTGTGATCCTACGCAACAAACAAGCTGATGATTTCATAAAAAACCCTAGTGATGACATACAAGGTATACTGCTGTATGGTCAAGATAGTGGGCTGATAAACCATAGAACAAAAGCTCTTGTTAGTCACTATATCCCAAACAAAAATGACCCTTTTTTATTATCAACAATAAATAGTTCTCAGTTAAATGATGATCCAGGATTACTTGCTGATGAACTGGATACTTTCGCACTTACCAATGATAAAAGGGTTATATTACTAGATTTGTCATCTGATCTAAAAAAAGAGCAAGTCGACTGCATAATTGAATCACAGAGTCAGTCAATCCTGATAATTAATGCAGGCGAGTTGAAGACAAGCTCACCCTCAAGAAAGGCATTTGAAAGTGATAAGAATTTTATCGTGATCCCATGCTACAATAGTTCAAATATTGATATAATGGCTCTACTTAATAACAAACTCATAGATAGAGATCTTACCATGCATAAAGATGCGAAAGATTTAATTGTAGCATCACTGGGTAATGACTACGGCAATACAACATCAGAAATCGAGAAAATTTTAAACCACCATCAAAGCGGCGATGAGATAAGTAAATCAGAAGTGGAGTCTATAATTGTCTCTTCATCAAATATAATTGTTACCGATTTAGTAGACACAGTGTTTGAAAAAAAAACAGAAAGCATAAGCCGCCTTTATCATTCAGTCTTAGATGAATTCAACCCTGCGCAAATACTTATTATTACATTGAATCATGTCATAAAATTAATGGAATTATTGGCGGAAAAAGATGACTTGAATATACCGAATAAACAAGTGATTGAAAATACAAAACCACCCATCTTTTTCAAAAGACACCCGTCTTTGCAGAGGCAGCTCAATACCTGGAATAGAGGTACCCTAGGTGATATAATCGAGATTTTGTCAGTAACAACAATTGACACAAGGAAGAATAGCGATTTATCCGTCGAGTTGACGGAAAGATGTCTCTTAAAGATCTCTTCACTGAAGAATTAACCTAATAATTTATTTTTTATAAGCTCCAGATGCTGATCACTTGTATAGTTTATAACAACTTTTCCTGATTTGGCATCTTTGGCATGGATTTGAACTTTAAGGCCAATTGCGTCTGTCATTAACTGTTCAAGTGAGCTTATATTCTTATCCTTCATTGATGATCTATTGCTTTTTTTCTGAGCTCCTAATGAGTTTTTAACTAGCTGTTCTATTTGCCTAACACTTAAGCCCTTTGATACGATCATGTCAGCAAGATTTTCAGCATTCTCCAGAGATATCAATGCCCTTGCGTGACCTATTGTTAACAGTCCTTCGGACAAATAGTCTTTTACTTTCGTCGGTAAATTATTTAGGCGTAGTATATTAGCGATATAGCTTCTACTTTTTCCAATTACCTGCGCTAAATCTTCCTGAGTGTAATTATAGATGTCAATTAATCTCTGATACCCAGCTGCCTCATCTACCGGACTCAAATTGCTTCTTTGCACATTTTCTATAATAGCAATTTCTAATGCATCATCGTCAGATAATGTTTTTATTATTGCAGGTATATTATCTAGCTGAGCGATTTGTGCAGCTCTCCATCGCCTCTCTCCAGCAATAACTTCATATGATCCAGCACTATCAATTTCTCTTACGATAATCGGTTGAACAATACCTTTTTCTCTTATTGAGTTAGCTAAGTCTACAAGTTCATCTTCGGAAAATATACTACGCGGATTTTGTTTATTTGCCTGAATTTTTTCTATTGGAAGCCTAGCAACATTGAGTTCCAGTTCACTTTCTCCGGGTGCAACTTCTCGTGGGACATCTCCGATTAGTGAGGCCAAGCCTCTGCCAAGTCTTGAAGTCGATGCGTTTGTATGTTGCTCTGCCACTGTAGGTCCCCTGTTTTTATAAATTACTGTTTAATGCGATCTTATCTTTTTTTAAAACTTCTGCTGCCAAGTTCATATAGGCCTGAGAGCCCTGACATTTATAATCATACAAGATAACTGGCTTTCCATATGATGGTGCCTCAGAAACCCTTACATTCCTTGGAATTACTGTTTTGTATACTTTATCACCAAGAAAGTCCCTAACATCTTTTGCAACTTGACCTGAAAGATTATTTCTTTCGTCAAACATAGTCAAAAGTACACCGTGTATTAACAGATCTTTATTCAAGGTTGCGCGAACATGTTCGACAGTTTCTAATAGTTGACCTAGGCCTTCAAGCGCGTAGAATTCACATTGTAATGGCACAATGAGGGCATCTGCGGCAGCTAGAGCATTTATGGTTAATAAATTTAACGATGGTGGACAATCTATAAGAATATAATCATATTCATTTTTACTTTGTGCCTCAAGCTCTTCAACAGCCAGCTTTAACTTATATGACTTTTCATTATCTTCAGCCAAAACCGCCTCTAAACCCAGCAGGTCGAGTGTTGATGGTACAATATCAAGATTTTGCACAAGGGTTTCAAACTTTATGTCTATAATAGTTTGTTCACTGGTTAAAATATCATACGTAGAGAACTTCCTGTCATCTTTGTTAATGCCTAAACCGGTAGATGCATTTCCTTGGGGATCCAAATCAATGATTAGCACTTTCTCCCCCGCACCAGCAATTGCACAACCTAAATTGATTGCTGTTGTAGTCTTTCCTACACCACCCTTTTGGTTGGCGAATGCAAATATTTTGGCTTTGTTGTTATTTTTCTTTAATCCAAACATTATTTTCGTTCAATATTAAGAATATATGAGTTTTCTTGCGTTACACTATCTATAAACTCTACTCTTAATTTTGATGAAATTTTTGCGTTGGTCAACTCACTTTTTGCATTAACACCCTTTTGTAACAGGTATTTTGTTTTTTTATGCGCATATGGTCTGGATAAAGACATTATATTGTCGATACTTGCAAATGCCCTTGCTGTGATAACATCTACTTTGAATGAGTCCTTCACTGCCAGATCTTGAAGTCTCTCTGCATATATTTTAACATCCACATCGCATCTCGTGGCAACATGGTCTAAAAACGAACATTTCTTTTTATTTGAGTCTACTAAGTATATATCCTTACCTATTTGGTTATAATAAATTGCCAGTATAAACCCTGGCAGTCCTGCGCCAGTACCAATATCCATTAAACTCTGAAAATCCTCAGGTATTATGCTCACAAGCTGGATAGAGTCTAATATGTGCCTGTGCCATATAGAATTTATTGTAGATTTACCAATAAGATTGAACTTACTTTGCCACTCAATCAAACACTCAGCATAGATTTCGAGTTTACTGATTGTTTCACGTGAAACATTGTAGTCTCTCTCAATTAAATTTATGACTGATTTTCTATCTGTCACGATCTATGCTGACATTTCTGAGATTTTACGATGGGCCTTT
>CEWK01074093.1_pt1 | contig 16594 bp, 26 predicted proteins | sample 531431 | NCBI WGS metagenome assembly CEWK01 (sample SAMEA2623059, study PRJEB7988) | marine metagenome | isolation source: saline water (ENVO:00002010), including
AGTGATATGAACGTTACCGTCAACTGTTAAATTTGTAGTCATAAGTGTTTCGGGTGAAGTGAATGTTGTATTACCAACCACGTCTGCATTTAGTGTTCCGCCTATACTTGCATTTACGTTTCCGTCTACCATTAAGTCTGTGCTTCCTGCTACGTAGATATCTGCATTACCTGTTGCTACTGCGATTCTAACATTACCCTTTTCGACAGACACGTCTACGTTACCACCAACAATTATTTTATCGTCTTTTGCAACTACAGTATAATTATCATTTACAATTCTAGTTACCTGTGAACCGTCAGGGTGTATCTCTTGGAATGTTCCACTTCTATGTTCTAATGCGATTCTTTCTACACCAAGAGTATCGTCTAATTCTAAAATATGTCCTGACTCAGTAGTGACTGATTTGTTATATGGGTATACTGGTTTAGCAGGTGATACAGGGAATGACCATTCTTCGTCTACTGCTCTTTTCTTTGTATTGTCTGTAAAGATTTCTTTTGTGTTTACGTGTTTTAAATTCTCAACTTTATCGTCTACAACTTTTGTAAAACTTCTATGAGTATATGTTGCAATACCTGTTGTGTTATCATTTAAATCTGAAGCGTCATAGTATTTTGGATAGTAAGGTAAATCGTCTTCGGTAAGTGTGACCTCTTCTATAGTTGAACCTGTTCCGTCATAGTTTACCGTAAGAGACTTGACGTGTTTAGGTGCAGTATCCAATGCAGTTGTTAATCCAAAACTTCTAGTCCTGTCATGCGTAGGTGTTTCACCGTCAGGAGTTTCAGCATAGTCTGCTACAGTTAATCTTCTTGGGTCATTGAATCCGTCTTCAATCTTTCTCTGTATCAATTCGTCTTTGATTGTAATACGAGAACCCTGTGCAGGCATTCCAGCCGCTACACCAAGAACCACTGGGTCTTGCATGTAATCTTCGTCTCTCCAAAATCCAAATACCGTAGACCCTTCTACAAGACCGTTACCGAATCCAAATCCCGATAGACCTGCGGAACTAGTTGGAAGAAGAACTTGTGCCCATGGTAAATCAGGAGTTGCTATTTGTTCCTTCACGTGCGTATGGACGCCGTGCACACGCACACGCACACGGCCAATCTTTAACGGGTCTTGTCTATCTTCTACTATTCCATACCAAAATTTCATCATTGAATCCAACATACAGGATATACACACCAATACGGATTAGCGAATCCTAATAACCATAAGATTAAAATCCATAAAGGTATCTGTATCCAAGTTTTTCCTCTTGACCATTCTCTGAACTTCAAAGCGTATGGTGTTAGTTTATTTAATAACCACTTACTCATGTGTTATCCCTCGGTGGTGCAACGTTATCTAAAGGAGTATAGTCTTGTATTTTCTTTGCATAACTTTCTTTTACACATTCGATAAATAGTTTTCCTACCTTATCAGCAGGAACTCCGTTTACACAAATATCAGTTATCAAATATCTATTGTCATTCATTTTATCTGAGATATCAACTCCACCTGTTGAAGATTGTGGTGGTGGGATATCTAATTCGATAACAGTTCCAACACTTAAATCTGTTCTTAAAGGTATCGTAATTATAATTCTGTTTTGTTGTAAGATTTCTAACATTGCTCTACGTTCTAATTTACCTGAATCAACTTTAGCAGACCAACCTTTAAATGATTCTTCGGTATCTAATTTATCTGCATTGTCAAAAGAATGAATCATTTTAGTATCATAAATTTTTAGTGAATCATATTTGTATCCTAAATTAGCGTCAACGTCTTTCTCTGTGACTGGCGGAGATACTTTTGCGTCCGTTACATTTTCTGTTGTTAAAACTTTTTCAAAGACTTCATTTTCTTCACCTGTTCTTATCATAGGAAAACCTGATAAATGATTTTCACTATTTCTATTGAACAAGTCATTTATAGAATACAAATCTATTTCGTCTACTTTTCTTATCGGGTCATATGTAATCTGAGTTGAAGCAAATGCACCACCAACCATTCCTCTTAAGGTGTCTGCTCTTTGTGGGTGTTCGATTGCTTCAATGACGGTGTTAACACCCCCGTCAGCATTTGCGTCTACGTCTGCAGTTTCTGTATCTGCTTGTCTTGAACCATATGAAAATTTAAGAGGAAATTCTTGTTGAAACATTTCGTCAATACTTTTAAAACAGAATCCACCATTTAATGTTTGATAGAAAAACATACCATTTCTATATACCGCTTTATCTTCTAATCCTTTATCTGCATTATTAACTGTAAAGTCTATGAACTTATCAATAGTCCAATTAGGGACAACCATTTGACAGTTTTCAGGTTTTGAATCTTCCCAGTGAACGAACTCATCTGTTTTCATATGACCTTCATTAATAAGAACGTTTTGTAACATCTTATCATATGAACCACGCATGACTCTAGACACTCTCGTATTTCTAACAGTAAACATGCGTGGGTCACACACTTTTAAAACGTAGGTTTGTGTCGCTTGGTCTATCCTGTTAACTGCACTTATCTTATAAACTTTAAAGTCTCTATCAATTGTAAATTCTTTTGGTGCTTCTTCACCCATACCTTCAATCTGTTTGATAGCAACACGAATGAATTCGTCACCAGTAATTTTGAAATTCTTTAACATATCAAGACCGTCTATGATATGGATATCACCTGTAACAAATTTATTGTATATACTTTCATACAAGCGAAACATGTGCACCATATTTTGTATGTCTACACTTTCGCCTTCTTGGTTTACTAGGTTAATTGCATCGATGGTGAATACACCACCCTGCATGTTTTTCTTTTCAGTCATTACGCACTCATTACACGTTCAAACTCAGATACAACTCTTCGTATGAACTCAGGTCTGATAACTTTTATCTTTCTTCTCGCTTCGTTGTCTTCGTATTCTTTTTCATAATACGTTCTTGGTTGATAGGTTCCTGTAGCATTATTGTTATATCTATAACTATTAATTCCACCTGCACTAGGGTCATAGTAATATGCAGTTGCGTCTATTCCATTTTTTACACTGGTAGGTGTGAATGATTTTGCAACAGCACCGTCTATGGTGCGAACTGTGTTAACTACTTGATTTGCCACAAAGTCTTTACCATTTGTTCTTTCTACCCAAATTCTATTATAAGTTGGGTCAACTTTTATAATTTTACCTGTTGTTGTATTCTGCGTTATGTCTTCACCGATTAAAAATTTAGAAGTAGCAGATACTATATCGGTGCTTACAGACGCAACCAATACTTGGCCAGGATATTTTTTGTTTATAACTTCTTGAAAGGTATTGGTATCCATATACCAGTCATAGTAATTAGTAATATCATTTGCAAGAAATAATGTCCAGTGTAAATCACCATTACCATAAAGTTTACTTGCAACTACGTCAGGTCTTTCACCTTCTTGTAATTCATAATAAGTATAATCAACTACTTGGTTAAGTTGTGTTCCTTCTAACTTCGCTTTACGAAAAAAATCTTTGATAGTAACAAATTTTCCGTTACTAAGTTTGTATTGAACTTCGGGAAAGTTCTTAAATAATTGATTTGCCATTAGTCGCCTCTAGTCCTTCTATCTGTAATACTGTAATCAGTAGGTGTAATACTCTTGTCTCCAATAGGTGATATTTTTTGGAAGTTCTCTTGAGTAACAATTTTAATTTCTGTAAAGTCTATTTTCATAGAAGACTTTGTTGGTTGTCCATTCTCGAAAAAACCTAACTCTGTATCTCCATGAGAAATATCACAACCAGTGCAAACCATTGGCATAAATCCGTCTAGTCTTTCTGCGATTGGGCCATCGAATGATACGTCAAATACGTTTGGGTAGTTAAAGAAGTTTTCGTTTTCTGTTACTTCTGAACTACCATATGTATCAGGTAACATTGCAGTTCTAAAATAATACATAATTTGTTGCACCATGTCTGCTTCTGCTTCTGAACGTGGATAGAAATCATACGAGAATGAGAAAGAACGGAAACCGATTCCTTCTAACATTTGTTCTTCCATTGGATTTACTGCTCGTCCAGCACTAAAGTTTACAAAATCACCTGTAGCAGAATTCATAAGTTTGTTTATGGCAGCTCCCGCCATGTTTTTAACCTCACCTGCAAAGTTTTCTAGTGAACCACCCTCTCCAAAAAAGTTTCCTGACTCACCACCGTCAAACATATCTGCAAGTCCACGGATACCTGCACCGAATCCTTGAGTTTTATAGTTAACTGTAAAGTTACTTGCTAAATGTTCGGGTTTTACGTATAGTGCAATTTCTATATCATCTTTTGATAAAAGATTTTGACCGTTTTTACCGTCTCTTGCTTCACGTGCTCTAGTTGAGAATACAATATAGTTATCTAATTGGTCATATATTGGATATACTAAATCTGTAGTTCCGCCAGAAGGTGTAGATTTCGCTTTTGCTTTACCTGTATTTCTTGCGTCTAAATTTTTCTCTAAAGAAGTTCGTCTTTTTTCTAAAGTTCTTTTAGCTTCTTCTGCTTGTTCACCTAATTGGTCAAGAACTGTAGTCTTGTCAATGTTTTTTAGTTTGTTTTGAATTCCTTTGACTGATTCTACAGCAGACTTTGCTTGATTGACTTTGTCTAGTAATTTGCTTAATCCCATAAATACCTTCGTTGAATAAATTAATTGGTAATATATCTATTTATGTCTTACAGTGGCAAGTTTAAACCTAAGAATTACAAAAAATATAAAGGAGACCCTACAAAAATCTATTATAGGTCGTTATGGGAGCGTAGATTTATGGTTTACGCTGATTCTAACCCTAATATTTCCGAATGGGGTTCAGAAGAAGTGGTCATTCCTTATGTTTCACCCCTTGATAGAAAACGTCATAGGTATTTTCCTGACTTTTATATCAAATATACTAACTCGCAGGGACAAACTATACGTGAAATTATAGAAGTTAAACCTAAGAAACAATTGAAACCCCCAAAGAAACCTGAACACAGAGTTTCCAAAAGATATCTTATGGAAGCACAGACTTATGCGGTCAATCAAGCTAAATTTAAAGCAGCTGAAATCTATTGTAAAGAGAGAAGATTAAAATTTCGTATATTAACGGAAGACCATTTGACCTAAATGCATAAATAGTTGTATGGGACAACTACTGGACGATTTACAGAACGAGAAACCTAGCGAATTACGCCAAAGAAGTATCGACAGTATGAATTGGTTCCGTAATAATTTACGACAAATAAGAGTGCGTCATTCTTCCTTGTTAGACGAGTTTAATGCTACAGGAAGAGTTGAGTTGGGAAAAATTTATATGTTTTTCTACGATGCGAAGACACAAGACAAACTTCCTTACTGGGATTATTTCCCTTTATGCATTCCTATTAAAAAATATAAAACAGGTTTTATGGGATTAAACCTACATTACTTGGCACCAAGATATAGAGTCAGATTACTGGACGCTATGTATGGAAATATGCAAGATAATGTATTTGATATTAATTACAAAATGGTAAAGTCTATTGGTAATTTAAGATGGGCAAAACCCTGCATTAAACAATATCAATATGGTTACTTTAACAGTTATATAAAAGAGGTGCAGTCAGACTATTACGATATAGTTGCAATGTTACCTACACAAAGTTTTAATGTAAATGCGAATACAGTTTATTCTGATTCGTTGAGGAAAATTTAATGGCAATAAAGAATTTAATAAAAAGAGGTGTTTCTAATTTCTTAAGTGGGAATGATAAAGGAACAAGTATCGATAAGTTTAGAGCAAACTTTGATATTGGTGCAAGGTCAAATAGATTCCAAGCAGACTTCTTTGGCCCAATGGGATTGTCTCTAGAAGGATTACGTTGTGATACTGCTTCATTGCCAGGCAGAACAATTGAATCAACTGCGTGGTCAGAATACGGACAAAAAAGACAAATGCCTCATGCGGTAAATGACGGTGGTGAAACTACATTTACATTTTTCTGTGACCAAACATTTGCTGACAGATTAATCATTGAAGCATGGCAGACTTTAGTATACACTGCTGGTGAAGGTGACCAACTCCAACCAGTCTTTGCATACTACACTGATTACATAGGACAAGTAGACATTACACAATACAGGGTTGACGGAAACTCTGCTATGAAATATAAATTATATGAATGTTATCCAAAGAGTTTTGAAGCTATGACATTAGACTCAAACACTCCTGATAATATTTTAAAGTTTTCGTGCACGTTAGCATATCGTGGTTGGGAAGTAGAATATACTGAACCACCTGAGCTTTCAGCACTAAATAAAGGTAGAAGATATCTTAATGTTGCCATGGAAGCGCTATCAATCGGTAGTCGTTATGGTAGTAAAGGAGATAGACTACTGAACAAACTAACAGGATTAGACACTAACTTAGGTAAAATTAATAATGTGTTTGGTCGTGGTGGTTAATATTATATAATAGAGGATAATTATGAGTTTACCAATACAGTCGGCACCTACGTATACGTGCGTGCTACCAAGTAATGGGAATGAAGTTAAATTCAGACCTTTTCTTGTAAAAGAACAAAAGGTTTTAGTAATTGCGAAAGAGGGTGAAGACCAAAGTAGGTCACTTGATTCTATCAAGACAATGCTCAAAGGCGTAACTGCATTTGAAGAAAACGATTGGTTAGATATTGAAAAACTACCAATGTTTGATATTGAATTCTTGTTTATTAAAGTAAGAGCAGTATCAGTCGGAGAAACAGTTACAATTAATTTGTCTTGTCAAGAAGAAGGGTGCAATGGCACAGGTGAAGTTACGGTGAACTTAGAAGAAGTTCAAACTTCTAAACCTGAGGGCGTAGAACCTAAAATTATGATTACTGATGAAATGGGTGTGGTATTGAGATATCCTAATTGGAACACTATGGAACGTGTTAATAAGATACCTCAGAACGAACAACCTATTGCGATGTTGAAGGAATGTATTTCTGAAATATTTGATGCGGAAAATGTATATGATACAGATGACGTATCGAAAAAAGAACTAAGTGATTTTGTGGACAACTTAACGTTCCCACAGATAGAAAAACTTGGTTCATATTTCGATGACATGCCTAAAGTGTTTTACGATGCTGAATACACATGTAAAGTATGTGGAACGAAGCAGTCTCGCACCATGGAGGGCTTACAAAGTTTTTTTTGATAGGCCTTTCTCATGAGAGCGTATTGAATTATTACAATACGAACTTTCAGTTGATGCAACATCATAACTATAGTTTAGAAGAACTTGAAAATATGATGCCATGGGAAAGGGAGATTTATATTATGTTACTCATGCAATTCCTAAAGGAAGAACAGGAAAGGCAAAAGAATGAACAAGCCAAGTATAAATCGGGGAGATAGAACATGGGCGATGATAGAGAAAGATTTAGTGGTGACATGAGCCGTAATGAGGTTGAAATTGACCTCAGCAAATTTATGGAAATGGTCACTGAAAACAACGACCTCAAACAGAAAATATTTGAGTTAGAACATGACGATAAAAAGAATCCATGGCAAAAATGGATTTTCGCTGCTAAAGCAGTTGACTCATGGAGAATATGGCCGAGAGCATTTCTAAGTGTTTACATATTCTTAATTTACTATGTTGTTATGTGGTTTCTAGAATTAGAAACACCTACAATAGAACAGTCAGGTCTTATCAGTATCTTAGTTGGTGCTGGGGCGGCATGGTTTGGACTATATGTAAACAGTGCAGCTAAAGAACATGACTCAGACAATAATAAAAAGTAAGGACATATAAGTGTCAGACGATATTACCAAACAGATAGAAGAGGCGTCAAGACCTCTTAAACCTGCATTCAAAGAAATTGTAGATTCTCTTGCGGAAACAAATAAAGAGGTTGCTCTCACGGCAGCTAATTTCCGTTCCTCAAATAAAAATACATTCCAAGGTGCTCTTGCGGCTAACAAAATAAGAGATAGTCTAAATCAAGTAGCAGAGGGTTTGAAAACTGGGGAAGGTCAATTAGGTAGTATCGACTTTGCGGATTTTAAAAAAGTTAATGACGAACTCAATTCATTAGAAGAAGCACGTGCAAAAAGACTTGCAACAGCAGAAAAGTCAACCAACGTTCTTGGTAAAATGGATTCGGAAATTCTAGCGCTTAAACAAAAAGAAATTCAAGGTGCAAAAGAAGGCACACTCCAAGGTGCAGCTCTTAATAATCTCGTTGAGAAAAGAGAAGCAATAGAAAAAGAACGTCTCAAAAAAGCAAAAGAAATTACTAAAACATTTGACGATTCAATTAAAACTGAAAAAGAAAAAAGAGACGAATTCAATAAAGAATTAGATGGAATACTAAAACAAACAACAGACGAAACTGCACAAGGACTACAATCTTTTAGTCAAGGTTTAAAGAACCTTACAGGGTTTGACCTTATTGGTGCATTTGATTCTGTAGTTGAAAATATAAATTCTGTCGGTATGTTATTCGGTAACCAAGATTTATTTGGTGACGTAGTCGGTGGTATTCAAAACTTTACTGCTGGATTAAAATCAGGAATATCTTCTGTTAGTTCAGGTATCATGGACGGACTTAAAGCAACTGGAACTTATTTTAGTGGTCTTGGTGAAACATTCCAAGAAGGTGGACTCAGTGCGGTAACTAAACAATTGAATAGTGACCTTGCTTCAGTTTGGAATAGTATGAAAGAAGGTGCTGGAAACTTAATGGACGGTATCAAGAAAGGTTGGAGTGCAGGAGTCGATACAGCTAAAAGAGGATTTATGGCTTTTAAAGCAGGGACAATGAATCTACTTAGAGGTTTAGGGACATTCTTAGCTTCCACTGTAACATTCCTAACAGGTCTTGTTGTGGCTGGTGCGTCACTAGTCGCAAGTGGTGTAGCAATGTTAGCAGGTGTTTTAGGAATATCATCTTTTGCATTAGTTCTTGGTTTAGTTGGATTATTATTAATCGGAGCTGCAATTTACCTGTATAATAATTCGGAAGGATTCAGAGCTGCTATCGATACAGTGATAGGTTACTTCATGGACATTATATACACAATCGGTGATATCTTTGGTGGGTTCTATAACTTCTTTGTTGGACTCTTTACTGGTGACTTCGATTTAATGTTCCAAGGTGTTAAAGATATATTTGGTGGTCTTTGGGATTTAATGTTAGCACCGTTTAGAGCAATCGGTGATTTCTTTAAGAATGTATTTGGTATAGACATAGGACAAATACTTTATGACTTCGCACGAAAGGTTCTGCCTGGCTGGGTTCTAGATTGGTTAGGTTGGGGTGAAGGTTCAGACGCACCACCACCAATGAATAAATCAACACCTGACAACATAGAAGCAATTCAACGTGGTTCTCAACAAGCATTAACCTCAGAAGAGATTGATAACTTATCAAATGAAGACCAAGTTAAGTTAGGTTATGCACAAGTAACTTCCATGAGTGATGACGGAGAAGGTGGACAAAACATTACATACGAATCCACTGATAAGTATCAAGACGTTCTACGAGGTGAAGGTGTTACAAGTGGTGGTGGATTTAAAGGAACTGCAACTGGAAGTGTTGCTGAAGATATGTTAATGGCAGACCCAACAAGAGCTGCTGAACTGAAAGCGGAAACTCAAGAAGTTAGAAGTGGTGAGAAACAATCAATGAATCAAGCGGTAGTAACTACAGTAAACAATGCACCAACACAAATGTCTAATACTACAATTAAAACTGCGACACCAACTCCAAGAGATACAGACCCTACTGGTTCTCGTTTAGCGGCTGTTCCCGCTTAATCTAAACCTAAATCTTTACCCCATGGGCCTTCGTAATTAGGCGTAGGATACTTATCCTTTCTTTTGTATTTGGTTCGGTCTCTCTCTACCTTATGACCATAAGGGGAGTCTTTTTCAAACAACTGTTTATGTAACCTAGGTTTAGGTTTTTGTGGAATTTTTTTAGACATGGTTTAATAAAATCTAGACGTTAATTTTCTACGTGCTTCAGACTGTTCTGCTTTTACTCTATCCAAGTAATTACGTCTTTTACGTTTTTGATTTGCCTCGTGTTTCTTTTGATTTGGTTTTACGTAATACTCTCGACTACGAACTTCCGCAACAATACCTGCTCGTTCGCATTTCTTTTTGAACCTGCGAAGCATTTGGTCAAAAGACTCTGTCTTATTGTTCTTCTTGTTGTGTCTCGGTGTTACTTGTGGCATAATATTATTTTTCAAAAAATTCAGTCAATGAGGACTGCTCCTTGTTTTTTACTTTGTCTGAACTAGATACTAGTTCCCCTTCTTTACGAAACACTAGAATATACTCGTGCACTTTACTAGTGTATCTTTTACTTGCACACTTACCCATTTGTAAAGCTGCAAATATGGTGTCGTTCTTCATAACAATAACGTCATGAAGATTTAGACCTGTCTTTGTGAACATATTTATACAATCAGAATGGAAGGGTATATACTTACCGTCTCTTCTCCAATCTCCGCATACCCATACACAAAATCCGCCAGGCACTAAAACTCTTTCTATGTTTTTGGCACATACTTCTATACGATTACGAAACTCTTCATAGTTTCTTATATCTGATAACTGTCCGTCTGCACTTTCATATCTTTCAATATCACCATACGGTGGGCAAGTCATAACTAAATGTGCACATTCATCATCGGTGTGTTTCATTTCACAACCGTCACCTTCTATAATATCATAATGTCCGTCAAAGTAATGTCTTGACATTTCTGATTTAACTTTAGTTACAGTTGTTGGTGATACATCATAACCAACGTAATCTCTTCCTAGTGAAGCAGATACAAATGCTCTTGTCATTCTACCTGCAAATGGGTCAACGATTGTATCGCCAACCATACTCCAATAGTGAACAATGTTCTCACACAGGCCTGCGTGGAACTCAGACATCATTAATCCATTTGGTAGTCTAGGACATTCTCCTCTCTTCTCTTCATATGCAGTCAAGTATGCATCTTCCCAATTGGACTTAGAAGCTTTACTTGGTGTTATGACTGATAAAGGAGTCCAACCAAATTGGTCAACAACTCTTTCATTCTCATTGAATGGTAATATGTTTTTGTAATATTCGCTTTTCATATTCTAACAAAGTGTAAAGTCGCCCCACGCATTACTGCATTCCCGCTCTTTACAGACAAATCCGCCATTTTGACTACTTGCCTTTCCCTAACTAAGCACCCCCTCAGATTATTATCCACGGTCTTAGTTCTGTGGGTAGGACACTCAAGGACACATAAAATAGTTCCTACCCCCCGAAGTTTACTCTTGACTATGAGTCAGAAGCAAGCTTCTTGAAGTAATCCATTGCGTCATCTGAATCAGACGTATCCGCAGATGCGATTACTGGTTCCTCTGCAACAGGTTCCTTGTTTACATCAGACCATGGCACTTCTTCCATGTCTTCTGCAATGGACTCCGCAGTAGAGGTTGCAGTTGCACCAGTAAGTCCTAAGACTCTGTCGAACTTTTCTTTAAGTTCTTCATAAGACTTAAACTCTTCGGGAGCAATTATACCTGACAAACTATGTAATGAAGCAACCACTTCATTTAGTTTATCTTCTTCTGCAAATAAAGGTGCTGGTGTATCAAACTCAGACTTGTCATAGTTCCAGTAACCATCGACTTTTCTGATTTTAATTTTAAAGTTAGCACCTTCTCCCCTTAAATCAAAAGGATTGATAGCGTTCTCATCTGCGAATGCAGGTGAAATAGCTTCCTTTAACATTTCAAAGATTTTCTTACCATAACGATATTTGAAAACCTTGCCTTCATTGTCAGGGTTTTTAGGGTCGGAAACAACATAGACATTAGAAACATAATGAAGTCTACGCTTCTGTTTCCTTGCAATTTCTTTGTTAGCTTCAACACCAGTGTTCCACAACTGACTGTTGTAGTCTGAAACTGGGTCTTTCTTATTAAGAGTAGTCAAAGACTTCTCTATATACCACCCGCCTGGGCCTTGAAAACCGTGGTCAAAATAACTGACCCATGGCATTTCTTCTCCTTCGGGTGTTGGTAGGAAACGAACTACTGCAAAACCGTTACCTGTTTTATCAAGTTCAGGTTTCCACATAGTGTCGTCATTGTAGGACTTTTTTTCTCCCTGATTGGGCGTTGATGCGGATTCCATAGCCGCTCTCAATTTTTCTAACGATGCATTTGACATTGTATTCTCCTATTGTATTGCATTGTATCGCATTTTATCGCATTGTATCGGATTCAAAGCCTTCACCAAGAATCCACCTGTCACTATTTTCATAATAATATAATTCATTATACTCTACTTTATCACTTTCCGTAAGAGGGTTTTTGAAATAAACCTCTACGTCTGTAAAGCGTTCAAGTAGAGCAATGAACTGTGACCGCTGAGCACTAATGACTCTGCTATCACTATTGTATTTATGCAAATAGTTTTGTGTTCCTTCGTATTGATTTGAATAATCTTCATTTTCTAAAGCATTAAATCCAGTCAATGTGATTTCCTTTTCACCATTAAGCATAGCGTATCCTAATGCACTCATTCCACAAAAGAGGTTCTTGAGCTCAGGATAATTATACATAATAATGTTCTGCATTTGGGGGCTGCTTAAGCCAAGGAACGTAGTAACTTCTGCGTCACCTTGAACTACCAAATACTCACTGTCGGGCGAAATCGATTCGATTATCTCTGTGTTCCCGAATCCCATTTTCAACGGTTCTAACATATCGATTGGCATAACTTCCCAATCTCCAACCGCAATTTTGTTTGCTTCTGCATATCCCCATTCTATAACTTCTCTCTGCATAGGTATGTCTACAGTAAAAAGAATCTCAGGATTTGCGTCTCGGTAAAATGCATTACAACCCCAAAACCTATCTTCACCATAAGTTGGCATTACCCTGCTTGTTCCGTTACCTACTATTGTGAGCATATCTCTAATAATTTCATTCTGTATGCGTCATGGTCATACTGTATAAATGATTTATATTTGTTAATTTTAATGTGTATATCAGGATAGACAACCTTCTCTGATATCAGTCTTTCCCAATCTTTGGTGAATCCTATAATAGAATCCATAATACATAAAGTCTCTAACGATACCTTCTTACTCATATAAGACTTTAATAATCTAGGGTGTTGTCCGTTGTCTACTTTAAGTATGGTATCGATTTTAAATGTTTTAAGTAGCGTAGATACTTCCGTGTTAAAAAGATATGCAAGTTTTTGTTTGTTGTTCTTCCACTTCTTATATCTTCGGTCTGCTTCTTTATCTAACAGGTCACCTACCCAATAATCTTTTTCTGAAAGATTTGCAATAAAGAAATCTTTAAGTTCGTGTTTATATGTTCTTGATAGTTTACCAAAATGATACTTATCTTTTCTTTTCATGAAGGAAGGAAGTTCAGCTTTGACTACCCCATTGTATTTTACAAAGTCATAAGTCTTAGAATAGAAATGTAATTTAATTCCAAGATACAATTGATATGCATCGAAACCTTCCCTAGAATTAAAGAGGAAGTGGTCGGACATCTACTTAACTAATGTTGGTTTGTTTGGTGTGACAATAGAACTTGTCGCTTCCTGATATGCTTCTCGCACTTTGTCATTAGTCGGTGTTACAAATACCACATTGTAAAATGTAACTTCGTCAGGATTTTCAACTCCTGTTACTGCTATACCTCTAGCAAAACCCATCTGTCCTGTCTCAGGATTAGATAGAATCATTCTAGGGTCTTTAATATTAACAATGTCATTTTCCATTGCTGTTGTTTGGAGTTTACCAACGTATTCTCCACTTACTGTTACTACCGTAACTATATCACCATTCTTCATAATTACCTCACTTAAAAAATGTTGTTAATGTTGCTTGTGAATTACTTCCACGATTCACCATGTTCAGTTTCTTTGCTTCTGCTTCCAACCTTTCTTTTAGTGGTTCGCTTAACAATCTCTTTGTTGATTCAGGTTCTATTTTATTATTCTCGCATACCTTAATGATTGCGTCCATAACACTAGCACCTTTATTAAGTAGAACTTCAACTTGTTCTGTAAATTCTTTTTTTGATATCATTTTTGGTTCCTCAACCATTCTCTGTATGATACAGGTTCTTTCTTCCCCATACATTCAGCCACATAATTTTGATACAGTTCTTTGTTCTCTTTTGATTTGGTCATAGTCTTAACCCAACCGTCTGAACTTTCCTGCCAATCCTTGGTGTTGTATAAATCAGATACCATATAGATTTTTGTATTGAAGTCTAATCTTACATAAGTCGTCAATATAGTCTTCGTGATTACCTGAAAAGATTTGGAACGTTCCATTTTCTAACATAACTAATGCAACAATTTCTTCTATCTTCTTCCCTGTTAGTTCTTCAACCATGAGAGCATAAGCAGTCATTTGTAAGAACCATGGTCTTGCCATATAATCTTCTTTATACTTACTAGAAGTTTTGAAGTCAATCACACACAAGACATCGTCAAACATTCCGATACAATCCACTCGTCCTGCCATTTTCAGATTGTCTGAATACATAGGCGCTTCTAAAGCAAGTGGAACTATCTCGTCTAATACTGGACGAATACCTTTGAACATACCTTCTTGTATAAGGTTGTCGAATTCTATGAAGTCTTTTTCTTGTCGTAGATAATCTTCTACGTGTTGGTGCATGGTTGTTCCACGTGAAGTAGCAGCTTTTGTAATCTTATTTGCTTTCTCTTCACCAACTCTTTTACGCCATGCTTGAATATGTTTTCTTGATTCTAAACCAACAACAGTTGTAACACTTGGATACTTACCACCTTTATCGTCAACATAAAAACGTTGTCCGTCTTCGGATACAGTCTTTAGTTCCAAGTCTTCTAATTGGTGAATATCTAAAGTATTCAATCTAACTTCTGTCATTCCTTTTAACCCAATTTGCACCGTCTTTTTCTGCTTGTTTAAATACTGCATTGGTCATCATGATTGGGATAATAACTGCCATGTGAATTATAATTGACCAAACAATACTATATCCTATCCAGTTCATCCAGTGTAATGCTACTACACCAAAGTAACAAGACCACATTACAAATAATGCCATTGTAAAATATCCTTGTATTGAAGGGTCTTTGATATGTCTTAATGGGTTGTATCGATTGTCCATGACAAGTCTCCAACAATCAACAACAAACCATAATAATTTATTTAATATATTCATAATACTATTTTACTTCTTTTTACTCTGTATGTCTACATGCTTTTCGACTATTTCTCTAGTCTTTTGGTCTTTGATATTTACGCCATTCATTTTCTTATCTAAGGGTGAATGCGGAAACTTGCTACCAACCTTGGATAGCACTTCCTTAAAACCTGCGTCTGTTTTAACTCGGTCACCTACTCCGCCAACTAAGTTGGGTGCAGTTACCTGTTGTTTTAGGTGGGGATTGTTTTCTTTGAATTCGTCTAGTTTAGTATAGGACATAAAATGTTCTTCCACTTCACCAGTCTCTTCATTATAAAAATCGTAACTAGGCATATTGTTCCATAAATGTTGGGGTCTCTCTAAGAGTCCACTTTGCAAATCTCTTCTTTTCTTTTGCATAATATTTATGGTATGAAATTAAACTGTTTCCTGCAACCTTACAATAGTCAGGCATTGCAGGTGGTGGTTCACTGAAAGGAATGTCTGTTGGAATATTCTGAGGAACTTCGTTTACAATGTCCTTTAGTTTATCATAGGTCAGGTGAATCTTACCATACCTGTATGTGTATTCAAAACAAAGTTGTTGCCATAATCTCAGTGTCCACTGATAATTGTTTACTGATGCACGAACCCATATAGCACTTGGGTGATTGATATGACTTGCTTTGTATAAGACACCGTCCATGTTTGAGTTCGGGTGTCGCCAACGTCTGATACGCCTACCACTAGATGCATCAATATATTCTTTACCGTCCAACATTCTGTGTGCAGTAGATAACATTTGAGCATACTCAATAATCATCTTAACTACATGCTTATCGCAATGTAGCGGTGCACACACAACTGGGTCTTTGTGTAAATAAAATATGTTCATTATCTTTTTAGTTTAACAAACTTACGTCTTGCTTTTGAGAACAACTTAGAAGGTTTCTTAAAAAAGATTTCTTCCTTAGTTCCAGTAATGATATATCCAACGTTTTGATTTTTCTCGTTGAATATGTAGGTGTGATTTGGAACGTTGCAACCGCTATCGCTCCAATCAGTAATTTCTTTTAAGTAAGTATAAGTCATGGGAATATTCGTTGTGGTTTATCTAACTCTGCAGTCAATTCATCTAACAGTTCTAAATCTACTGTTTGCAATAGTTCCACCTTGAATTGATTTCCTGAAATCATTGTGACTACATGAGGGACTTCTGCCCCTTTAGAACATGCGAGGTTTACCCTTTCGGTAAACTCTCGGTATTCGTCTTTGTTTAGAATCGCTTGCATAATATCTCCTATCTTAAGTAGTCAGGGCCATATATTCTCATTGAGTTTGGATTAATATTATATCCTTCAAAGAGATTACCCCTTGGTGCATTCAAAGCTGGAGTGTTCCAACCAGCACACTTAAGAACATCACCTTCTTT
>CEWK01127712.1_pt1 | contig 16562 bp, 16 predicted proteins | sample 531431 | NCBI WGS metagenome assembly CEWK01 (sample SAMEA2623059, study PRJEB7988) | marine metagenome | isolation source: saline water (ENVO:00002010), including
ACCTTCTTCTTTTAATCTAAATTTAACATTAAATCCTTTATCCTTATATCCCTGACAAAATACCTCATCACCATATCCTCTGCATGTTGGCTCAAGTTCAGTATTCATATAAAAAACTGAGGCTTCGAACCACTCATATGGATTTGAGGTTATTGTAATTTTTTGATCTATATCAGAACCATAAATAGTAACTCCATGAACTCCTTCATCGTATGATCTTGCTGTTGGAGTATTTATAAGGCCGACAATGCCATGATTGTTATATTGATTGTTATCAAAGCTATCAGCTATTAACTGCAAAGAAAAGAAAGTTATTAAACCAAATAAACTATTACTAATAAATTTTTTTACTTTTTCAGAGAACATTTTTTATCATTGAAATCAATCAGTGCTTATAGAATTCAATGAAGCTAATGCTAATCCTAAATTACCTAAAATTGTAACGTAAGCTTGTGCTGCAAGTGTTCTGGCAGCTCGACTATCAATTTTTCTAGGAACAAATATTACTGAACCTGGATGAATGGTCATGCCCGATCTAGGCTGACTTTCAAAAATATTCCTTCTTTTAGAATATCTGTCAGTTTCACCATTTGGATGAAGTATATATATAGAATCATTATCTGCAAATTGTTTGTAGCCTCCAGATTTGTCTATAAAGAAATCAACTCCCTCACCAGGAACATACATTACCGAACCTTCGCTGGAAACTTCACCATACACATATACATTATTGGTTTTTTCTGGGACTATCAAATTGTCACCTTCCTGAATGCCTAATGTCATTCTTGCATTTTCATTTTCCATATCTACAACTATTCTTCCATTTGCTTCAGTATTGTTTATCTCTTGAGTTAAACCAACAATTGGCGTAATGTCCAATCCACTGATATTCTGTTGGCTAAGCGCAATGATGTTATCTAAAAACTCCTGATATAAAAGTTCTTGTGCTTTCTCATTAATTACTTTTGCGTCTTTGTTTTGAAAAACTGCTCCAAAAGGATATGCATTTTCTGTAAAGCCTCCTGCTTTAATAATTAAATCATTTAAGTTTTCTCCAGCAGCCATTTTGTAGCTACCTGGTTTAAGAACAGCTCCAGTAATTGTAGCAGTTCTAAAAGGATGCTCTCTTATGTAAATTAAGTCTCCATCAACCTGTTTAATAGAATCGAATTGTCTACTATTTGTAATTGGTATTGATTTAAGAGTACCATCCAAGATTCTCTCTAGATATATATTCATGATATCTGCAGTCTGCTTAAAGCCGTTTGCATAATCAATTACATCTCCAAGATTTTGTTCATCTTTTAGCTCATATCTTGCTGGTCTTTTGACGGCACCATCAACAGTAACAACACTTTTTCTAGGTTGGACAAATATCACATCTCCAGATCTTAAACGCTCTTTTAAATTATATTTTCCATCAATTAAAAGATCATAAACATCAAGAGACTCTATGACTTTATCATCCCTAACTAAATTTATTTCTCTGTAAGAACCATACTCACTAATGCCACCAGCAATACTTATAGCATGTAAGATATTAGTATTGCCCGACAATGTATATATACCTGGATTTTCTGAATTTCCGGTTATGAGAACATTAACATCCCTTAACTGAGCAAGACTAATAAATGCATCGGCACCTATATATGTGGTTTTAACTCTAGTCTTAATTAACTCAGAAGCTTGGATCATATTCAATCCTACTACAACAACCTTACCAACATCTGGTAAATTAATTGTTCCGTCACCTCTCACCTGATACTCACTAAATTTCTTAATCGGTTCTGTTAATTGAACTTCTAAAATATCGCCTACACCTAAGGTGTACGAAGAATCTGGATTAGGTTCATTAATTGGCATAAATGAAGTTTGAAATGTTGAAAAGAAATCTGAACCAAAAAGCTTGAGTTCCTCTTCTAACTCAAGTTTCTCTCCACTCTGTAATCTTTGTTCAAGCTCATATAAATCAGCTTCAAGTCTAGCTTTTAGATCAATTAGTTCTTCAGCCGAAGGAACCGCGCTTGAAACATCGGAGGCTCTAAATGTTTCTTCCTCATTCTGATTTTCAGACCTTGCTAAAACATCTGCTCTAATTTCTTCTGGTAAACTCTCTAAAAATGATTCATCGAACATTTGAGCTTGTGTTACAAGCGATGAGAATAAGAAACTAAATACTATAAATTTTTTCATATGCGGATTTTACATTAAAATTTATATCAATAGTATCTTTAGATAAATGTTTAAGAATTTTTGTCCAACGGCATGTTATTGCAATCCGGGTATACTCACAGACTCAATTTTAAGTGCGTCATTTATCAATTTTTGCATAGCGTTGTCGATCTCTTTATCGGTCATGGTGGAATTGTGAGATTGGAAAATAAATCTGAATCCAATTTTGATTTCATTTGCTTTCTCATTTTTAAAATAATCAAAAACAAATACTTCCTTTAGTAAATTATTTTCATATTTCAAAATGAATTCTTCCAATGCTTTACATTTTGAAGAGTCCTTTATTGAGAACGAAAGATCTCTGGATGAGCTTGGAAATTCTGAAACTGGAATATATTTTTTATTACCTATATCTTTTAGTGAGAGATCATCATAGGTTCCATCCACTTTTATGTTGAAATCAATTTCGATTTCGCAGTAAATAATTGAGTCTTTTAATTTAGAGTCTAATTTATGCCTAGAAATTTCTTCCACTATATATTTACTATTTTCAAGATTACTTAAAATTTTTTCAAAATAATCACTATTTATTTTTTTTGAAAAATTTAAATAATTTTTATCTACACGTCCGCTTGCTATTATGCCAATTGTCCTTTTTCCCATTCTGTTTTTATTAGAATATATATCAGATATTTCAAAAAGTTTAACGCTATCTTTTTGTCTTCTCTCATTAAATAAAAGGTTATTAACTAGTGAGTCTTTTAAATTTGTCCGGAGGTATTTTCTATTTGAATCTAGAGGATTATCAACTAAAACTGACTCTTTGGTGCTTTTGCCAACAAAAGGGCTATTAATAACTTCATAAAAACCTTCATTTATTAATAATTTTTTTAATTTCTTCTCTTCAAAATTTTTTTTAGATCTATTAGTAAGGTCGAGATTTAAAGTTTGAGCTTTTATATTATTATATCCAATGCTTCTTGCAACTTCTTCAGATATATCATTTATGGAGCTAACATCATTTCTGTAGGATGGGATAGTAATAATGTCGTCTTTAATAACGAATCCAAGCTTTTTTAAATATGTTGAGCACTCATCTGCAGTTATTTTAATTCCTAAGATTTTGTTAATAACGTCAGGATCATATGAAATAGATTTATTTATATTCTCAACATGATTTTCTGAAAATATTTCAACATTTCTTATCTTAGTGTGACTTTCAACAACATTTAAAAATCTTCTAAGCACATAATCATGACAAAGAGGGTCTGTATTTCTCTCAAACTTATGAGCGGCATCAGAATTAATATCATATTTTAGGGATTTTCCAATTATTGTTTCAGGATTGAAATACGCACATTCTATGATTACAGATTTAGTATTTTTATCACAAGAAGTCTTATCACTTCCAACAACCCCTGCAAGATTTATAACTTCATTTTTTTTATCACAAAAAACTAAATCTCCTTCATTGATATTAATTTTTTTGTCCAGTAGGGTATTAAATTCGCAACTTTTTTTTAAAAAGTTTAATTTGATTGGTTCGTTGATTGTAGATGATTTATAGCAATGAGTTGGTTGACCTGTTTCATAAGAAATATAATTCGATACATCAGTGAAAAAATTATTCTTTTTGATATCTAAATCTAAAAAATAATCTTCTAAATAAGAGTTGTATTTCATTGGAACCTCGTCTATCTCTACTTTCAAAAAAGATATATTCCTACATGCACCATCAGAATTATTTTTAAATTTGAATGAAAAATTTGGAATATCTTTTTCATAAATATCTTTTTCAAATGAAATATCATAAAAAATACTTAGATCTCGTAATAATCCATTTAGTGAAAAACAATCCCCTCTATTTGGTGTAAGTTCCATATCAAAAATTTCACCTAATATTTCGTGCTCATGGCCTAATTGAAATAATTTTTCTGAAAGCTTCTCAATACTAGGATTAGAATTAATGTTTTTTACTAAATGTTTATATGATATTTTCATTTAAACTGGTTCAAGAAATCTAAGTTAGATTTATAAAAATCCCTGATATCCTTTACTCCAAATTTAAGCATGGCAATTCTTTCAATGCCAAGTCCGAAAGCAAAGCCTGAATATTTTTTAGAATCTATTTTGCAATTTTCTAATACGATAGGATTTACAACACCACAACCTAAAATTTCAAGCCACTTTCCGTCATTAGATAATATATCAACTTCAGCAGATGGTTCTGTGAAAGGAAAATATGATGGCCTAAATCTAATTTCTACTTGTTCACCAAAAAGAGCTTGAATAATTTTATATATTAGATCTTTTAAATTTGCAAAACTAACATTTTTATCAACATAGATTCCTTCAATTTGATGAAACATTGGTAGATGTGTAGCATCATCATCTTTCCTGTAGACTTTTCCTCCGGATATAAAAGCAAATGGAGGTTTTTTTTCAAGCATCCCTCTTATCTGAACTGGAGAAGTATGAGTTCTCAAAACGCTAGATTTATTATTAACATAAAAAGTATCATGCATCTGTCTTGCAGGATGTGATTTTTTTATGTTCAACATATCAAAATTGAACTCTTCTGTTTCTATTTCTGGGCCATCAATTATTTCGAAACCAAATGATATCAAAAGATTCATAATTGAATCCTTTGTTTGATTTATAGGGTGATAAGAGCCAATCTCTTTATTTAATTCTGGAGAGAAGGAATCTTTTGAGTCTGGCATGATACCAGTATCTAGCTAATAGCAGTTTCTACAACCTTTTTAAAAGTTGAATTATCTGAAATGGCTATATCTGAGAGAATTTTTCTGTCAAGCTTAATGTTCTTTTTGGTCAAAGAGTTGATTAATTTTGAGTAAGGCACACCTAACTCTCTGGACCCTGCATTGATTCTCGCTACCCATAGGGACCTGAAAGCTCTTTTTCTATTTTTTCTATCTCTAAAAGCATATTGTAGTGACTTTATGTTAGATTGCTTAGCGGTTTTATATAACCTACTTCTTGCTCCATAATGTCCTTTTGTGGCACTCAGAACTTTCTTATGTTTTGCTTTAGCAGTAACTGACTTTGTAACTCTTGGCATAATTATTACCTATTGATTAATTTTGAGGCCATTTTTAGAACAGTTCCGGTCATTTTATTTAGACCTCTATTATGTCTTTTTCTTTTTGTCGATTGTTTTGTAAGTATATGATTTCTATTCGCACTTCTGCTTTTAACAGAAGAACCAGTTTTCTTAAAACGTTTCGCAGCCCCTGAATGTGTTTTTAGTTTATAACCCATAGTTCTTTTATTTTTTCTTTTTCAATGGAGAGAGAACCATAAGCAATTGTCTGCCCTCTAAAGAGGGCTCCTGATCAACTTGAGCAACTTCCTCAAGTTCTAATTTTAATTTATTAAGCAAATCAAGTCCCATGTCACTATTAAGTATCTCTCTTCCTCTGAAACGGACGCTTATTTTAGTCTTATCTCCATCAAGAATAAAGCTTTTAATCTTTTTTAATTTAATATTGTAGTCGCCAACATCCGTTGAAGGTCTAAATTTTATTTCTTTTGTTGTATTTCTTTTTACCTTTGATTTTGAAGCAGAAATACTCTTTTTCTTATCAAATAGGTGTTTTCCATAATCAAGAAGTTTGCAAACTACTGGATTTGCATCGGATGGAGATACTTGAACTAAGTCTAGTGATGATTCCTTTGCAGCTTCTAGGGCACTTAATAACGGTACCATGCCTTTTTTTTCTCCATTGGCATCGACTAGCAAAACTTCACTAGCTTTAATTTTATCGTTTATCGGAACTGAATTTTTTCTTTGAGTAGCTATAAGAAATACCTTTTAAATAAATATTATAGAAGGAGAAATTGACATTAAACGATTAACAAGATTTGTTAAATAAAGGTGTGTATATGGTCATATGTGGATTGAATTTTATACTAATTAATAAATTTCGCAAATATTTTAAGGTTGTAAAATGAAGTAATTCCATTCATTATTTTCGATTTCATAAACCTCTCTTTTGTTTAGTCTTGATTCATGGCCTTCCCAAAATTCAAAATAATATGGAACAAATGAATATCCACCCCAATATTCAGGACATTTTTCCAAATTATCTTCATGAAGAGATTTTTCATAATTTGCATGAACGTTTTCATAAGAGTCTATTTTGTTTGATTGATTTGAGGAAACTGCCAATGCATTTTTTTTCTTATCTCTTTTAGCAAAATATTCAATGTTAAAATCCCTTGAAGTTTTTTGAATTTTTGCTTTCATTCTAATTTGTACGTTTGTGCTATTCCAATATATTAAAGCTGTAATTTGATCATGAGATATAAAGTCTTGTGATTTAGGTGATTCATAATTTGAAAAAAAGATAAATTCCTTATCTTTTATAATCTTTAAATTGACGAATCTAGCATTAACTTCTTTGTTTTTAGATGAAAAAGAAGAAATACAAATAGCCTCTATGATTTTTTGATTTGCCTTAAGAGAATCTTCATATTTTTCTCTAAAAATTCTATATGGAGTCTCATCACTTAAGTTATCAAATTTAATCATTTATTTTTTAGCCCTTTCAAAAACTTTGATTGAGGACTCAGCAATTTTTTGCATTTCCTTTTCACTCAAAGTTGGATGAACTAAAAAAACTATTGAGCTATCTCCCAACTCTTTAGCAACAGGTAACCGTTCTTTTGGTCTTAAATCAGTATTATCAAATGCCTTTTCTAAATAAATCTCTGAGCAAGAACCATGCATACATGGAATGCCCATTGAGATAATTTCAGAAACTATTCGATCTCGATCCCAACCATCTTTCAGAGATTCCCCTCTTACAAATGCATAAAATTTGTAGTAAGCATGAATGGATCCATCATTGTTATTCAACAATGGAATTCGAATAACTCCTCCTTCACCTGAATAATTTTCAAATTGTTTAATGAGTATGTTTGCATTCTGATTTCTAATTCGGGTCCATTCAGACATGCGATTTAGTTGAATCCGGCCAATAGCTCCTTGAATTTCAGTCATTCGCCAATTAGTTCCAAATGATTCGTGAATCCATCTAAATCCTTGTGGATGTTCTTGCTCATAAACAGCTTTGTAGCTCTTACCATGATCCTTATATTCCCACATTTTCAACCAAAGCGATTTATCATTAGTTGTGACCATGCCTCCCTCACCGCCTGTTGACATTATTTTGTCTTGGCAAAAACTCCAACATCCAATGTGGCCTATTGAACCAACAGATACACCTTTGTACTTGGCACCATGTGCTTGTGCACAATCTTCAATAATAAATAAGTCATGATCGTTTGCTATAGTGATTATTTCATCCATTTCACATGGCCATCCTGCTAAGTGAACACAAACAATTGCTTTAGTTTTTGAAGTTATAGCAGCTCTTATATTACTAGGTGTAATATTTTGAGATTCAGGATCTATATCAACAAAAATTGGTTTAGCATTAGAATTTATTATAGAAGTTACAGACGCGATATAACTTCGAGATGTTACGATCACCTCATCACCCTCAGCAATATCCAAAGCCTTAAATGCAATGTCAAGGGCAAGAGTTCCATTAGCCAGTGAAACAGCATATTTTGAGTCCGACCAAGCTGCAAACTCTTTTTCAAACTTCCTACACTCTTCGCCAGTCCAGTAATTTACTTTATTGGATATCAATACATCTTTTACAGAATTAATTTCTTCATCTGTAAAAGAAGGCCATGGTGAAAACTTGCTATCTAACATATAGTTATAATTTTAAATTTATTTGTTCCTTTTGACTTATGGGGTTATCCTTATTTTTGTGCTATTTTACAGCAATTCTACTTTTCATTTGAATCTTCGCCTTCAATCATCAAAGTATCAAATCTCGGCATTATATCTTTATTATCAGGTGATATTCCATCACGGAATAGAACCTTTATAATTGTTAACCATATAATTTTTATATCTAAAATTATAGATAAATTATCCACATACCATACATCTAACTCAAATTTTTCTTCCCATGAAATAGCATTTCGACCATTGACCTGTGCCCATCCTGTTATGCCAGGTCGCACCTCATGTCGTCTTGCTTGCTTTTCTGAAAAAAAAGGTAAATATTCTACTAACAATGGTCTAGGTCCAATTAGGCTCATATCACCCTTTAATACACTCCATAAACTTGGTAGCTCATCTAGGCTAGTAGATCTCAAGAATCTTCCAAAATTGGTCAGTCTAGTTTCATCTGGTAAAAGGTTTCCATAATTATCATGCTCATTTGTCATTGTTCTAAATTTATAAATATTAAATACTTTGTTATTTAAACCCGGTCTTTCCTGCTTAAAAAATATTGGTGAGCCAAGATTAATTCTTACCATGACTATAATTACAAGATATATTGGCATTAAAAATACCAATCCTGCTAAAGATAATATAAATTCAATAGCTCTTTTTAGAAAAAACTTATACATGCTATTTCTTTATGTACTCAAAGATCTCATTATATTTTCTAACTGCTATGTCTGTAGCATAATTTCTTTTGGCAACATTAAGTCCATTTTTTTGTTGTTTTAAAATTAATACTTTATCTTTAGTATATAGCGCAAATTCTTTTACTGCATTGTTATCAATTACAGTAGGTAACACAAATCCTATGTTTTTCTTGTATATTAAATTTTTTTGCCATCCATTATGATTGATTAAAATTGGTTTACCTGCAGCAAGTGTATCAAAGAATTTATTTGCAGAATTTGCCCACAACTCCTTTATTGGGATAACGAATGAACTTCCCATATCACATTCATAATATAGTTGAGACAGTTCGTTTTTTGTAACTGAATTGAGTATATAAATATTTTTATTTAATACTCCTGTATCCTTAGCTTTTTGAATAACTTCTTTTTTTTCGGAGCCATCACCAAGTAACACAAATACAATAGTGGAATCTAGATTAATTAATTTAGCTGCTAATTTTACAACATAATCAAGTCCATTTACTCGACCAAAAGTGCCTGCATACAAGATAGTAAATCTTGGACGAAATCCAATTTTTTTTTCTAAAATGGATACTTCCTCATTAAAACCTTTTTGAAAACGATCAATGTCAGAAAGATTTTCAATTACTAATATTGGTAATGAATCTAAATTTGGATACCTCGATGTAATTGAATCTTTCATATCAACTGAAAGAGGAACAATTGCATCTGCATTTTTATAGATAAGGCCTTCTAAAAAATACAGCAAGTAATGAATGATTTTGTTATTGATAGCCCCGATTGCTATTACAACTTCAGGCCATATGTCCCTAGTCTCAAATATATATGGTGTCTTATGAAGCCATTTCTTTATAAGCGCTGGTATTCCTATAGTTAATGGTGTTGAGGTTGCTAGGACTAAATCACCTTTGAGAGATAATAACTTAAAAGTTGAGAGCCATAGAAATTTAAAAAAAACTACTGAACGATGTATATAGGACATTTCATTAGAATATGGCAAATATACATAATGAACTACTAAACCATTTTTAATAGTTTTTGACCATCTTTTACTAGTTTTATGTTTTTTATCAGAAGTAGATGTAATCATTTCAACATCATGTCCAGACTCTATGAAACCTGATGCTAAGTCAAATGAACGAGTTCCACCTGATTCAGAAGGGAATTTGAAATATTGATGTAGATATATAATTTTCATATAAAAAGGTATTTTATATCACCATAAGATACTGTGCCTTTTTATATGATTTTTGATATGTTTAGAGTCTCCAAGTTGGGTTCTTAACAATATTTTTAATGTCAATGATAACTTTTTTGTCAGATAACAAAGAAGAATAGTCATCAGGCGTATATTTCTTGAATTGTTTATGACTTACTGCGACAACAACTGCGTCATATTTTTTTTTAGATTTCAAAGGATCACTAATAATTGTATAACTTGGGTGGCTATGATTTAAATCAATCCATGGATCATAAACATCAATATTTGCTCCGGAGTCTTTAAAGATTTTTATAATATCTATAACTCTAGTATTTCTTATGTCTGGACAATCTTCTTTAAAAGTTAAGCCAAGAATTAAAATATTAGAATCTTTTATAACTTTTCCAACATTTAAGATCTCATTAATCGTTTTATCAGCAATAAATTTACCCATGCCGCTATTTATCTGCCTAGCAGAGAGAATTAAATCTGGTTTATAGCCTATTTCCTGAGCCTTATATGTTAAATAATATGGATCGATTCCAATACAATGACCGCCAACTAATCCTGGAGTAAGTTTAATGAAATTCCATTTTGTTGCAGCTGCGTCAATCACTTCGTTAGTATCTATACCCATCTGATCAAAAATAAGTGCTAATTCATTAATTAATGCAATATTTACATCTCGTTGAGTATTCTCGATAACTTTTGAAGCCTCAGCCACTTCTATGCTAGACGCAAGATGAGTTCCAGCTTCAATAACCTCTCTATATAGATTATCAACTAATTTTGCAATTTCAGGTGTTGAGCCTGACGTGACTTTAAGTATATTTGTGACTGTATGTTCTTTATCACCAGGATTAATTCTTTCTGGAGAATAACCACAGTAAAAATCTTTATTGAAGACTAAACCTGAAGATTTTTCTAATTCTGGTACACAAATGTCTTTTGTAACACCAGGATATACAGTAGATTCATAAATAACTAAATCATCTTTTTTCAAAACACCTCCAACAATTTTGGATGCCTGAACTAAAGGTGTTAAATCTGGCCGATTTTCACTATCAATCGGAGTCGGGACAGTAACAATAAAAATATCACAATCTCTAATGTTTTCACAATTAGATGTAAATTCAATATTGGACTTTACTTCTTGCAATAAAGAGTTTTCAACTTCAAGTGTTTTATCATTGCCATCAACTAGCTCTTTTATTCGAGATTCATCAATATCATAACCAACTACTTGAAATTTTTTTGAAAAAGCTACTGCAAGAGGTAATCCAACATACCCTAAACCTATAATTGATATTTTTTTGTTAAGTAAATTCATTTTACTAGCTTCCTAAACATAAATTTTACAATAGTGTTTAAAGTCATGCTTGTTGTTATGAAAAAAGCTGCAATTCTGCCATAAAATTTTTTAAAAAGCCTATATCTATACTTGATATTATTAGGAGATTTTACAGAAAAAAAGCTTCTGTATAGTTCTCTTATGGTTTTGATGTTGTAATTTTTTATTCCTGTTTGAGTATTATCAAGTAGGCATTTTGCATCTCTTAAAATATATGTATTAATGTTATGTGAAAGCTTTGCATTTAAAGTAAAGTCATTATCACCGCCATACTGTATTAAATTATTATTGATATTTCTAACTTTTTTAAGCACTGCTCCACTCATCATGAGAAATCTTGCAGTACCCATATCAATTAATTTTTTTTCCTCAAAGAATTTCTTCGGATGAATAGTTATATATGGGAAATAGCTGTATATTTTTGCTCCACTTGATACTTCTAAACCATTTTGATCAAATGTTCTTGGATGAACTATTTGATTATTATTTTCTTTAATATGGCTTAGGAGGTTATTAAAGCTGGTTTTATCAATTTCAATATCATTATTTGCAAAAACTACTATATCTTCTTCATTGAGATGATAATCATTTAATAGGACTTTAATGCCTAAATTCATGCACCCTACCCACCAAAGTTCTTTTTCAGACGAGATTACTTTTAATGAACTACTTTGCTTAATATTTTTTAATGTTATTTTTTCAGGATGATCATCTACAATAATTGCCAAATAGTCTTGATTTATGCTTTTATTAAGAGAAAGCAAAAACCTTTTTGTTTCATTTATTCTTGCAAATGTTGGAACTAAAATGTAAATCACTTATTTTAAAGAAGCGAACATACCTGTTGCAATTGTTAAAAATAATAATAGTAAGAAAACTAAAATTAGATATATCTGATATGAAAATCTTTTTAATAAAATTCCATAAGACAAGATATATGGTATCAACATCATCATACCAAGTCTTTCATACTCCCAATTTAACTCATTAAGTAATAATGATGGAGCCACAAAACTAAAATAATATAAACTCAAATTAAATGTATTGGATAATATACTTTTATAAAAAAATGAGAGGATGATGTAAAGAGTTCCAATAAAAACAAAGGCTCCTCTAAAGTCACCTCCAATTATTTTACTTGGCCTACCAACTTCATTAAGACCTGCTATCTTAATAGCGTAAAATGACATTATTAGCAAAAATATTCCAATAATTAAGTTTAAGAATTTTTTGCTTGTTGGAGAATAATTATCTAAGAGGTTTTTAACAATATATGAAAATATAACAACTGAAGATAGAACAATGCCGCTATTATGAGTTAAAGTTGCAAGTAATGAAAAAACCCCCAGCCATATAATTTTTTTTCTAGAGCCTGCAACAAAGGCTAAAAATATAAATGACATTGAAAGACCTTGTCTCATGGCATTGCTAGTGGACATAATTATTGGCCATGTATGTATAGCTGTAATATATAACAATATAAAAAACACTAAAGAATAGCTTTCTTTAAATTTGATATGTTCTCTTATCAAAAATCCTGCAGAAATTGTAAGGATGAAAGTTACTATTTGAACACCCAAATGAACACCATTTATAGAGGCCGTCGCTAAAATAAATCCTAGTCGGTCAAAAATACCTCCCCAATCAAGATTTGCTTTATAATATGATGAGTAGAAGTCGTTGCCGTATCCATAAAAGCCAGAGCCAACAACTAATGCAAATAATATCGAAATTATTAAAATTATAATGGTAGAAAGATTATTATTTGAATATCTTGATGGAGTGTTTATTAATATTTCTGTCATTTTAAAATCTTACTATAAATTTCTAAATATTTATCTGCAACCACACCTCTATCAAATTTCGTAACAGCTTTTTCTCGGGCATTTTTACAAAGTTGATCATAATTACCTGAATTCAAAATAAAATTAATTCCACTTGCTAAATCCTCAGTATCGAATGGTTTTGCTAAATAACCATTTAGTCTGTGATCTACGATATCTAATAATCCAGTTGCTCCAAAGGCGACAACAGGTGTTCCGCAAGCCATTGATTCACTTGCAGTTTGTCCAAATGCTTCTTTTCGTGATGGAACAACTAACATGTCAACTGCACTATAAAATAAACGTAAACTAAGGTCATCATAAAAATGTCCCATAAAATTAACATTAAATCCAAGATCTAGATTTTCTTTGGACTCTGTTTGCCCAAAAATTGCTAACTCAACATCTTTTGTAAGACCGCCAAGATGCTTTAATGCATCTAGAAGCAGATCAAAGCCTTTGTAGTAAGAAGAGTTAGCTCCATATGTTCCAAAAGCAATCATTGGAACGTCAATTGGCAATCCAAGCAACTTACGAGCAAAAACTTTATCTACTGGTTTCCAAATGTCAGTATTTAAACAATTAGGGATGGTTGTTATAGGCCAATCTTTCATAATTTCGCTACTTTTAGCACACTCTGCTAACCAATTACTTACGGCAACAATCTGAATTGGATTCTTCCAATGTTTTATTTTTCTTTTCCAAGTCCAACGATTAACATCAAAGCCACTTTCATTAGAGAGTCGATTATTTTTTTTGTATCCATCACACCATCTCTTATCTAATGAATAGTGCTCTGCACCACAAAAAGCCCACATATCATGTAAGGTCCATATTGTAGGTTTTTTAATACGGCCAATATCCTTAACTGATAGCATTTCTCCTCCAACCCAGTGAAGATTTACAATATCGAAATCACTTTTATTGATACGCTTACTCCATGAAGATGGAAGAATTGCAGGCGAATGTAGTATGTTATTTTGAGTTTGCATAGTTCTTAAGAGAGGCGCTATTAGATGACTTCGCATTTGTTTAATTGCTTTTTCCCATCTTCGTGTTGGGCCAATTACAGTCCAATCACCAGTCTTGGCAAAATTAACCCACATACGAGAATGAAGAGCTTTTTCAATAAGTGAATTATGAATTCTATATGCAGCTCTAGCAGCACCACCTGAATTATCAGCATTATTTATGTGAACTATTTTCATGTATTCATCTATAAGGTATTCGAATTGTTCATACCATTCCTCTTAATACATTTGTTCCATCAAAATAACTATCAAAAATGTATTCTGCATCACTTACAGAATAAGTCCCATTCCTAACATTATGCCAGTCATTTACCTGGCTTTTATCAATTATTGAGCTTATTCTTGCAGTAAAATAGTCATGATTAAGCCAAGATAAAATATAAGATCTATGATTACCACCATCACCCATAAACCATCTCCATTCATGATCTTTTATTAAAATATTTATTTTTGGTAAATTAGAATCTCTTTCAACATATCCATTTCTTTTTATTATTTTATAAAGTTCTCTCATTTGCTTTACTCTGTTTTCAGCAAACTTTGATGAGTACATCATTTTTATTATTGATGCTCTTGTGTTATTTTCAAAAACAAAACCTCTTGTGAGTCTGTTTTCATAAAATGTTTCAGGGTATTTTTCAAATTTATCTTCAATACTCAATTTTTCCCAAGGCATTACTATTGCCCAAGCTGGATAATTCTTTAAATTAATATTATTCTCTAGGCCAACTATATCGGCAGCACTGTGCTTTCTTTCTTTTTCTAATATTGTTGAAATATCATCAAATAGAATATTTTCTGAAATGTCATTAGATATGTTTTTGCACAATTTGCCATTTGGATCTAGCATGATATTTTCTTTAAATGATATGCCCCTTATAGTTCTTCCTAAATTAAAAGGAACTTGAATTTTTGTATAAGGAAAAAATCGAAGTTTAGATAATTTTGAGGTAAAGCCTTTCAACTCAGTTTCGTTTAAATCTAATAAAAATAATGATTTTTTTGAGAAATCAATTAAGCGTAATATTATTTTCTTTATTTTAAACACTTTGATTCTTATAAAATCACGAATTAGTTTGTTCTATCAAAGCAATCAAGAAATGAGTTTGAAGATAAATTTGTAATCTTGATATTTCTCAGTTTTGCTAATTCTGAAAGTAAATACATTTGATAAAAAGAGCTCCATTGTTGAAAAAGTCTGTCATGAAGCATTTTTTTTGGTTCATTAGGATACTTATTTGTTACTTCATCAAGCGCTTTACTATTTTCATAAAAATGTGAGGCTGAATTAAAAAGCTCGTTTGTTTTTTGATCAACGACATACTCTTTAAATAATGAGAAATCTGCTCCATAAATTTCAATATTTGATTTTTTTCTATAAATTGCATGCCATAGGACCATAATAAAACCATTGACAAAATGAGGTGTAATAATGTTTTTATTAAGCGCAAACAAATTTATTTTCTCAGATTTAATTTCTATGTTTACAGAATTAATTTTAATAATTTTTATAAATTTATTTTGAGCTAAGCGGTCACTAATCCATTTATATCCTCGTTCAGGACAGATTAGATTCATGTTCCAATTAACGTCATCAAGACATTTGAATAGTTTTTCATTGTCTTTTTTAAAATCTTCAGTTGTATCCTGACTCCAAAAAATTCTGTCAGTAAGAACATAATACTCTGGCTTAATTTTTTTAAAATATTTGGTTGAGGCAAAATAATTAAGAACATAGACTTCTGAATGTAAACTTTCTTCTAAAACTCTTTCTATATCAATTTTTAGAGACGGACCACTAGCAATGAGAAGGGTTTTTTGAAAATTCTCTTGATTCCAACCTAAGCCTTCAACTTTTCTATATTTAAAAATTGAATAAACTATTCCTAAAGTCAAAAGGACAATATCTATCAACAAAAAAACTATTTTTTTCATAAGTAAAAGTTATTTTATTTCCAAAATAAGCCTGTTTAGAGGTTCATTGATTTAATTAGATTTGATATGTCATGACTTTCATAATTAATATTATTATCATTTAACAAGTTATCTAAATCATTAAACTTTCTTTTCTTAAAAATCACTCGAATCATTCGTTTTATAAAGATTGTAATCTTATTTATAAAACTTGGTTTAACAAAAGGGAAATTATCTCTGAAAAAATTAATAATAGTATTAATTTGAATGTTGTCATAGTCTTTAAATAATATGGTTAATTTATTCTGAATAATTTCAAATGCCTTTTCACCCTTTTCATAAGATCTATTTTTGGGATTGTTAATTCTATTTCTAACCCAATATAACTCATTTGTAGCTTTTGAATTTCCAACAAGATCAGCCGCAAGCTCAAAAATAACCTCTTCCATAATGGTGTTGCTTGGCATTGAGTCATGAACCGAAATAGATTTTTGCATTGCATTAATAAACGATTCTTTTTGCCACACTGAGTAATGTGCCAGAGGTGCATAGGTGTTTGCGTGATAGTATAACCTTTGCTCTAATAT
>CEWK01028642.1_pt1 | contig 16545 bp, 14 predicted proteins | sample 531431 | NCBI WGS metagenome assembly CEWK01 (sample SAMEA2623059, study PRJEB7988) | marine metagenome | isolation source: saline water (ENVO:00002010), including
CTACGGCTGCTTTGAAACTATTGCTGAATGGATTTGTGATACCTGCATTTAATGCACCACCACGATATGCAGCTTGTGATCCAATATTGATATTACTTAACTGAGCCTTTTGATAATCTTGTAAAGCAAGTTGAGCATCAAACGGAATCTTTGCTTTCAATTCAGCAAACTTTGCATCTAAAGATGCTTTACCTTCTGTAAATATAGTACTATCCATCATGCCCCTCTTAGACATAGTTGAAACAAAATCAGATGTTGCTTTTGTGTAGGCATCATCTAATTCTTTTTCTCTTCTTTGTGAGAAGCTAGACATATAGTTTTGACCAAAGTCACTATTTGGATCTGTCTGTGCTCTGACCCTAGCCATTTCTGCTGCATATGCTTTTGCTGCTTCTTCTTTTGGATCATCAGCAAAAGCAGTTACAAGAGCAGATCCAACTGCTACTGCCTGTAACGGATCTTGCATAGCCTTATTCACAATGTTATCCATAACTTTTTCAAAACTAAAATTTTTAAATGTTGAGCTACCATCGTTTTGATTGTTATTAATTTGGATTCCTGTAGTACCTCCACCTGTCATGGTTGAGTAAATATCTTGTCCTTTTGTATTAGTTAAACCAGATAGAACACCTGAATCTACACCTATATCTTGATTAAAACCTACACCACCAGAACCTGCGGTATTTATGTTTGCAATGGCATCAGCATTATTCATAGTCATCGCTGTTGGAAGATTAGCAACAGAGGATTGCCCACTAGGTGCCATCTGACCCGCAGTATTATTATATAAATTATTAGCTGCATTATTAACAACACGGTTATTTGCAGCATATAAATCACCATCAATACTCATGTCTCTTAAAGGTTTTTGAGAAGACACATCTCCAGTAGGTACAAAAAGTCCTCCTGTTTCTTCATCAAATGCTGATCTAGCACTTTCACTAAATGGTGGTAGAGCAGATACCTTAACTTCAGGTGAGCCAAACCCACCTCTTACAGTATTAAGAAGTTTATTTCGATTTTGTTGTGTCATACTGGGTTGTTTGTTCCCCATCAACGTGTCAAAAGTGTTTCCAAATGTTCCTACCTTACCCAAGCCTTGAGCTAAACCATAACCACCTAGACCTGCTTGCAAGGCACCACTTGCTCCACCTGCTCTAAGTCCCGAAGCCAGATTAAGTCCTCCTAATACAGACTTTGCCGTGTCTCCGTACTTCATTCCATCAAAAGCTCCAAAGCCACCTAGTGCAGATCCTAAAGCTAGACCCGCTCGGACTTCATCTCTATTTAGAAAATTTCCTATTTTTTTAAATATACTTGCCATAATTATCTTCCTGTTGGTGCTTGTTTAAATTTGCCTGACCTTCCTGATCCCGTAAAACTGCCTATACCAGATGGATCTATCTCATCACTATAGTACAGGAATGGGGATGATCCTGCAACTCCATATACATCCTCTCCCGCTCTACGCTTTGTCCTCCTGATTAAATCAGTAGGAGTCGTAGAGGGTCTGTCAATATCTCTTATTTGATTAGTAGATGAGTCTGTTGTTATTGCTTTACTAACAGGTGCATCATCTCCAGAATCAGATTCGGTTCCTGTAACATCAGGTGATCCTTGAGACATGTAACCTTGATTTGCCCCAAGTCCTAACATTGAATCTACATCTTTACCTAATGCCTGTGCACCAAAATTAATTGCTGATGTGATACCTCCAACATTTGGATTTACCAAACCTAGCATATTACTTACTGTAGAGAATGTACCTTTTCTAGAAGCATCTATTAATCCTCCTCCAATTCTTGCCATTTGAAAAGCAGGTGCTATAGATGTGGGCATCATTGCACCAAAAACTCCTGCAATTGGAGAACTAAAGAAACCTTGATTCTGACCACTGAAACGACCTGTTACAGTGCCATCTCTATTGAAACTATAGTCAGCTAAACTCACACCATAAGTCGGAGCTTGCCCACCTATCTTTGTACTAAAATCAGAATAAGGTGAATATGTATCTTTTGACATAGCCTCTGTAGGAGTAACACCTGCCAAGTTAGGTGTGTTCATAAAAGCTCCAAGATTTAAACCAAAATCTCTTCCATATCCTGGAGCAATAGTTGCTATGTCTAAATCTGTTTTATCTGTCTCAACGACTGATCCACCAAAAAGAGCACCACCAAATCCCGCTGATTGTGGATCAGTGTCAAAACCTGTGTTATCTATATCAGTTAAAGAACTTATACTTCGACCCATTCCGCCAAAGGTCTCTAATTCAGGTGGACCAAAACCACTTAGTCCCCAACTCATTCCCTCATCGGGTGCTTTACTTGCATTGTCATAACCCTGAACTCCAGTAACATCTGTCCTGCCAGACATCAAACCACTAAAGTCGTCATCCCGTAATGAATCAGTTACATTGCTAAAACCTGTAGCTCCACTACCAATAACATTACCTGAAGTAGCACTTACAAAACCTGAAATAGCATCAGGCACTGTTGTTGACCTACCTGTACTACTATAAACAGGTGTACCTGTAGCGGTATATCCTTTAAGAGTTCTACCCCCTGTGGCAATATCACTTGTAGTAGATTCTGCTATTGATTCAGAACCCGCAGCCGAGCCTAACATATCACCAATCTGTGAAACAGTCGCACCATTTTGTGCCATAGTAATGGCATCATTCACAGCAGATTCAGAAGCATTATTTAAAGAACTAAAGTTATTACCAATTTGACCAGTTCCGATACCATTAGTATAACCAATCGCAGCATCTAATGACGTACTACCAGTTTTAGAAACACCATCTATACCAAAAACATTACCATCTGGTTCATTTGTAGTTCCATCTCCTGGACCATCATCTGGAGTTACACCATCATCTCCTGCACCAGAGGGATCATCACCAACAATGCTGTCACCATCACTATCTCCACCTCCACCTCCACCTATACCAGTGCTATCATCATCGGAATCATCACCGACAGTACTTTCTTCTTCTGATGGTCCTGGATCTTCTTCTGACCCAACATCGTCTACTGACGTATCATCACCACCACTATCACCGTCACCATCTCCACCGAATAAACCATATTTTATTTCAAAAGGATCAAATATACTTTCATAGTCTGTCCCACTGAAAGGAAGACCATCACTCCACATTTTTTTATCAAATATCATTGTGCAAACGCTAACCCTATTCTTCTAATCGAACCATCTGATTTTCGTCTTAACCAGTGGCAACGATCTGTTCCAAGTTGATGGCAATATGGACTAAGATAACTTCTTAACCATCTAGCTATAAAACCAATCTCCTTGTTTGGTGCGATTGCATCAATTACCCAGACATTATTTCCGCTCTTCCAATCTTCAGACTGTAGTTTGCGACTACCTGATTTGAATGCATCTTGTACCTCATCGGATAAAAATGCCCAACTTCCAAATCCAATGATCTTACCATCCTTATAAAATAATCTAGCATGATCATCTTCTAACGGTTTGATAAAAAGCCTTTCTATTTCTTTTACAAACCAATGTCTGTGTACTTCAGACCACAGACATAACTTTAAAATACTATTATAGTCTACTTTATTTTCTACTATTATACCAGACATACTCATAAATATACACTATTTTGTATCCACTACCAAAGCAAAGTCTAAAATTTTTAATTTACCTATACCACTAATATTGGTATTTCCTACACCAGTACACACAAACTCAATTGATATACTTTTTGATCTATGTGGTATTGGAAGATCAATTGGTCTTGTATTATCTCCACTAATTCCAGTAGTAGTTCCAAATCCATCTGATTCAGGTCTGACTGTTGTCGTTTGTAATAAATTTGTCTCACTATCATAAATTTTAACATTAAAGTCTGCGGTTCCTACAGCACGGATAATCAGACGTTTATAATGTTTAAAAGTATCTGGTGATCCTTGTGATAAGAGTGGGGTTCTTACATGCATATGTGAATCAACAGTAGAATCTCTACCAAACCCATAACCTCTTGCACCTCCTACTAACAATGAATTAGTATCAAAACCATTATCTTCTCTTGCATAAAAAGAAGCACAAATTATATTAGTATCTTTAACAGTTAGTGATGGACCTCCAGTATGTTTAGCAAAGGATTTATGACCCGAACGACCTGCTTCAGGATCATAAGTAAATATATATTGTGTACTGGTTAAAGTGCCTCCGCCAGTTAGAAAAGGAAAAAATACTCTATACTGTCCAATCTCACCATCCCATACAGCTTGAGGCTCACTAAAAGGAGAACTAGTATTGAAACCTTCAACACTAGCTCTAAATTGATCTTCTATCTCTCTTGTGAATGTCATGGTCTCAAGTGTCAAACCTGAAGCTGCACGTTTTAAACTGTGTATACCAAAACGGCTACAAAAGAATACATCCGTTCCAACATTAATTGCGGTGTTCCTTCCAAATAAACCAATAGGTACTCTAAAGTCTCTAGCTATTTCCCATAGATTTATATTTGTATCTGCTAAATAAACTAAGGTTTCATTCTGTCCAAAAACAACTAATTTATCACCTTCTAATACAGCAAGACCTTTTATAACATCTTTTGATGTAAACTGATTTTTAACATCAATAATTGCACCGTCTGTTGCATTAGGTGTAGTACCACTAGAAGTATTAGTTCTCCAATTAAGAAAACTATCCTGTTCACTTATATGTATTTCTGTCTCTCTTCCTGGAATACCTGCTACTACTAATCTATTTAATATATTTACAGCATGTCCACCTTTTGGGTATGAGGCTAAACTAGATAAATTTGTTGTGCCAAAACTACTAACAATTGTAAATGCAGTTCCATCGTAAAGATAAGGCTCATGACCTGCCATAAAAGCAAATTGTTTTTGATCAAAGTTAACTAAAGATATAGGTGTTATTGGAACACCACCTGCTGAAGCAAAAGCGGATGATACACCTGTTCCTGCTTTATTAGTAATATTAACTACCTCTGGTGATGTTTGATAAGTATACCTAACATAATCATCAGGTCCATAATGTTTTATATTATAATGTGTGTCCGTGTTATCCTGTGATGTAACATTAGTTGCATAGTCCGTAAAAGATTGATGTGAAAAACCAGGACCTTTAATAATCTGTCCTCTAAAATCTATATAAGCACCATCCAACTCCGCTAAAAATCTTTCAGACATATTTGAAGGACTAGTAACAGTATCTAGTCCAAGGAATCTATTATATGAAAAGAGCTTTCGAGCCATTAGGTATACTCATTAATTTCAACTGTAAGTGCTCCCTGAATATTTGTTAGTGAACCAATCCAATTGTTAAGAGTGTTCGTATAGATACCACTCCGTAAACTAATCAAACCTGTATTATTTGTGTCAGTATCATCTATGGTGTAGTAACTTTTAAGACCTTCTATTAAAACTTCATCATCGACTGCTCTAATGTCAGTTATCGCAGTATATCTTTTAATTCTTACTTTATATGGATTGGTAACAGCAACATTTGTAACAGTAGTATCTGCTGAATCTCCTATATTGTAAGTACCTGCTACGGTGCTTCCGCTCACGGTTTTTGCTCCAAGTATAAAACTATATAAATCAGATCCACCAAAACCTGCTCCTGCTATTTTAACAGGTGTGTAAGTATTAAAAGTAACCGTGCCAGATGATATAACTAGTTCATTACTACCACTAGTTATAGAACCAGTTTGATCATCATATGTATTATCAAGAACATCTAAAAAAGAGGGATGTCTGTTTATGTCTGCAACAACTCGATTAGCATAATTTAAAAATCTTTCGCTTTCTAAATTTTTTAAAACAGTTGGACTAGCTTCACCCATTTCCCTTAATGCATCATCAATTAGTTCTGATAATGTAGAGAATTGACCTGTGCCAGATCCACCTGAATTATAACTAACCATTACTTACCTCTAGTTCTACAATCTTTCCATGTCTGAAAAAGACATGCTTTCTTAAAGAATCTGCTTCTTTTTTACCTACAGCAGCCTTACCATCTTCAAATTGTATCTTATAAGGACCTGCATCAACAATAACACTTGTTCTAGCAGGAAAAGAAAATATACTTAATTCTTTATTCTTTTTTACCTTAGAGGAAAGATCCTGCATACGAGGGTTATCTTTAATAGCTTCAACTTTGCCGTTTACAACAATAGCATCATCATCACAAAAAATATGAGACTTCTTATACAAGTGATGTTTTTTTACTTGTTCGGCTAATTTTAAATCAACCTCTAATTCTCCTCCATGAAACGGGTATACTTTTCCATCTATGGATATTTCCATGTTAGGTCTTTTAGCAAAAAATTTAATTGTTTTTTTAGATGTCAATCTTATCTCCTTTAAGTTTAAAGAGAACCACCATAAAAGATGGTTCTCTTATACATAGACAATTCTATGTTAATGTCTGCCAAGAAGTGATGACCGCATGTGTCTTTTCTTGAAGAATTTCTAAACCTGCTTCTGTTAGATATTCATCTGTGACACCGTCAACACCGTTACCCTGACGATCTTTTAATAGTTGAGTATCATCAACGTATCTGTATCTTAAATCCTTAGTATCTAAGATAATTGCATCAAACTGAGCACCTGGGATCTGTCTGAACATTGGGTGTGTTTTAACTTGTAAAGTACCTGCAAAAGTATTGTAGGTAGTAAAGTTAACACCGTATGAATCACCAGTTCCAGTGCTGTTAATTTGATATCTTGACTTAGCTAGTGTCTGTAAGTGCTCTGCAACTTTCCATCCACATAACATTAACTTTTCAGATGAACCAAAAGCAAATGCTTTTTCTGCTAAGAAAGTATCAAATTCAGCTTCTGTTAAACGGTTAGTGTTAGTATTAGCTGAAGCATCTTCTACGTTAGTAGTAATAGAGTTGAAGATACCGTCAGTATATCTTTCTGGCATACCTGCGGAACCTGCTACGATGTCCTTTTTACCGAACAACATTGCTCTTTCCATTCCGACCATGTGCTCTTTTAAAGCATCACGAGACTTCTCTAAATACTGATCTCCAGTTCTGAAGTTAGTATGCATAGCAGTTCTTGTGATTGAGTATGGTGTTCTGAAAATTTGGCAAAAGTTCTCGGTGCTTGATGCATCGTAACTTACTGCTGTTGGTGTGTCACCACCTTCAGCATTACCATTTCCAACCATAAACCATGTATCGTTAGCATTGATAGCTACACCTGTTCCACCGTTACCAATACCTCTTGTCACTGTAAAAGTTGTAGAAGTTGGTGTGGCAGTAATCTTAGCAACTTCACCAGTTCTGAAGTTTCTAATTAACATACCGATACGAAAAAATGCAGCATCTGCGGCAGCAGTTGCGGTTAAAGTTGTAGCTGAAGTACCTGATACTGCACCTGAGTGAGTAAAGGTAAAGCTAGGTAGATCCTTCCTAAAATTATGGAATTCTGGATCATCTGTTGCTTCCGATGGAAGCATTGAGAGAATAGCCGTCAGCGGAGCCGAACCATTCGGCTCTAACATTAGGTACTTCTCTCTATAGTTTTCAGGGCGATGATCGGCTGCAAATGAGCCTGTGCCCCTCATACCAAGAGTAGTCATAATAATCACCTCATTAGGTTAGAGTTAAATATAGTTCGTCTGTTCGACTGCTCCTCTGGTTTCTGTAAATAAACTTAGTTTCCCGTTTGGTCTTTAGTTTATATACCTCCGTCTGGTAGGCATTCATAATTAGACATATTTAAAATACATCAGACACAGACAGAAATCAACTATATTGTCTATGTCTGATTAATTTTTTATAATAGATCTAACATTTGTGAACTGAAATCTTTTTGAGGAGCTTTACCCGTAGGTACATCTGACCCTCTTGAAGCTACAGTTTCACCACCTGCACGAGATATATTTTTCTCTACATTCATTTTCATAGCAGTCTGTTCAGCCACACTCTTATTACCTGTTGTGATAGCATGATAATCTCTTATGGCTTTATCCATTGCTGCGGGATTATTGCCAATTGCAGCTTTATAATTACCAAAAGTTTTATCTTGCATCTCTACCCAAGATATAAAATCATTAAAGTCAGCTTCTGTGTCAATACCTAACTCTTGAGCAGTTGCTGCTGCTTGTGAATCTACGAGAGTTTGATTTGCTCTAGTCGCACTTAATTGTTGTTGTGCTTTAAAATTATTCACATCTTCCATAAGAGTAGGTAATATAGTTGCAGCTTCTTCAACAGCTTTAGAATACTTAAACATATTCTGCATAGCCATAAATGCATCATCAGTTGGTTGTAACCCATTTTCTTCAAAAAATGATTTTGCTCTAGAGGATGCATCCTCATCAGACATTACATTTTTGGCAAGAACTCTTGGATCATTTGTCAACTCCTTTGGAGTATCTTTTGTTTCCACTGCTTTAGCATCCTTAGATTGATTCATAGCATTTAACATACTCTGCCCAATCATATTAGCTAGTTGATTTGGATCTGTTACACCTGTCTGTTCACTTATTCTTCGTGATAGCTCCATCAAAGGACCATACTTACTTTCAACAGATTTAAACTGTTGAAGCATAGTTATAGCTTTCTCTTCTGGAATAGCCTCTTCTTCTCCACGATATTTAATTGTAATAGTCCTAGATATAGGATCTGCTTCAGCGGTTGGTATATCTTGAGCATTTGCATCACCAACTTCTGCATCACCTCGTGGATCAGGGTCATTAGTTACCTCAAAGTCAAAGTCTGCGGGCATCCTATCATTTGTTTTTAATCTTGATGCCGCATCAAAACCCGATTTATCTGGATTAGCTTCTGCATCTGTAGGTGGCACAGGTGCATTCTCAGGTGGGTTTACAGCTTGATTTGGATCTGTTATTGCCCCAGATCCTGGGTTTTTTTGAGCAGTTACTTCTGCTTCACTCGGATTGATCGCCATTGTTAAGCCTTTCTATTTCCTCTTCCGCTTGAGCATCCCCTACCATTTTAGTAGGTAAATCAAGCACAGTGCGGAATGCCGACATTAAAGCCGCACAAACTCGTAATTGATCTGCATTTGCAGTAGCATTACTTATCAATGCGGTTTCCACCCTATTAAATTCTGTCAGAATTCTTTCTTGATACTGTTGCCAAAAGTAATTGTCTTTTAATTTTTCTAGTCCTTTAGACAGTTCAGTACTTTTTAATTTTTTAGCCACACAGACTCCTCGTGTAAATCATCCGAATTAACTGATGGGTGCTTGATTCGCCATGCCCGACATTTGTTCTGGACCCATTTCTGGGGATTGACCAACTTCCTGTACCGCCTGTGACATAGGCAAGATGTTCCCTGCCTGTAATTGCTGTTGTATTTGTTCATCAGGAACCACCTCACTAGGACTCTTTTTCCAATTTTCCACATCCTCAAAACCAAAACTTTCAATTAATCTTTCTACAAACTTATCCATATCCCAAGATTGTCCCATACCAGTTTCAGCTAAAGTTCTAATAGCTTTCGTGATATTCTCAGAGTTTTCTTCTGGAGAAGTAGGTAATGTACCATCAACTACAACATAATCAAAATCTCCCATGATCTCTGATCTACTATACTTGACATCCCCATCAGGATTATCTGCGGATATCTCTTCAGGTAAACTAACTATACCACCATCTACTTCAAAAAATTGTAAGTTAGCTATCATTTGTCTAACTAGAGGTCTGATAGTAGTAGAAGAAAGTAATCGAGCTTGCATACCTAATCTCTGTTGACCAAGAGAAGTAAGTCTAGCTATTTCTGTAGCTGTTCGCTGTGTCTCAGATTGTATACCTTGAGCAGTGTCACTAGCTGCTGCAAGTCTCTGCATCAATTGTCCTGTTGTATCTAAATCACTAAAATAATTTCGAGTTGCATCAGGGACAGTCAAAGGTAAAATTGCATCTGATGGATTAGCACCTGGAAGAGTTCGGACAAGTCTAGCCGCATTTGGATCTAGTATGTCTCTTATGTTAACTCTATTTGGATCTACTACTAATCTGTTCTGTACAATACTCTGAACATTCTCCACTCTAGTACGAAGTAACCAATCTTGATATCTTTGTAAAGGCATCATCAAATCATACAGAGAAGATGAAAAAGTTTTATGTGCATCATATTGTCCCTCTCCATGAATGAGAGGTATATCTTGATGTGGATATGGAGAGGGATCAAACTGAATAACGACTTTCTCATCTGCAACTACAATACGGTAAAGTCCAAAAGGTGCCGCAATTCCTAAACTCTGTGGGTCCATAAATGCATAAAGAGTGTTAAGAACATGTGCATGTCCTAAACCAAAACTCTTATAACTACTACCGTAAGCACCTTGCAAAGTCTGATCTACACTCTGATCTCTTATAGTATCTTTTAAAAATTGATTGGAACTCCAAGATACATTCGGTCTATGATTTTCTATTCTATCTAAATTTTGATAATGACCTCTTCTATACAAAGCAGTTAAACTTGCCCAAGTTCTATAACCTACAAAGTCTGCCTCATGTCTATTTTGAGCAGTAACTCTTGGGTCAGGGAAGTATGCCCACGGATCAATATTAACTGGAGTATTACCATCTTTTCCATAGAAGTTAGCTACAGGAGCCATGCCATATCTGTTATTGTCTAAAAAAATTTGATAGAGCTTTTGCTCATATCCTACTTTTCTCATGTTGTGATGTAGTCTTCGTTCTAAAAGTCTAGCGGCTCTTCTATCGGATTCCATACTAGTTCTTTCAATCCTAAAAGGTGGTGCTCCACCAAAGATAGCTAAATTGTAAGTACAAATAGTATCAGATATGGATCTACTGTATGGAGTCTTTATCTGATCTATTAACCTATATCTCTTAGAGTTGCGAGTGCCAGTGCTACTAGTGCCACTTGAGGAAGTATTTCGAGAAGCTCTAGCATTATCTACCACCCTACTTGGTACATATATGTCATGGGTAACCTCCGCATCAGACCAATAATCATATCTTTTAGATATACGATCATAACTTAAATCAAAGTGTGAATGAACGAAGTCTACTAATTTCTTTTCCGTTTCTTCATCCAAGTTTTGAGCCGCATTTTCAGAGTTGTCCAAAGCTCTAGCAACTGCATCCAAGCCTCGTTGGATTTCTGCTCTAACCACTTCCATACGATCCCTAACAGATCCCATATCTGGTTTGCCAGACTCTGGATCATCTGCATCAGATAATCTATTATATTCTTGAACCACTTCAATATTGTTAACAATATCTCTCTTAACGTCATCTCTAGCATTTTTTATAGCCTCCATAGGATTTACTTGTGGACCCATAACATCGGGACCCACTACTTCATTCATTCGTTCCCCCGCAGCATTATCTGCAATAGTATCCGTGTTAAAAACTATAGACTCTAAACCTGATTGGTCGCCTCTTTTATCTGCCATGTTAATCCTTATGTTTTCCTACGAGGTGCAAAATGAATACTGTCACTCTTTTCCATCATTTTACATCCTTGTTTCATATTGCCTTGAGTGTTAACTCTAGGTCTTTTAGCTTTTTTGATATTAATCTTTGGCTGCATTATATCCATCCATATCTGTACAATACCCCACATAGAAATAAATTTACACTATATTCGTAAAAAAATCTAGTAAGAGTTTTCTAATTCACCTACACCCCGTACATTATTCAAATCTATGTTAGCTATTGTAGCATTCATCATCAACGGCATAGATGAAGCCGCAAGAAATAAAGCAGTAACGCAATCATCATGAAAACCTCTAGGAGCTTCATATCTTATCCTACCTGTAGAAGTAATACTATAAGAGTAAGCCTCTAGTTCTCTCCACAAGTGAGTAGTGTCGTGACTTGGATCAGCTATTGTTCCTGGCTTTGGTATTCTTAAAACACCTTCTTCTATAAGAAGCATTAAGTTCTGAACCATTTGTGCTTTCTTTTCATTTGTAAATTTAACAGGCTCAATAGATAAACCCTTAGAAGATAAGTTTTCAAATATAGGATCACCTACACCAGTGGCATCCAATATAACTTTTCCTCTATAACGGGAACAAAAGTATTCTATTCTCTGACTAATGATAGACCAATCAAGTTGATTAAATCTATCAAAACCAATCACCGTGTTATTAGAATCTAATGCAACTAAACAAGTAAAGTCTGTATGTTTAGCTAAATCAATACCAACTCTACAACCATCAGCTTGAGGAACTAGAGAACAATTTTCACTTCTTTCAATCATCTGATCTAAACCACGGAAAACAGCACCTCCTGTATCCATAAACTCAGCCATAAATTCTTGCTTGTACATATCAGAGGGAAGTTCATCACGAAGTCTATCTAATTCATCATCACTTATAAAAGGATTAGTCTTAGTAGGAAATCTAAAAGTCTTCCATGAATTCGGAGTTCCATCTTCTAATTCATTATCCAAACCCCTAAGATAAAATTTATGAAAAGCATTTTTACCTTTAGGAGTTCCCATAATCCATGCCCAACCAGTTCTATCTAATAACATCGCAGCAATTGGACCCGACCAGAGTTCATCTAAGTCAGAAATAAAACCTGCCTCATTTATAATAACTCCATCATACTGACCACCACGAAGGTTATCAGGTTGATCAGCAGAAAAAAAAGTAATCCTATCCCCATTAATTAAACGAACTTCCATAGGTGGTGTCTCAATACATTTAGCTACAAGACCTCCACTCTCTGCAAAAGATCTAAATACTCTAAAACTTTCTTTACCCTGTGGATTATAAACAGGATTAAGCCATGCATATAGCTTACTACCTCTGGGACTCGTATGACTTAAACTATGAGCTAAAATTTTTATAGCAGCCATGTGATCCTTGCCCCATCTACGACCACAAACCAAAGTGATAAATCTGTGTGGATCTTCTAATACTAGCTGTTGAGCATGATGTGCTTCAAAAGTTATGTCAGTCATTCTTAGTTGGTCTCTTAAAAGATAAAGTATTTACTCTTTCGGCTCTACCTTGGATAACTCCATCAACGGGAGCAGACAAAGTATCAAAATCAACACTTGGTCCTGTCTGATTAATAGTAATATTAACCTTACCACTATCCATTGGGTTCTGTTTTCCCTGCATACTAACAGGAGCTTGGTTAGGTAAACCCTTTTGTAAAACCATTTTAAATAATTGTAGTTGCCCATCAGTTAATGCACGGTCTTCGGGCACCATTAACTGGACTGTACCATTACTACCATAAACTCTTTCGGGTTGAGCGGTCATAAATCCTACTAGTTTATCAGCCATATCGGGTAAACACTGATAGATACGGTCTATAAACTGTCTTTGATTCCCTAGAAAAGAAGGATGTTGCAACATCATATCTTCTTTTTCTACTTTTGTTAAATGATTCTCTAATTCAACAGCATTTTTTAGCTGTTTTGGTACTTTAGTAATTCTTCTTGCCACTTTAAATGTCTCCAAACACCCTCTAAACAGGTATTATAATAAAAAAAAATAAAAAATTTGTAAAGTTAATACTCAAAAACTAAGGGACTAGGTTCCCCCCGCACACGCATCGGCGATGGAACCAACTCGGGGGTCGGTTTTTTTGTGTGCCAATGTGTCAATCTGCACATTTGTAAATTTTGGCGAGGGCATAGTCAAATAGGTCTAACAGACCGTCAAACAAAGTTGGATATTCTACAGCTATCAACAGTTACAGCGTGATATTTTTTTAGCTGTGACACTTTTTGTGACATTTTGCCATGTCTGTCTATGTCTGAGTGTCTGAATGTCTGACATTTTTACAATATTTTTAGATTTTTTTCGTATTTCAGGATCTAAACCTGAATTTTTTTAATGCTCAGACTGTAGCCATAACATTAGGGATTGCCTTAGATTTTAGGCAAGATTGTAAATAAATGTTAAATTATTGCACAAAACACCAATATATTCTCTTGACAATATTTGATTTTGAAATTAATCTCCAAGGGAGATTGACAGACAGAGGAGAAATAAAGGTTTTTAAGGACTGACCACCCGCCCCGCAGATTGAAGTGACCGCTTTGATAATGCAGTAATTAAAAAAGTTTACTGAATTTATGTGCGAACTAAAAAATCTGACTACTAGAATGGGTAAATATCTAGCCATAACGATTAAAAAGCCTGTAAGACCGATTTGGTGCAAAACACGATCCACTCTCAAGGTACAGGATTGTTTTTAATCACTCTGAGCAAAAAATTTTATTAGGGGGCAGTTTTGATTGCCCCTTAAAAATTACTGATCATCGAATGTGTTATTCGATCTGATGATTGCGAAAGCATGAAATCAGTAACTTAAATAACGAAAGGCAATTATATGCTTAAAAAAACTGAAATTTATAAAATGTTCAATTCTCGAATTGTTACAGGATCTTTTACCAAAAAGGATCAAAGCAAAAGAGAGTTTTGGGGAATTCTAAAGAATGAGACAAGAGATAATGAAGACCTCATTACTGTCTATGATTTTAGAATAAACAACTACCGTAGGTTTAGATTGAACACAGGTTCAATTACTCTAAAGAGCGGTAATAAATTTTTTAAATACAACTAAAAGGGAGTGTAAATTATGCGAGATATAAAATTTACAAGTGAGCAGAGACAAATGCTCAAAGCTGAGATATTGGCTGAGTTAAATATTCAGCCAAATAAGAGACCGTCAAAAGGTGTAAACATGTTGATTAAATCTGAATTAATTCAACTAGCAATAGACCTTGGAATTGACATTAATAAGTTTGGATCTGCAATGGCAACAAAAACAGTACAACCTGTAAAACCTACAGTAGTAACTGCTCCTGTTGGACAGGTTCAAAATACTGTTTCAGATATTGACAAACAACTAAACAATATCATGGGATTACCTTTAAAAGATCTAAGAGATAAAATTACTGATCTTTTAGAATTCAAAGCTAATCCACCTGTTAAAGAGAAGATTGTTAAAGTTTCTGAGGGATCAAATACACAATCAGCTAATGTTGATGTTCCTAAAACAGAAATCAGACAGGTTAATAAAATTAGATCTGAAACAGGATCAAAGCTATTTGGTTTTAGATCTATGTCTGATAAAACTTTTGATATTTACGATGATGATAGATCTCCAAAAGTTGATCCTCATTATACACCTCAAAAGAATGTCTTAGAGATGTTTTTAAGTTGTGTCTGTCCACCTAGTGGAAGAATGGCTGAACATGTTTGGCTTTATGGAAAAGCTGGGACAGGTAAAACTTCATTACCTCGATGGTTTTCAGCTAAAACAGGTAGGCAGTTCATCGCTATTACAGGTAATGATGATATGACTACTGATCAATTTTTTGGATCTTTTGGTGCAGTAAATGGATCAACATATTGGAATGATGGATTGCTTTTAAAAGCTATTCAGCAACCTTATACGGTTTTACTGATCGATGAAATTTCTAGAATAAGACAGGACATTTTATCATCCTTAAATGGTGTTCTTCAAGACCGTGAATATATAATCCCTGAGACAGGTAAAAGAATACCTTTTGCAGAGGGAGTTGTAGTTGTAGCCTGTGACAATACAAATGGACAGGGCGATATAACAGGTCAATTCAGCGGAGCAAAACCTATGGACAGTTCATTACTGAATAGGTTTTCAATTTTTGCTGAAGTGAACTATCCTAAACCATCTGTCGAAAGTAAAATTTTACAGGAAAAGACAGGGACAGGATCTAGACTATGTGACAAAATTGTTGAGTTTGTTAACCTATGTAGGGATGCCCAAGATCGAGGGGATGCCCCAACTCTTGCACCTAGTTTTAGAAATACAACTGCATGGATACACAGGTTAGTCGATGGGATTGATCCTAAAATTTCCCTTATGGCATGTCTTGGAAATTCACTAGACATATCAGACAGGGAGTATTTATCTCAATTGTTCAACACTCATATTGATCCTAAAACTTTCAAAATTTTAGTTGAAGATGGAGAATTACCTACTGAGGAAGATCAGCCTGTAGATAATCCTGTTCCATCAGATACTGAAGAAAGTAATTCTGAGGAAAGCAATGATGATGCAATGCCTTACTAAATTTCTAACTGCTCCAATAGTTTTTATTGGGGCAGTTTTCTGCCATCTGAAGAGATCCTTTAGCAAGATCGAAACATATTTTATATGTCATGGTAGCTTAATCAAAAGATATCATATAACAAAAGGAGTTGTAACATGCATAATGTTATTGCACAGGAATTAGTTTCAGCGGTTGAAAAGAATACTCAATCAGCTTTGAAATATATTCCTAATCTCAAAGTAAAGAGATTAAAGATCAATTGGAGTGGTTATACTGCATCTACTAGATGGCAATATAATCATGAAAATGAATTAATATCAGAGATAAATTTTCCACCTATCAAAGCTAATGCTAAGATAACCAATTATCTAACTGAGGTTTATACAGGTTTTGCCTTGCATGAAATAGGTCACAATATTTGTACAGACAAAGATACTTGGGATGATGCAATTAAGCTAGAATGGAAAGGTCATAAAGGTATTGTTAAGATGCTTAATGCTCTTGAAGATCCTAGACAAGA
>CEWK01133233.1_pt1 | contig 16520 bp, 12 predicted proteins | sample 531431 | NCBI WGS metagenome assembly CEWK01 (sample SAMEA2623059, study PRJEB7988) | marine metagenome | isolation source: saline water (ENVO:00002010), including
ACCGGTTTAGCAAACCAGCGCATTCGACCACTCTGCCATCTCTCCGGATTTGAGAATCTATATTTACATCCTAGGTAATGGGCAAACAAAAAGATATCCAAACTTTATTTCTAACGGCGGCCTAATACACTCTTGAGTTTTTCAAGGTTTGAATCTGCAAGTTTGTCACCCCGTTGGGCTGCCAAATCGAACCAATAAAGGGCTTGCGAGGAGTCTTGGGTCACTCCTTTACCCTGCATGAACATCATGCCAAGGTAGCGAGCGGACTCAGCATCTCCGGTATTTGCAGCATCCATAAATAAAGAATAGGCAACTTGCAGGTTTACCTTTTGTCCTATTCCCCAGTAAGCATTTTTTGCAGAGTTTCGCAAATCGGTACCATTGGATGTAGCCTCAACAACTGGAGCGGGTTTGGGTTCTTCCAAAACGATCGGAGAGGTAACGCTCTCTGGCTCATTCGAAGTTTGATCCGAAGGCTCATATACCGAAGGTAAACGTTCCGAACCAGGGGGTGGTGGCGGAGGGGGTAAATCTGGTGCAGGGAGAGAGGGAACCATGGGTACCACATTGCTGGTTTGTGAAAATTCGTTGCTTGGAGTGGTCATATCTTCTTTAGGAGATGGATCGACCTGTTTTAAGTTTTCGTATTCGTTAATCTTAAGCATGGCTTGTTCTTGTTCCTGGACCGACGCCAACCTCGCGTATCGTAATGCTAAATCTAATTTGACCGGCCCTGATACTCCATAGGCATAAAAATCAGCTACCAATAATTGGGAAAGGGGTTTACCCCGGTCCGCAGCCGCTTGAAAGTGAACGAGGGCCATGTCATTGTCCGCTTCTACCCCGATTCCTTTAAAGTAACAACGTCCCAGGTAATGATGGGCATCAGGCAAATTTCTTTTAGCTGACTGTTGAAGCAAGCCGATTCCACCTTTTAAATCTTTTGCGATTCCTAAGCCAGGATCAGCAATGGAATGAAGTTTAAAAAGGGCAAGCTGCACAGAGGCAGGCCCGTAGTCTTTTTGGGAAGCAATTTCATAATATTCGGCTGCCATCTTCAAATCCGGTATTACGGTGGGGCGAACTTCGTCAGAAGTGAAAATCTCTGCAAGAGCGTAGGCAGCAATCGGATCATTTCTGGAAGCATCTCTGATCATCATACCGTCCGGGTCTTGGAAAGCCTTCAGGTAATGCATGCGAACTTTTTCGGAGTCTGGACCATAGGGAACAAATCGAGCTAAATATCCCATGGCAAAATGTCCCAACCAATGATTTTTCTTGGCTGCAGCTTCGGCGAAATTCAATGCATCTGCATAGGAGATATCCTGACCCTTGTCGCCGTGTGCATGTACCAGAGATAAAAAGCCCATGGCATAAGCATCCTGTTTCTCAGCTGCATCTTTTAATTCCTGATAGTCGGCAAGGATCCACCTTTCCCCTTCATTTCCAATAAGGGCTTGAAAAAGCGTGAAGACCGCGAGAAAATAACAAGATTTACGAAGTATTCTAAACATAATCCTATCATACCTTTAACTCAACGAAAAATGCTGGCAAGCGTGGTTTCATTTTTTTTCAATTTTCGAATATCTAAACAATATGCTAGTATATAAGCAATTATTACAATAATGAGCGAGCCTATCCCATCATCCTCCACCCTAAGTAATCCAGGTCAGGATTTAATTCGTCAGTTTGTAATTTATGCAGAAAATAAAGTTGGCTGGTTAAACGATTTTATTGTGATGCTAAAATCCGATGAAATTCATATTCTAGCCATTTCAGTTTTGGATACCAGTGATTCTTCGGTAATCCGTTTGGTGCCCAATTATCCAAAAGATCTGGCTCGTTTACTAAAATCTCAATCCATTTCTTTCACCGAGAGAAATATCATTGCCGCTGAGATAAAAGATGAAGACTCCATTCATCAAATCACGCACTCCTTACTGAGAGCGGAGATAAATATTCATTATGTTTATCCTTTTTTAAACCAGCCCAATAACCGACCGGTACTCGCAATTGCAATGGAAGACGAAGATATTGGGGAAGAAGCTCTCAAAGCCCACCGTCTTACAGTTTTATCCCTCGAGGACTTCAATCGCTAGTAGAGCAGGTATGCTTGTGTCTGGTCCCGAAATGCTTGGACTTCTTGGTTCCACTCCTCAATGAATTTATGAGGATTAATCGATGCACCTTCCCTAAGTAAAGCTTCCCACCATGAAGTGGACCCAACATGCTTGTTGAAGAGCTTGGCCTCAGCCTCACTTGCTGAATTGAATGGACTGCTGGTTTCCCAGAGTGCGGACAAGCGCATCATATGAAATGCAAGGGCCGTTGGATTCCATTGATTCCAATCTTCCAATACAATGTATACACCAGCAATTTCCTCCCCTTTTGAATTTTGTAATAACTTGGTCTGGAAAGATAAACCAGGAATCTCACTTTTATCTAATGCAGACTTCAATTCTTCAGGAGTCTTACCCTCAAAAGTAAGAAAACGAAACGGATGCTCAGTCCCGATTCCATGACGAAATTTTCCAAGTTGAGCACCTAGACCAGTCATGGGATACCCAGCAACGGCATCTAAAGTCGGAATATTGGGGGAAGTCGGAAACCAATCAAGTCCAGTATCTGGCCATACCATCTGCCTTTGCCAACCTTTCATGGGAACAATGGTAAGGCTTCCTGTTTTTCTGGAAGTTTCGTCCACCTTTAAAACTCCAGGAGTCTTCTTGGACCACAATGCCAATTCACCAATGGTCATACCATGAACAAAGGGCATCGGGAACGCTCCCACGTAACTCATCCATTGCTCATCAATCATCGGCCCGGCAAGCTTTTCTCCACCAAGCGGATTGGGACGGTCAAGGACAACGACCTCCACTCCATTTTCAAAACAAGCCTCCATTGCATACCTCATACAACTTACATAGGTGTAACATCGCACTCCTACATCCTGCAAATCAATGATGAGGGTATCGATCTTGGAAAGCATATTTACCGTAGGCTTACGGAATTTTCCATAGAGGGAAAATACGGGCAGACCAGTACGATGATCCACTTTATCTTCAACCAGAACCGAAGCTTTTTCATCGCCATAAATTCCATGCTCGGGACCAAATAGAGCAACTAAGTCAACTTTTGAACTGTCTCGAAAGACTTCTACCGTACTTTTTCCAGAACCATTCCGGCCAGCAGGATGGGTTAGTAAACCCACTTTCTTTCCATTCAGGATCGAAAACTCGATCTCCTCCAAATGATCAATCCCCAATGAAAACCCGCTTGCTCCCAGAATTACTGAGCTCATTCCCAAAAACAAAAAGCCAGTCATGCTCAAGGATAACCGAATAGAAAACAGAGCAAGTAACAAATGGGATTTAGTGAAGATTCTGTTTATCATTTTGAGTTTTGTACAAGTTACAAGAAATCTTGTAAAGAAAGACCGATAGAACACCGAGAAAAATGCCGATTACCGAACCCCCTACCATCATGGGAGGAAAAGTATCAAGAAGTGCGAACAAATCTGAGTAACTAAAGTTGCTCCACTCATAATCTGGCTTGAGCAGCTTATTTTTTTCATAAGGTATGCCCACGAGACGAAAAATTTCCATTCCGATCCGGTAGTCCGCAAAATAAATTGGGCCCATGGTAAAAGGGTTTGAGATCCACTGTAGAGCAACAATAACGGGTAAATTAGCCCGGATAAAAAGAGCAATTACAAAAACAACCAGCATTTGAATGGAGACGATTGGCAACATGGCAATCCACATCCCGATAAATAATGCGGGAATAATTTCTCGGCTTCGAAATGACCATAAATAAGACCGTTTGTAGGCTGTTTTAGAAAACCATTTTAAAATAGGATAGCGATGAACATTTGACCTCCTTGGAAGCGGACGCATAATTTTCTTAAGTCTTCTTATTCGCTTGAACCTGTTTTTATCATCCGCATTCATGGTATTCGATTTGGAATATTAACGATGTAATATTTCTCTTAGTTTACGGACAAAGAATTCTTCTGCTCTGGCAAAATTTTCTTCTAAATCCAGTTTGCGATCTCCAAATTCATGAATTTCGACATTGGAAAATTGTTCTTCACAAAAAAATTTGGATTCATCTTCAATCGATCCAGCAAAAACATGGGCTTCTTTATGATATTGATCTGCTTTCCTGATGAGTTCAAAAGGACCTTTTCCTCCTACGGAAGTCTGATCAAATCTCCCTTCTCCCGTAATGACAATTTCACTATCTTTTATCTTTTGGTCCAAAGTAAACCAAGTTCGAATTAAATCAAAGCCTGCTACCATCGACACATCATAAACCAGTCCCAAGCCATATCCTATTCCACCAGCAGCACCACTGCCCTCTTCGGATGAATTCTTTTCCGCGTACGAGAAACAGTCCCCAAGTTTTTGTACCATTTTATTCATTTCATCTTCGACAGCTACTATGTCTTCTGAACTCAAGCCCTTCTGTGCTCCAAATTGATGAGTTGCTCCCTTGGGTCCAAGCAACGAATTCTTAACATCACAGGCAATTTTCAGTGGTGGTAGGCTTACCATTTTTTGAATCGAAACCTCCGCTAGGTCTGACCAAGTTTCGGGAGATGGAAAAGTAAGCAAATCACCCGATTCTGAAAATATTTCCATCCCCAAACCGCACAGAGCTCCCAACCCCATGTCATTAGTTGAACTGCCTCCGATTCCAAGCAATATAGCATCAAGCTGAAGAGTTGAGCAATATTTCAAAACTTCTCCAATTCCAATGGTGCTGGTCTTCCAGGCATTTCTTTCATTCCGCTTCAAATCAGCTAATCCGACCACACTGGCCATTTCTATAATTACGATTCTCCCTCTATCAGGCAGAGAAAGAAAACCTTTTACCATCCGAGGAAGCTTTTCTAATTCACATAAACCGACTACGAGCTCTTTTTTCCTTCCCAAAGAATCCGAAGCACAAAGAGGAATAAATTCTCCACCCGCTTGTAAGGTAAGAATTTCTACGAAGCCCTCCCCTCCATCCGTCAACGGAACCATATCAACGAGATATTCTTGCCCCTCTTCCTCGAGAGTCTTTTTGGCGAGCATGCACAATTCCTTCGCTGCAAGGGAATCCTTGCACTTGTCGAATGCTGCAAGGATTTTCTGCATACTAATTCCCTACTTTACTTCCTCGCCAGAAGCTTCCTCTACCACTTTGAAATTTTCGACATGGTAAGTATCAGCTGCCTCAAAGGAAAGGCTAAGGTTATAGTTTTGCTGCATTCGCTCGATTAACTTGGAATCCGGACCACGTAATCTGCGCAGATTACTAGGGTGCAGAAAAATCTTCAGCTTTAGTTCCTTACGAGTTGGGTCCGTTACCTTAGTTCTGGAGATGGCATTACTTATTTTCCTCTGGATCTCAATACTGACCGCACGAGGGGATTTAACAATTCCTCTGCCGTTACAATAGGGACAAGGCTCGTAGATACCGCTTGAATTACTTTCGTCATGCCGCTGGCGGGTAATCTGCATGATTCCTAACTGCGAAATCGGTAAAATATTATGTTTAGCCTTGTCCTCAGCCATCGCAGATTTCATCTTTTGGTGAACTTTTCGCTGATCCCCCTTATTTTTCATATCGATGAAGTCCACGATCACCAGTCCTCCGAGATTCCGAAGCCTCATCTGACGGGCAACCTCCATAGCAGCCTCAATATTTGCTTGAAGAATAAAATTCTTTCCATCCTTACGGTCCCCTTTATGGCTTCCGGTATTTACATCAATGGAAACAAGTGCTTCAGTCTCCTCCATCACAATTTCCCCCCCGGAAGGAAGAAGAACCCGACGCATGAAAGTTTGCTCAATCTGCCTTTCTACATTAAACCGTTCAAAAATTGGGATTTCTTCATCAAAAAGCGATACTTTGGACTTCGATTTGGGGGAAATGAGCTGAATGGTTTCTAGCAAGCGGTTGTAGTCTTCTTTTTTGTCGACTTGAACGCGGTCCACATCGTCGGTTAAAAAGTCTCGAGCAGTTAAGCCAATTAGATCAGGCTCCTCATACAAAAATGCAGGGCTGTCTTGAGATTTCATTTTTGCCTCAATTTCATCCCATTGTTTCTTAAGCAGGTTTAAATCTCGATCAAAAAAACGCTCCGGTTTGTTTTGACCTGCGGTACGAATGATTACTCCCATTCCCTCACGCAAGGAAAGATTTGCAATAATACGCTTCAATCGAGCCCTCTCTGCTTTGTCTTCTATTTTTCGAGAGATACCACACTGTCCGGCATAAGGCATCATCACCAGAAACCTACCCGGAAGAGACAAATTGGTTGTCGTCCTCGGCCCTTTACTTCCGATTTGAGCCTTTGTGATTTGGATCACAATTTCAGAACCAATGGGGAAAGCCTTCGGAATATCTTTGATCGACTTTATTTCGTTTTTACCAGTCGACTTTTTCTTATTTTGACGAACGATTTCAATGGAAGGGTCATTGTTTGCACCAGGCAGCATATCCCAATAATGAAGAAATGCATTTTTCTCTTGTCCAATATCAACGAATGCAGCTTTTAGCCCAGGCTCAAGATTCTGAACTTTTCCTTTAAAAATCGCTCCAACCATTCGATCTTCATCCAATCTTTCGACATCGAATCCTTGAAGTATTCCATTTTCAATTCGGGCGACTCTTCTTTCCAAGGCCTCGGTATTGATTATCAATTCCTTGTAATCCTTATTCGCTTCCCTTCGAAAAAGAGTAAGAATCCTTTCGAAAATGGGACGGTTTTTTGCTCTTTCTAAGGCTCCCTCCCGAAGTTCTTTTTTATCTATTAAAATTGGACTGGGCTCACTCGGAGGCAAACTCAAATCATTTTTAGATGATGGATTCTTTTCTGTTTTTTTAGAAGAATGATTTCTTCTGTTCTTTGAATAACGGGATCTACGCTTAGTGTTTCTGGCCATGATTATTGGGTTTATCAAACCCACATTTCATCATCAGCAAGAGAAAATAGCTATTTGGCTGAAACCAAATCATCTAAATTCCTTTCGATAACGATAGACGCTCTGTACCACTCCCAACATCATAAAACAAGTGACGAGGAAGGAACCACCGTAGCTAAGAAAGGGCAAAGGCAGTCCAGTGATTGGCGTTATCCCAATGGTCATTCCTACATTGACGAACAAATGCGTCATCAACAGCACAGATACACCGACAGCGATCATTGCACCAAATCGATCAGATGATTTGGCAGCCACCTTGAGGCAACCGAAAATAATCAACCCATACGCAAGCATTGCGAGTAAGCTTCCCCACAGACCCGACTCTTCGGCGAGAACTGCAAAAATGAAATCATTGTGGGCTACCGCGGTTGGTAAATACCCAAGCTTAGCTTGCATTCCATTCCCCAAACCCTTTCCAGTGATCCCACCAGTGGCCACAGCAATGAGGGCTTGAATTCGGTTCCAATTAGCTCCGATGCCATGCGGGTCTTCCACTTCGGGTGCAATGAAGGTAAGAATGCGTTTACGTTGATAATCTTTGAGTGGTACGAGAGACGTTTCCTCATAGGCAATGGTTGCCTCCGAGGTACGTGGATTCTCAGATTTATATTGATAGTAACGAAAGACGTCCCACCCGAGCACACCAATCAAAACCACAAATACAACAAATGTGGCAATGAAGAACCGAGTTGGTATGCGAGCGACGTACAAAAGTGAAAAAGCAATGGGTGGGAAAACGAGAGTTGATCCTAAGTCTGGCTGAAGAAAAATCAAGAACATAGGAAGGCTAAAACAAAGGCCAACCTTTGCAATTCCACTGAGTGAATCTTGCATACCACCGACCTTGGAACGGGCCAGAATACTTGCTCCCATTATCATGGTAGTCCATTTTGCTATTTCAGAGGGCTGAATTTTAAATATCCCGAAATCAATCCATCTACTTGCTCCGTAAAGAACTGGGCCTCCAAAAACGAGCAAGAGAGCAAAAATAGCGATTACATAAAGAAAATGTGCGTATCTCATCCACAAATGATAATCGATCCATGAAAAAAGGAGGTAGGCACCAAAGCCAAGAACGCACCAGATAACTTGCATTTTCCACTGTTCTCCTCCGGTGTAAGCTTGAGCGGACTGAATAAATAGAATACTTAAAATACTCAGGCCCAGAAGGCATAACGGAGTCAGCCAATCCAATCGATTCTCCTGCCCGAGTAGACCGTCTGAAGCATGCTTTTTTTCTTTGCTATATTCCAAGGTACAATTTGCAAATAGTAAGTTAGGGTTGCGAATTTAACAATTCTCCCACGATCTCATGCCACTCTTCTGCCAAATCTTCACTTCTCCTAACTGGTCTACCCGCTCGGGAATACCAGTAAGCTGCATTTCCAAAATCTCCTTCCTCACGGTGTAAATAAGCATGCACCCAAGACCCTTCGGATTCCCCAATTTCTTGAGCAATATCATGAGCACGAGACCAATCTCCTTTTTTGGCCCACCATAGAGCTTGTAAACAGCAGGATACTTCCGGTGGCTTTTCCTCCTTAGAGATGGAATGAGTAAATTCTTCGATATTCATTTTTAGTTTGAATAACAGCTACACCCGACGCCATCGAGTACCCAGAGAAATTGAAAATTGAAATTTTCTTCGATGTTCTCGAATTACGAAGGGAAGATCTTTGCTTTCTTCCAAAACAAAATTTGGATTTAATTTTTCTTGAAGTCTTTCTTTCGAATTTCCAGAACCAATCCAATTTTCAACCGGGGTAAATTCTTCTAACCAAGTAAAAGGAGTTGCAAGGACAAGCTGCCCACCCTTGTTAACCAACGAAGGAAGTCGATCAAGCAAGCGGTCTGGATTTTGCAAACGACAAATTAAATTCGCTGCATGAATCAAGTCAAAAGAGCCAAGGTTGTCTGGTAAATTACATGCGTCACCTGTTTTAAATTCGATTCTTCCAAACGGATTTTCTACTTCAGCCAAGCCCTCAGCATAAGAATTTCCCTCAACCAGAAAACGGTAGGCTAAAGATCCCTTTTTATGCAGTTGATTGGCAGCTTTGATAAAGGAATCTGAGAAATCAATCCCTAGCACATATTGATAAATATTTGCCAATTCAAAGGAAGAAGCTCCCACTGCACAACCCAGATCGAGAGCCCTTGCCTCGGAAGGTAGGTTGCTGGTATCAACTAATTCATGAACCGTTCTTTTAGGAAAGTGCAAACCAACTTTGGGTCCAAAATCCCAAGGCATGATATCTTCATCTTTTCCATAGTGAAATAAGAGGTATTCACCCAATAATTTAGAGTCCTCGTAAGGATTCATTTTTAATCCTCTTTAATGATCTTCCAGAGATTCAATTTGTCCAAAAGCTTCCTTAAGTTTTGGATAAAGACCTTGGTAGATGGAGTAATTCTTTTGATAAATCTTTGCGTTCTGCCCAGGATATATCGTTTCCGTTTTTCGAATCCATGTCCTGCATGCAGTTTCCACATCCTCGAACTGGCCAGATCCGACTGAAGCCAACAAGGCGGCTCCGTAAGCAGCTCCCTCTCTCGCATTAACCATCGTGCACGGAGCGTCAAAAATATCCGCTAACATTTGCTTCCATAAAGTGGACTTGGTCCCGCCCCCAGAGAGTTGTACTTCCTCGGGATGAATCCCCAGTTTTTTCATCAACCTGAGGGAATCATTTAGTCCAAAAGAAACCCCTTCTAGTACCGACCGGGAAAGATGCTCTTTCTTATGCCTTAGGCTGAGCCCAATAAAACAGCCTCTTGCATAAGGATCGGGGTAAGGGGTTCGCTCTCCGGATAAATAGGGAAGAAAAATCAATCCATCCGATCCGGGGGGAACCGTGGCGGCTTTGCCAGTTAAGATCTCATAAGCATCCCCTCCGCCCTCTTCTTCTAGTTTTGATTCCAAATCCCCGAGGTTATTTTTATACCATTGAAAGGAGCCAGCCGCAGAAAGCATAACCCCCATCAAATGCCATTTCCCTGGTACAGCGTGACAAAAAGCATGCAGTTTACCTTCCGGTTCCACCCGATATTGATCACTTTGTGCAAAAACCACCCCACTCGTTCCTAGGGTAACCGATACTCTACCTTCTTGAACGATCGAACTCCCTACTGCTTGGGCGGCACAATCGCCACCACCAGCAGCGACTGGGGTACCCACTGGAAGTCCGGTTGCTTCCGCACCAACCGCAGAGATATTTGCCGACATTTCGGTTGATTCTGTTACTTCGGGTAACCAGTCCTTATTCCATCCAAGAGCCTCCAAAACTTCATCGGACCATTTTCTTTCACCCACATTCAGCAAGGATGTTCCAGATGCATCAGACACATCGCTACAAAATTCGCCCGTTAACTTGTAACGAATATAGTCTTTAGGCAGAAGAACTTTGGCGATCTTATCGAAAATATCGGGCTCATTCTTTTGCACCCATCGAATTTTAGGTGCGGTAAAGCCTGCTAGAACAGGATTTCCCGTGATTTCTAAAACCTTTTGGCTCCCTACCAACTCGGATATTTCCTGACATTCTTGATGAGATCTTTGATCATTCCACATGATACACGGCCTAAGCACCTCGCCCGCTTCATCCAATAAGACAAGTCCATGCATCTGCCCCGTTAGTCCAATAGCAGAAACGGTGGATGGATCGATTCCTTCCAGAAGAGAACCGACTGCTTCCTTGGTTGCTTCCCACCATACATTGGGATCCGTCTCTGCCCACAAGGGCTTGGGGGTTTGAAACAGGTACTCTGGGGTACTGACTTTCAGAACTGCTCCTGTAGAAGAAACTAAAAGTGCTTTCACCGAAGAGGTCCCAACATCTAATCCTATTACATTCATTCTAATTTGCTAAGAGTTAAACCTATGCGATGGCAATGACAATGCAGGAAAGCTTGCCTAATGATAAATTAGGAAGATTTCCAAAATCCACTTAACTTTGGTCATGGAAGTCGGGAAAGTAAAGTATTCCTTACAAAATCTCTTTGATCAAATGACCGAAGACTTCAGTCAGGCGCATGTCACGCCCACCGAAGCGAAAAGTACTTTTCGTGTGCTCGATACCAAGTAAATGTAACATGGTGGCATGCAAATCATGAATTTCATAACGGTTTTCCACCGCCTTGTATCCAAATTCATCGGTGGCTCCAACGGAAACTCCCGGTTTGATACCACCCCCAGCAAACCAAGTGGTGAAACCAAAGGGATTATGATCTCGACCGTTCGAACCTTGGGCAAACGGAGTCCTTCCAAACTCTCCCGTCCAGACAACCAAAGTATCATCTAGCATGCCTAGTTTTCTCAAGTCTCGGATTAAGGCTGCGATGGGTTGATCGACGGATTTACAATTCTTACCATGACCATCCACTAACCCACCGTGCTGGTCCCACCTATCCCCATTCCCCCCTGGACAAGTCAGCTCAATGAAACGCACCCCACGCTGAACCAACCGACGGGCCAGAAGGCATTGCATTCCGAAAGTTCGGGTGTTCTTAAAATCTGAATCCATCCCGTATGACTTTTTGACGACTTCCGATTCACCGGTCAAATCCATCAACTCTGGAACCGAAGTCTGCATTTGATATGCGGTCTCATAATTTTGGATCGCTGCTTCGACTTGGGGGTCAAAGTTCATTTCCTCGAGGGATGACCTATCCAAGTCTGCCAGCAGAGATAATTTATTCTTCTGTAATTCAGCCGATTTCTCTTTGGGTTTGATATTGGCAACCAGTTCATTCTGAGGAAGAAAAACCGACCCTTGATAACTGGCTGGTAAGAAACCAGAACCAAAACAATCCAATCCACCCGGCGGAATGAGTCCTCCATTCAATACCACAAACCCAGGTAAATTTTGATTCTCTGTACCTAATCCGTAGCCAAACCAAGCACCCATGCTGGGGCGGCCTTGTAAACCACTTCCCGTATGCAGAAAATAATTGGCGGATGTGTGTTCAGAAAAATTGGAAGTCATCGATTTAACCATCGAAATCTCATCAATCACATCATCCTTTGCAATATGGGGAAAAAGGTCGGATACCCAGTGTCCACTCTGCCCCCTTTGTTTGAATTCCCAAGGACTCTTTAAAATTTTACCAATATTATCAAATTGGGTGGGAGCCAATTTTCCAATGACTTCTCTCGGATCTTTCCCATTGTATTTTTCTAAAGCGGGCTTGTAATCAAAAATATCCACATGGGAGGGTCCACCGTCCATGTAGAGAAAAATTACATTTTTGGCCCGTGGAGTAAAATGCGGTTTCCTGGGAGCCAGGGGGAAAGCAAGCGAATCATTTGACAAGGCAGAAAAAGCGAGTCCACCAAATCCCATGGCACAGGATTGAAGCATCGATCTGCGCGACAATGGTGTATTAAATTGGTTACAATGCATAGCTTCGAATTTTAGTTAAGAAAAAGGAATCCTTTTGAATTAATCAAGACATGAGCTAAATCCGACCAAACCTCTTCGGTAAGATTTCCATGCAATTTCGTTTGAGTTTTTAAAAATGCGAAAAGTTTTTCTTGATCTGCTTGGCTCGGAGGTTTTCCCATAATCATCTCGAAAAGATTACCAATTGAGTCCGATTTTTGTTTTTGTGCCTGAAAAATATTTTCACCCATCACCTTGCATTGACTTATTACAAAGGGATCATTCATAAGAGTCAAAGATTGAGCTGGGACATTAGAAACAGATCTTTTGCCTTTGGTCCCGAAGGGTGCTGGTTGATCGAAGGCCAGCATAAAGGGGGAGAGAAAATTTCGGTAAACAGATCCGTAAATACTTCGTCTACCCGCTCCGTCAAGAGGTCCATTTTTCTTTCCTCCTCGGCCCGTCATAAAGGCAGTTTTGTAAATGGGAATCGAAGGACCAAAAAGTTTTTTATCGATTCGACCCGAGAAGGAAAGAATTGAATCCCTTATCGATTCTGCCTGTAATCGGCGAATTGGCATTTTGTGTAGAAAAATATTTTGCGGATCGGCAAAGCTGACTTTTTTCTTATCACAGGAAGGGTTTAAAAGACTCGATTGACGATAGGTTTTGGAAAGTACAATTTTTCGAATCAGGTTCTTAACCGACCAATCATTTTCTCGAAAATCATGGGCCAACCAATCCAGTAGTTCTGGATGGCTCGGTTCCTGACCCATCGGACCAAAATCATCTGGTGTCGCAACGATACCACGACCAAAAAACTGCAACCATATACGGTTCGCCATCACGCGGGACACGAGTGGGTTGTCTTCGGAGATTAATTGATTCGCCAGATCAAGACGAGATCCAGCTTGTCCGCCCAAGGCAGTTAGGTTTCGGCCGACTACTGGAGCACCCAATTTATGAGGGCTTCCCCGCACATACACATTTCCCTGAAAAGGGCTCCCCTCCCCCATGGCCAAGGTATATCGCTCACGGGGTGTTTTGGAATCAATGGCTTCGGCTTGGCTCAACCTTTCAGGTATAGTTTGTTGATTTCGGAATGGAATTAGCCCCTCGCTGAAAAGGTAATTAAGAAATTCATATTCTTCTGCTGAAAATTTGCCCGTATGAATTTTATCGAATGATTTCTTGAGGAAACCATCCAAGAATTCGGGGAGATTGCTTGCTTCTATTTTGTCATCCCCTAACAACAGAGAAAAGCTAGAGTCAGGACTTCTTCCCATTCCGGAATTGGCAAACCTGACTTGATCAATTTCCAGGAAGGCATCTGTGCCCCGGTCCACAAATTCAAGGTAGGCCCAATGGCCTTTGTATTTTTTGGGGGACAAACTGAACCATTGGAACTTATCCTCAGAATTTGCCTCCTTAATTATAGTACCACCAAATAGTAAGCCGGAGTGTTTACCCATATGGTAATGATCAATCACTACCCGCATAAAACCTTTTTTTGCCTTGGCCTTAACTAAAATTTCATCGTGCTCAATTTTGAAATGTGGGGAACGCAGGTTGCCCACCCTTCTATCTCCTAAAACATGGGAGGAAAGTATATTCCGACTAGGAAATAAATTCGATCCAGCTAACGAAATTAATCGATGGCCTCGTGGTTTAAAAGCTTCACCTGTGATCTTCCAGCCTTGGGGAATTTCAGAGGAAGTGAAAGTTGCAAAGGATTGACTGTTTCGAATGAAATTCTGTTCCGCATGGACGAGCCCAGTGTATGAGCTTTTTGCACTTTCAATTCTTTGTGCTAAGGACTGAAGGTTATCTAACTGTTTAAAGTGCATGCACCATGCACGAAGGGTTATAAACTCTAAACCGTTTGCCTGAGCATAGCTTTCGATGACGGACATTGGAGGCACTGGTTTATCGGGCTTCGGAACAACCGGAAAAGGAGCAAATTCAAACTGGTCTGCATGGACATGTCCCCATCTGCCCGTTGCATTGTCAACCATCCTAATTTCTACTTCCCTTGAATGGTAATCCAACAAATCCCAACTCTTTGGCGCTAAATCATCACTGTTTTCCCCACGAGAAACTAAAACCCTGTTTCCATCAGCCCATAACTCCACCCCCACTTGGTTTAACTGACCTCCTCCCACCGAGAAATTCAGAAAACGATGTTCAACCTTAATTTTCGGAGATATCAAAGATCCTAACGATTTTTTTGGGTCTTTATTTAAGGAGGAAGCCCACCCAACCCCTGAATATCCAGTGACCAAACCCGTATCAACCGAGCCCTTTAATTTGGGTTTTAGGAACGCTTTCCCATTAGGTTTCCAACCACTAAAACCATTTTCAAAATCTACTAGTACTTTCCCAGTAAAATTAGCATCTTTACCGGTGCCTGTATAATTAGAATGTATGAGCTTCAAAGCCCCTTTCCAGTATTTGCTGGGAGGATGTATCGTACCAACACCCTCTTGCTTAGAAGATAGTGAGGCAAAAGCCGACCTGCATAGGGCTTCAATTTCATTGCTAATTTCCTCCCTTTTACCACCCACATCCAAAGGATATTCCTGCCTATTACTTCCCTGCATAAACGCGGCTAGCGAGTAGTAATCCTTTTCTGAAATGGCATCAAACTTATGATCATGGCAACGGGCACATCCAATGGTCAATCCAAGGAAAGTCTTTCCAAATACATCCAATTGACTCTCTATTCGGTCGGCATTGTCCTGCTTAGGGTCGGTGGGTCCATGCACCGCTTCGTGAAAATACCAAAAGCTGGTTCCAATGATTGACTCATTGAATTTTTCCGTGCGATGTCGGCGCGGTTCGTCCATGAGATCGCCAGCAACATGCTCTTTCAGAAATTGGTCATAGGGGACATCCGAGTTGAAGGCACGTATCAGATAATCACGATACTCATAAGGGTTTTCTAATGGATAATCGAACTCATGCCCGCAAGTCTCAGCATACCGGACCAAATCCATCCAGTGACGGGCCCACTTTTCTCCAAAGTGATCACTGTTAAGCAAACGATCCACCACGGTACTATATGCATTTCCCGATTCGTCTGAAATAAAATGTCCAATTTCTTTCAAGGTGGGGGGAAATCCGGTGAGGTCAAAAGTTACCCGACGTAGCCAGGTTCTCTTATCCGTTAGCAATGCAGGCAATAGCCCAACTTCGACTAACTTCTTGCCAATAAAATAATCAATCTGGTTCTGTTTTAACGCCACTTCTTTGGGTACCAATGGTTTTTTCACGGGTTGCCAGCACCAATGGGTACTTTTTCTCTTCTCCAAGTTAAAGGAATTCCTTTGGGGGGAAGATGGAAGAGTTGGAACCGGCTCGCTTGGCCAAATTGCTCCTTCCGCAATCCATTGGCTAAAATCATCCACCACTTGCTTACTCAACCTTTCTTTGGGTGGCATTTGAAAGTCTTTCTCGTCATAACCGATCGCTTCTAGGATTAGAGACTCCGCGGGCTTAGCGATTACTAGGGCGGGACCTGTGTCTCCACCCTTCAAGATAAGTTCGATATGATCTAAGCGTAACCCTCCCTTAATTTTAGAAGCTTCGGAACTATGACATTCATAGCATTTAGTAGCTAGAACTGGGCGAATCTTGGATTCAAAAAAAGAATAATCATGCACCTCACCTTTCCCCCAGAGCGGAACCGTAGCTACAAGAAGAAGAATCGTTAGAAGAAATGATAGTTGGGAGTGCATAGCTTATGTTTCATTCTTAACAAAGTTCTGAGCATGTCAAATTCTGGCATTCTTTAGAATTAAATAATTTTTAAAGCTTAAGTTTCTTAAGTTTCGTAATAATTAAATCAAATTCGATTGAATCTTTAAGTAAATTCTTCGTCAATAAACCGGCTATTATTCCATGAATCAAAATCAAGTAATCATTAAGTACTGTACGGGTTGTCGCTGGTGGTTACGATCAGCATGGGCAGCCTAACAATTACTCTACCTTTCAGGATGAATTGTTTGAGGTCTGCCTGAGGCCTCAAACCGAACGATCGGGTCATTTTCAGATTAATTGCAATGACCAATTGATCTGGTGCCGTTAAAAAAAATTTCCAGAGATCAAGATTTTAAAACAACGAATTCGTGATCTTATTATTCCGTAAAAAATTTGGGCCACC
>CEWK01133273.1_pt1 | contig 16460 bp, 15 predicted proteins | sample 531431 | NCBI WGS metagenome assembly CEWK01 (sample SAMEA2623059, study PRJEB7988) | marine metagenome | isolation source: saline water (ENVO:00002010), including
GATGTTATTACAGAATTTCCGTCTATAGAATTTATATAATTTTTTATAGCCTTATCTGGTGTTGCTACATAACAGTCGGTTAACAATTTGCTCATTGATGTTCTTATATAGCAATGTCCAATCATTGGTATAGCATGAATCTTTTTCATTGGTTTACCTGGAAACCTGCTACTTGCCATTCTTGCAGGGATTATCGCGATAATTTTCATTATAATTTAAATGAGTTAATTATAGATTTGTTGAGTAAAAGAGCATCCGTACCGTAAGGAATAAATTTAAAACCTTTTCTAAATTGTGCTTTTACTTCTTTGATCGATGTCTGTAAAACGTGGATGCCTAAGGTAATTTTTTTCTTTTTTGTTTTATCTATAATTTGCTTTATAGCTTTTTTAAAACGAGGGTGATTAAACTGTCCAGTAATTTTTAGTGAACTAGATAAATCATAAGGACCAACTAGAATAGCATCTAAACCTTGTACGCTCAAAATTTCATCTAAATTTTTTATACCTTCAATATTTTCAATCATTGCAATTAAAATAGGCTTAATTTTATTTTTAATTACTCGTTTAAAATTTTTTCCAAAAACATTTGCTCTCGAGAATCCCACCCCCCTTTGTCCTGCTGGAGGATAATATAGACTGTCTCTGATTTTGAGTAATTCACTTTTATTCTTAATATTTGGAATTATTATACCATCACAGCCAGCATCTAAAACTTGTGCGCTTATATCTAAATTTTTATTTGGTAATCTTGCTAATTTTAGTTTTTTGTTTAACTCAACTGCTCTTACAGAGTTGATTAAGTCTTTGATAGAATAAGAGCCATGTTCTAGGTCGAACGTTATCCAATCATAATTTGCATTGCTCATTATCTCTGCTATGCTTGGATCACAAATTTGAATCCACCCTCCAATAGTTAATTTACCTTGTTTAAGTTTTTTCCTTAAATTATTTATCAATATTTTTTGCATTTATTTTAAAAGTTTTAGTATACTTTCTTTAAAGTTTTTTTCTTTTTTAATAAATAAGTTTGTTCCTCTTTTTCTTTCAAGTGGTGTAGGTTTATCTTTATAATGAGCTGTGTTTTTTTCGTTCAAAAATAAATTACTTTTCGTTTTTAATTTTAGTTTTTTCGATATAAATTTCATTAAATTATAAACTTTAATACTTCTTCTGCCAGTGATTGTTAAAATTTTATTCTTAAATTTAGGGGACAAAATTTGCACACTTAGTTTGGCTGCATCTTGTACGTGAATATATCTTCTAACAGCCATTTTATTTCCCCTGTAAATTATTTTTTTTTTTGTTTTAGCAGATTTTATAAGTTTTTTTATTCCATTATTATTATCTGCTCTAGGTCCGTAAAGTGACCCAAATCTCAAAATTGTATATGGAAGTATAAAAGTTTTATCAAATTCAACCATATAATCTTCGGCAGCTCTTTTGCTTCTTCCATAAAATCCCCCCTCCTCGCTATCGGCATACACTGAACTTGCTTGCACAAATCTCTTAATTTTAAATTTTTTTGAAAGTTTAAGCATGTTTACTAAGCTTAAAATATTAAAATTTACTGTTTCTATTGGCATAAATCTTGCTTTATCTAGATCTCCTAAAGCTGCGAAATTATAAACTATATCTGTTTCACTTATTAATCTTGATAATTTCTTTGTGTCTGTGATATTTCCTTTTATAAACTTTTGATTTTTTTTTATCCACTTAGATTTAAGTAGATCATATATAATAACTTTGTGCCCATACTTTGTTAATTCGTCTGCAACATGAGAACCTAGGAACCCACTGCCACCGGTAACTAAAATTTTCATATATTTCTTTTCCAAATTTGATTGAAGGTTTTATTTTTTTTATTAGCTCTATGCATCATTAATGATTGATATTTACCTGAAAGTTTTAGCCCACTTAAGCTTAAAATAGAGCTTACTTTTTCTACTTGGGTTTCAAATTTTTCATCTACCTCTATCAAAATTTCATCTACTTTAGACAAAGCTTTAGTCCCCCCACTCAAAATTAAATGTTCAATACCATCTACATCTATTTTAATATAATTAGGAGTTTTAAGCTTTAAATCTTTTATAACATCATCAATGTTTAGTCCTAAAATTTTATAATTCAAAATTTTATTTAGATCTGATCCATCAGATTTATAATTTACTCCGAAAGAAGCCATCGCACTTCCAGAGTCTATTGAACTTAAATTGAAATCTGTTTCTTTTAAATTATCAGTTAATGGTAAAGGGAATATTGTTATTGTTTTATTAAGTTTATTAATATTGATATTTTTAACTAAACATTCAAGATTAAATACTGATGATTCAAATGCATAAACTTTAGTTTCTTTTTTTTTACCTGCATAACATGAGTAAATTCCCACATTTGCACCAATATCCCAAAATATTGAATTATTTTTAAAATTGTCAATCCATGCAAGTGTTTCTGGTTCTTTTTCAGAAAATGTTTCAGCTCTAAATAGATTTAATCTATTAGGAGTAAAAAAATTGAGAGTTACTTCATTATGTTTTACTGTTGTAACAAAATTATTAATCGATTTATTTAATTGTTCGAGAAAATATCTTCCTGTCCCAAATTTTTTTAAAAAATTAGTTAAAAAAAAGGAGATAAATTTTAGAAACTTTTTTATGAGTTTTTTCAATATCATTTAATCCTTAGACAAAATATTGAGTAATTTTAGTGTGTTATATTTCGTTCCTCCCTCAATAATATATTCATTAAATTGAATGTTGCCACTATCGTTAATAGTTTTAACACACTTTATTAAGTCTTTTTTATCAGTAAGGTAATAAATTGCAGAATTATTTTTACTTATATCTTTCACAGCCTTACAATGTTGATATCTTTTCCACTGATCAAATAAAATTACCGGCTTGTAGGAATATAGCGAGTCTTCTATTGCAGTCGATGAATAGCTAATTGTGAGAAACACCTCGTTTAAAACAGTGTCAATTTTTTTATTAGTAAAATTTAGGTTAGGAAAAATCTTTTTTAAGTTTAAAGTACTTTTTTGTGCTGTAGGATGTAATTTAACAATTATTTCGTAATTATGTTTTTGAGAAAATTCATTTAAAAAATACAGATTTTCTAAGAATTCATAAAACATTTCAACACCTAAATACTGTAAACTTTGAAAGTTTTTTAAAGTGACAGCAAATAAAATTTTTTTTTTATTTAAATTATCAGGTGCTAAATTTTCAGCAAAAATAAGATTTCCCGATTTTATTTTTTGAAAGTTAAACTTACCAACGTTTTTTTTTAAAAATTCATTTGTAATTTTTGATTGAATGCAAAAATATTTTGCTTTTGTTGACAGCACAGCGTCCGCAATTGTATTTTTGTAAATTTTGTCGTACTCATTAAAATTTTCTGCAAGGGTACCGTGGGGAATATTAATAGAATCAACATTATGTTTGCCTGCTAGCTCTAAATAATAACCATACTCACCTCTAGAAATATTTGAAAAAACAGAAATTATTTTAAATTTCTTAAATAATTTATCTAAAGCCTTACCTTTGGAAATAGAATGTAAAAAATTTTCTTTTTCCTGAAAAAAGCAATCCTGTAAAAATTTCTGTATAATTTCATTTCCGTAATAGAAATTGACTTCTGGAAACTGTAAATTTTCATTTATATTATTGTTTTTTTTAAATTTAAAAAATCTTACTTTTAATAAGAAAAAAATAATTCTTTTGAGAAAATTTATTCTATTATCAAATGGGGTCAAAAAATAAATATTTTTTTTATTTAAGTTTTTTATAATTCTAAAAAAATTATAGAAAAGGTTTGAAAGCAGTATATATTTTTTTTTATCATCATTTTTTAAACCTTCAATTTCGTAATCAAAATTTTTTAATTTAGACTTAGTCTCTAAATTTTCTTCATCTAAAAGAATTACTGATTTATTTTTAAAAACTTTCTTTATTAAGTTAGAAATAAAGTAATTTTCTGTTGAGAATTGACTTTTATATCTATTCCAACCAGAAACTACTATTTTTTCTATATTATTTTTTTTATCAATGTTTTCTATTAATTCTATTACAAACAAAATTGAATGTAGTCTAAATCTTAAAACAGCTTCGATCTCTAATTGATGGCTCTTGTTTTCTACATTTGAGTATTTTATAGTTTTAATAAATTTATCTGAATTTTTTAAAGCCTTTTTGTGAAAAGATTCATCAATAAATGTAATTGGATTATAAAATTTTATTTTTTTTAAAATACAAAAAATTTGTACATCAAGATCTAAAGGGATTACACTAATTTCCCTCTTATCAACTTTAGATAAAATAAATTCTAGCTCTTTTTTTGTTTGAGCAATACAAACAATATTAGACATTTAATTAATTTTTATTTTTAAAAAAAATTTTAATTAGCCTACAAATTTCATTTAATTCTGAGAATGATAAACTTAAACTTGATGGTAGCCACATCAATTTTTTTGAAATAATTTCACTATTATTGAATTTTTCTCTTGTACGATTAACTTTGAAACTAGATAATGGTTTCCAAATTTTTCTACATTTAATATTTTTTTTTAAAAGAAAATTAAAAAGTTTATCTCGTTTATCTGTTTTTATTTCAGTCCATATACAAGTTTCTCCCTCCACTCTCTCATGAAATTCAATTTCTTTTACTTCCTGAAGTTTTTTTCTGTAATAAGTATTTATTTTTTCTGCTTTTGTAAGATAATTATTAATTTTAAGTATTTGTGGTATCAAAACTGAAGCTAAAATATCATTAAATTTAAAGTTGCCACCAAATAGATCATGCTGGTCATCACCGCCGACTTTTTTTACTGTTCTTCCCTGATCTTTTAAAATTCTTATCTGATCAATTAATCTCTTATTGTTAGCGACAACCGCACCACCTTGTCCTGATGTGATAATTTTTGTAGGTGTAAAAGAAAAACAACCCAAGTCTCCAAGTGTGCCTATTCTTTTATTTTTATATTTCGATCCAAAGGCTTCTGCTGCGTCCTCAATAATTTTGATCTTTTTTAATTTCGCAAAATTAAGAATCTCTTTTAAATTACCCGCTCTACCACTTATATGTACAAAAATGATAGCTTTGGTTTTTTTGCTAATTTTTTTTTTTACTTCTGATAAATCTAACAAAGATGTATTTTTATTAACGTCTGCTAAAACTGGTTTTGCACCTGTCAGTTTAATCGCATTTAAAGTTGCCACATAAGTAATATTTGGAAGAATTACTTCATCTTTTGGGGAAACATTCAATGATCGTAAAGCCAAGTATAAAGCAGAAGTTCCACTTGAAGTCATGACTACATTCTTTATTTTTAAAAATTTTGCAATTTTTTTTTCTAAAAAAGAAGTAATCCTGCCTTCACTGATAAAATTATTTTTTAAGGTGGATCTTAAAATATTATAATTAAAATCACTTATTTTTGGCTCAAACCAATTAATTTTTTTCATTTTTAAATTTTTGTATTTTTTGAATCATTTGCTGAGTTTTTAATGCAGAGGCATAGCTTGGTAAATTTTTTTCTTTATTACTTAATAAATTTTTCATTTCTAATAAGTAACTTTTTTTTATATCGTTTTTATTAAATTTCTTATACTTCTTTATTTTGTTTCTAAAAATAAATAATTTTCCAGAAACTAAATCTGCAACCAGCTTAAAGTTAGTTCCCAGTAAAACTAATTCTCTTCTTTTTTGAATTGAATAATAATTAAAATCAAAAGAAAAACTAATTTTTTTCTTCATTCCAAAAATTTTACAGTTATCTTCTGTATCTATATTCAAATTAGATTTTTTTGATTTATCTACAAAAAGAATATCGATATCTCCAAATAACCATGTAGCTAAATCAAGTTCATGACTACAATCTAAGATAACTCCTCCACCAAATTTTTTTTTGGCACTTGATGATTTTGAGTAGTTAATATTTTCTCTCCAACTTGGTAGAAATGAATGATTAACAAAACTTACATCGCTAATAATTTTTTTGTTTTTTAAAATTACAGACTTTATAAATTTAATTATCTTTAGATTTCGTAAATTATAACCAACATATATCTTATTCTTTATTTTTTTTATCTTCTGAATTTTATGAAATAGAGGTTTTTCAACTAATATTTTGATATTTTTAAAATTGTTATTGATAAAATTTAGATGTTTAAAATGTAAAGTTGTTGGTGATGATATAATTACATACTTAGGGTTCACTTTTATTATTTGTTCCAAAGAACTAAGGGTATTAAAGCCAATTTTTTTTTGATGGGTGACAATAAAAATTTCAACGTTTTTAAAATTTTTTTTTACAATTTTAGCAAATTTTTTACCAGCTGAACCATAGCCTATTATAACTAAATTATTTATCATTTTATCAAACTATTGATAAACCGCCATCAACTACTAAAGTTTGCCCAGTAATATGTGAAGATGAATTTGATGATAAAAAAAGTACTGCACTTGCGACATCAGAACTTTCTGCCATTTTTTTTAAAGGTGTTTTTAAGTTATATCTTTTCATAAAATTTAAATTTTTTTGATTATTATCTTTCGGGTTTCTCACACCCCCTGGACAAACATTGTTTATTCTAATTGCATACTTTCCATAATAAGAAGCCATTTGCTTTGAAAAGTTGATAATGCCTCCTTTAATTATAGAGTAACTTGCGTTTTCTTTAATTTTTGTATTTTTATATAAAGACATGTCTTGAGCTTTCAAACCATAAATAGATCCTAGCTGGATAATAGTTCCTTTTTTTTTATTTTTTTTCATTTCATCAGCAGCTAATTTAGCAAACCAACAAAAGGAGACCAAATGTAGTTTAATATTTTTAGTTAGCTCACTTAACTTAAGATTTTCAAATGTATTATATTTCCATTTATTTGTCTTTGGATACGAGCAATTAACAAAAATGTCAGGTGTGCTGAATTTTCTAACAATTTTTTTAAAATCTTTATTCAAATATTTTTCTGAATTTTTGTTCAATTGGTAATATTTAAAATTATTTTTTTTTACAAAGGTTTTTAATTTTTTATCCAGACTCTTTATATCAATAATAACTACCTGGGCACCTGAGTCTAATAATGCTTTGGAAACTTCTAGTCCTATGGTTCCCAATCCTCCAATTACAAAAGCAATTTTATTTACATTAATTTGTTTTTCTAAATAATTCATTTCCATAATTTTTTAACTAATTTTAAATCAAAATCACTATCTATATCTATAGATCTTTCCAATGGCATTACAAATATTGAAGTTTTTTTATTAAATAAATTGTTTGTTTTAAATAAGCTTTTCTTTTTCCATATATAAATAGAGGCATTCATGTCAAAAGTTTTTGGTGCTTTCTGGCGATTATGTATTAAATTTTTTGATGGATTAATAAGTTTTACTTTCTTTTTTCTTATTTCAATCATATTAAAATATGGATTTTTTCTGGAGGGTGTTACTGAAAAAAGATTAGAGGCATTTTCTTTTTTAAATTTTTTAAAAGCATTTTTTAAATCTTTTAAATTTCTTAAGGGGGAAGTCACGTCTAAATCGAAAATATAGAAAAAATTTTTTTTTGTCTCTTTTTCACAAAATTTAACTGCATGCCTAATAGCGTCTAATTTATTTGAACTAGATTTTGCAAGTTTTTTTGGTCTTTGAATAAATATAGTTTTGCTACTATTTTTACCTAAAGAAATTTTTTTCTTATCAACAGATACTGCAATATAATCAAAAATTTTTGATTTCACAGCAAAATCTAGTGTATGTCTTATTAAACTTTTTCCTTTTATTCTTAAAAAATTTTTATTTTTTACACCTTTAGAACCTGTTCTAGCGCATATAACACAGAGGGTATACATTTTTATATTATATAGTCTTTATTATTACCTGATCTATTTTTTTTAAACCAACGAATTGTTTTTGTTAAACCCTCAATTAATTCAACTTTTGGATGCCAAGATAATAATTTTTTTATCTTTTTATTATTACATTGTAGATTATCAACTTCACTTGATTTAGGTCTTTTTCTTAAATTATTTCTTTTTATTTTTTTATTTTTTTTACTTAATCTAAATATCTCTTTAGTCAGATGTCCGATAGATATTTTTTTATTACTTCCAACGTTAATAATATGACCAATACTTCTCTTATTCTTCATCACTTTTAAAAATGCATCTACAACATCAGAGATATAGTTAAAATCTCTAGTGGGATTAGTATTTCCTAAAAAAATTTTATCATTTGTCCCTAGAGCCTGATTAATTATTGTTGGAATTATAGCTCGTTCCGATTGTCTTGGACCGTAAATATTAAATGGTCTTATAATTTTTATAGGTAACTTAAAACTCCTATAATAACTCATTGCAAGTTGATCAGCAGCTACTTTTGATGCTGCGTAAGGAGACTGACTATTAATTGGATGCATCTCATCAATAGGTAAATATTGAGCAGATCCATATACCTCACTTGTAGAAGTGATTATTATGTTATTTAATTTTAATAGTTTAGATGCTTCTAATATATTGTACGTACCTTCAAGATTAGTTTTTATATAAGCAAGTGGAGAAACGTAGGAATAGGGTATGCCAATTAAAGCGGCCAAATGGATAACTGCATCACAATCTTTCATCGCGTTTAAAACCGAGTCCTGATCGCGGATATCCCCTAATATAAATTTACAGTTTTTGTTATTTTCTCTTCTTAAATCATTAAGCCAATGAAAATCATTTTTTGAATTATATCTATCAAATGCATTAATTCTATAACCTAAACTTAAAAGTTTTTCAGTTAAATGCGATCCTACAAATCCAGCAGCGCCTGTTATCAATATTCTATTTTTTTTCATAAATTTTGTCAGAGTTATAAACCTTTGTATACTCATTAATAGTTTTTTTAATAGCTTTATCTGTTTTAAGTCCTTGATCGTAAAAATTAATTAAATTTTTTAAAAAAATTTGAACTCTTTCGCCACCTTTACCGTCACAAAAAGGGTCATGATTACTAGTATCAAGCCATTTTCCAAGATCAGATTCTTGGTTTGATTTATTTTTAAAAACTTTTAATTCATTCATCAATTTATTAAGATTTCTAAAGATAGTTTTATTTTCTCCAACATTATATATTTCTTTTTCAATTAGTGATAGATTACTGTCATCAAACATTGCTCCTCTAAATTTTTTATTATTGATTAAGCAATGAAACAATGCTCCCTGAATATGAGGAGAAATTGAAATAGTAAAATCTGCAAATTCACTATAATGAGAACTTAAATCGTTATTTTCATTTATAAAAATACATCTGTTATTTCTTTCCCTGTTGATGATTTCCAAAAAAATTGGTTTTATAGATCTTAAATTATCTTTTTTCTTTGACTTAATAATCAGACCAACATCAGGGTTGTCATTTTGAAATGCAAATATCTTTTTAAAGAAAGTTTCCATTTTTTCTTTAAAGGTCAGTTGCCAAGTAAATTCCTTATTCTCACTAAAAGAACTATCTAAGATTAAAATAAAAAATTTTAATTTGTGTGATTTTAAATTATTAATTTTTTTTTCAAACAAAATTTTTTTTTGATTTGAAATTTTTGGATAATGATCGCCAGTAATTATTATGTGATCAATATAATTTTCAGTTTGTGAAACTCTTTTTGCTGTTTCTTTTCCCCAGGTAAAAAAAATATCGTTAGGAAAAAACCCGATGAAGTCCCCTTTAATCTTCGTGGGGTATGATTTTGTTCTTCCAAATGAACATCCGCCATTCAGTTTGATTGCAATTTGTCTAAGAATATTGCCTGTACCCATTTCTTCAGAGTTATAATGAACTTTTATATTATTCTCTTTAAAGAAATTGAACATATATTGAATTTTAGAAATATATATAAGTGCTTTTTTTTTTAAAAACTTTTCATCGCCTACGGAATTTATTTTTTCAATTCTTCTTCTAATAGCATCTATATTACTATTTTTTAAAAAATACCTTAATTGATACAAATATTCATATCTGATGTTTAAAAATTTTAATCTTTTAAAGATAAGATCTTTATTTTTTTCAAATCTTGATATTCTTTTACCGTCTTCAAAATAAGTTATTACATTATTAAAAAAAGATTTTTTATCATACCAAAAAAAATCACTTCTCTCATCTATTTTTAAACCTTCTAAAAAGTTAACGGCAATTTTTGCATTTTTATTTTCTTTTTTTTTAAATCTTAATATGAAACTAAATAAATGTAATATTTTTGAAATTATTGAGTATTGCTCCCAAAAAAAATCTATAAAAAATTTTTTTATATTATCTAAATTAATTTTTTTACTTTTATTTATTAGTATGCAATCAGAAAAATACTTGTTTTCTTTCAATAAGTTTATTGAGTAAAAATCAGTATCTATAACTTTATCTTTACTATATTTTGAAAGGAGAGCTTTACATGAAGTTTCATATACGGACTCAAATATTAATTTTTTAAATAATAAAATTAAATATTTTTCTGAAAATAAATTTTTAAGCTCTTTAAATATTTCTGTTTTTTTGAAATTTTTTATACCCAGTTCAGCTACTTCTTCACTAATAGCAAAAGCCTTAAAACTTAACAGTTGTCCTTTTTCATCTCGCTTGTCTAAAAACATTTAATTTAAGCTGAAGAAATTTTTTAACAACTTCAACCCTACCTCTCCACTTTTTTCAGGATGAAATTGACATGCAGTGATATTATTTTTTTTCACCATTGCAAGAATATTGTGATTAAAGTAATTCGTTGATGCAATTTCATCATTCGTGTCATAATTCTCGACTCTATAAGAGTGTATAAAATACACTTTTGATAATTCATCGACTCCATCAATAATTGAATTATTTATTCCTTTTTTGTTTTTAAAATATAATGGACACCACCCAATATTAGGAATTTCGATTTTTTTATTGAAATTATTAGTTGATGGAATAGGTCTTACCTGTCCTTTTAAAATTGATAAACCTCCTGTCTCTTTATGTTCATTACTCGTTTCAAATAATAATTGCATACCAACACAAATTCCTAAAAAATTTTTATTTGTTTTAGGTATGCCCTTAAGAAAAGATATTAATTGTTTTGATTGTAATTTTTTCATTGAATAATGAAATGACCCGTCTCCGGGTAAAATAATGTTTTCAGCAGTTTCTAGATCTGAAATATTTGATGTTATCTTTGTGTCAATCCCACAAAAATTTAATGCACTTCTTAGGCTAAATATATTTCCAATATCTAGATCTATTATAACTGCTTTTTTTTTACTCATCTATTTAGTTGAAAATTATTGTTTTTTAGAAACTTTTTAATTTCATCAATCTTTAATATTTTTTTGTGTAAAGCAGTACCTATTGCTAGATTATAATTATGTGTTTTATCAAACAAATTTTGTATGTGACTAATTTCTCCTATACCTCCACTTACAACTAATGGAACATTTATTACTTTTTTAACCTCAATAACCAAATCTATCTCTGGGCCTTTTAAAGTTCCGTCTTTATCAATAGAAGTTAGTAAAATTTCTCCAATGCCAAGTTTGTTTGCTTCCTGGGCCCATTTAATAACATCTTTTCCTGTTCTTTCCCTGCCATTTTCAGTAAATACTTCCCATTTGTTATCACCTACTTTTTTAGCATCAATAATCAAAACTAAACACTGATTTCCAAATCTCGATGAAATTTCTTTAAGTATTTCAGGATTATTTACAGCTGCAGTATTGACCCCAACTTTATCCGCTCCTGCATTTAAAAAATTTCTTGCATCTTCTACTGATCTTATTCCACCTCCAACCGTAATTGGAATAAAAACTTTTTCTCCAACTTTTTTTACTAAATCTAATAAATTATTTCTTCCGTAAAGTGTTGCAACTGTATCAATATAAATTAACTCATCTATTCCCTCATTATAATATTTTTCTGCAAACTCAATAGGCGACCCAATTACCCTTAATCCTTCAAAGCTAATACCTTTTATCAAATTAGAGCCTTTGATATCTAATCTTGCAATAACTCTATTTTTTTTGATTAGTTTTGAGTAATTTTTTTCCTCAGATACCATTTATTATCTTGATAATACCAAATATGAGGAGAACGAAAGCTGTCACATAATTCATTAAAATAACTCTCACTAATATTTGGTTCTTCAAACATTTTATTTGCTTCTGGAAACTCTTTTTTATTAATGCTCAAATATTCTAATAATTCTGGTAAAAATCTTTTTGGATATTCTCCATCAAATTTTTTTACTAAAGCGATACCTTCTTCTCTAGTTATATCTCCGGATCTAATTTCTTGTGCAGCGTCATAAGTAGCTCTTCCAATTCCAAACTTTACAAAAGTTGTATAGTAATGTAGATCATCAACTTTATCATCAATGCTATTATATTTGGAGTAGGTACCACTTGTTCTTTCTGGTGAAGCTTCAAATTTAGCTTTTTCTACAGAGTAATAATAGCAACTTTGCGGGTGCCATTTGAGATAATACCCTAAATAATGAAAATCTAATTTAAAATCTTGAAAAACAGATCTGTTTTCAGGAATATAAGATCGCAATTCACTTTTACTTAAGCCAAAATTGTCTATTAAATCTTTAATCTTTGTTCCGCCTAATACTAAATTCAAATACTCTTCTTCGGTTGAGAATAATTTTTCATTTACTTTTGCAGTTGAAGCTTCGTCGATAGGATTTCCGTACTCAACCTCTGATTCTCCATAAAAAATTAATGGTATTTTATACATTTTAGCTACTTTTGCTGCTAACGTTTTTTGTCCTAAAATAAATGGCTGGAAAGGATGTAATAAATTCTCTAAAGCTAATCTTGTTAAAAGTCTATGAGTTTTTCCGCTTGGTGTGAACAAAATATTATCTGATCCAGTATTTATCCAGTTTTTGAAGTTTTTATAACCCCAGTCAGTATGTAAACTTGGTGACCATGTAATAGTTAAAGGATTCATTTTATATTTTTCTTTTAAAATATGTGATGCATAAATACTGTCTTTGCCTCCTGAGCCCGGCACTATACAATCATATTCGCCATCTTTTTTTCTATATTTATTACATAGCTCAACTAACTCTTTCTCTCTTTCTTCCCAATTGATTTTTTTCTTTTTTTCTGCGAATAAACAAGCGTCGCACACATTTTTTTGGTCTAAATTAAGAGTTTTTTTTTTTTGGATAATTGAATTTTGAAATTCTACAGTAGAAGTTGGTCTTTGATTGCTTTGAACGCATATATTGCAATAAATAATTTCTCTTGGGAGTCCAAATTTTACATCTGGACTTACATCATTCTTTCTGAAAATTGAAAAATCAATTTTACCAGGTCTTTTTATAATTTTCATTAAATTATATTAAATAACTAATTAATAACTAATTATTGTAATTGATTACTTAGGGTCTCTGCTTTTTGCTGTTTGGAGTTTTTTTGTTGAGCTTTTTGGATTTTCTTTAGATCTTTTTCTTTTTGTCTTTTCTCTTTTTTAACTAAGTATTCTTCGAAACATTTTAATCCTTTACGCACTGAAGATTTAGATCCGTTATTAATTTGATTAAATCTATCTCCATCTGAGCTAGTGGCCTCCCAATTTACAAGCCCATCCATTACTTCATTGCCTTGTATAATTTCTTGTTTTTTCTTATTTTGAAAAGCTGTAATTTGAGTAGGAGCTGAGTCATTTTTTCCTCCTCCGCCATTATGTCTAAATCCTCTAAAATTAACATCTTTTTCATCATACAGTTTTTTTATTTGAGTTAATGTTCCGTCTCTTTGTTTATCAAAGTAGTTTTTCATCAACTCGGTATTCGCCCACTTCAAACATTCGTAAAATTCATCGTCTGTTAGCTCTGTAAAATTTGTACAAATTAAATCAGAATTTAAGTGCTTTCTCTCATAAAAATCTTCTGCTGGATTGTCTTTATCCAAAGATCCCATTTCAATTGCATCGTAATAAAGAGGAGAGCCAGGATAAGGAGTTACAGGTCTGATAGTTCTTTTTTGAGCAAAGTCATCGTACTTAACTAAAAAATCAACTGCTTTTTTTATTGTTTCTTTATTATCGCCTTTGTTTCCAAAAATAAAGTTTAATCCAGGGCTTATACCAACTTTTAGAGTATCTTGTATGCCTTGTTCAATCATATCTGGTCTTAATCCTTTTTTCATATTGTTTAAAACTGTTTGATCTAAACTTTCGATGCCATAATTTATAAAAGTACAACCGGCATCTTTCATAAGTTGAAGCAATTCCTCACTGCAATAGTTTAGTCTTCCATTACAAGACCATCTCACTGGAAGATCTCTTTTTAAAAATTCTTTGCAGACTTCTTCTGTATGTTTTACTGATGACATTAGAAGATCATCCTGAAAAGCGATGTAAGTTATTCCGTACTTAGTGTGTAACAGTTCCACTTCATCTAAAAGATTCTGTGGGGACCTAACCCTATAACCAGGATCCATTCTGTAACAAAAAGTACATTTAAAAGAACAGCCTCTTGCTGACATTAGTGGAAAAGCAAAATCTGTTGGTTTTATATTTGGAAATCTAACCATTCTGTAATATTCCATTGGAAATAGTTCATAAGGGACTGGTGGCAATTCATCTAAGTCATGCACTAATGGTGCTCTTAATGTTTTTTTCAATTTTCTGTCTTTTCCGTCAGTGTTAATCCAAGCTACTCCTGGCACATCTTCTAACCAGGGTCCGGGTAAATAACTGTTTGTTTTTGTTTTTTGATGTTCAAGAGCTTCCATTAATTTGCAAATTGTTATTTCACCTTCCCCCATACACACAACGTCAGCACCTGATTTTTTTAAAAAATATTCTGGCTCAGGAGTAGGCCCATATCCTCCCATAATAAAAAATGGTCTATGTTTAGAATTATTTATTGCTTTAGATAATGATATTACTTTTTGGTATTGGTAATAACCGGCTATCACGCTCAGAACAACTACGTCAAATTTATTTTCATCTAAATATGTTCTTAAGTAGTCATCAGGCCAATGATGCATGTCTTGATTCCAAACAGTTATATCATGACCATCTCTTTTAAGAACTGCTGCTAATGCCCCAAAACCCATTGGAAAAATATGGTCGTAGGATCCATTATCGTAAACTGCAAAGAGTATTTTTTGTGCCATTATAAAAATTAATTAATTTGTTTTTCTTTTATATCGGTATAATTAGATAGTTGCCCAATGTCAATCCAGTCTTTGTCTCCTATTGGGTAGACTGCGACTGAATATTTTTTCTTTTTAGCCAGTTCTATAAGTTGTGTCATGTGAAAAAAACGGTTTTTTGGAATAAGATTAAGAATTTGACGTTTCATTATATAAAAACCTGTATTCACAAAGAATTTTGACTTTGGCTTTTCTACGATTTTTTTTAACTTACCCTTTTTATCAATTTGGCAAATGCCATAAGGGATTTCATAATTTTTTGTAGATGCGACTATAGTCAAATCATTTTTTCTCTTTTTATGAAAATCATACATTTCTGAAAAATCTACATCAAGTAACACATCGCAGTTAGATAAAAAAATATCATTTTTATTTAATTTAGTTTTATGCAGTTGTAGTCCCCCAACGGTACCTAGCGGTTCTTGCTCTTCTAAAAATTTTATATTGTAACTTGGCTTCAATTCATTAAAAAATGATTTTAAAAGTAAACTTTTATAATTGACTGATATAAAAAAATTTTTTCCTCCAAAATTGAGAAATTTTTCAATAATATGCTGAATTATTGGTTTCTCATCTATGGGCAAAAGCGGTTTTGGTAATACTTTTGTAAAAGGTGCAAGTCTAGTTCCTTTGCCTCCAGCCATTATGATAAAATTTATATTTTTTAATGAGTCACTTTGACTTTTGTCTCCAAATACATCATTCCATGCTAAATAATTTATAACTAAATTTTCTTTATTAAGAACTGGCAAAATTGATAGAAGATTTTTTCTCATCAAATTTTTGGCCGTATTTAGAGAAAATTCTTTTTCATAAATTACAATCGGTTTTTTTTGGTAAAGAGATTTAATTGTTTCTTTTCCGGAAAGTCCTTTTAATATTCCTCTTCTGAGATCTCCATCATTCAAAGTTCCATAAAAAAACTTATTCTTACCAGATACAATTAAACATTTAGAACTTGTTGATCCTAAAAGTCTCATAGCCTCTAAAATTTTAGTTGAGGGAGATATAAAAATATTTTTCATAAATTAAATAATATTAAAAAAGTTTTTTTTAATGATCTTCCCTGTTTCTAAGTTTTCTAATACTTTTATTATTCTGTTAGAGACATCTTTTTTAAAATAAGGGTTGTAAAAATAATTTTTTGAAATTGCAACTTTTTTATATAAAAATTTTTTAATTAATTTTTCAATTTTTATTGAATCTATATGTGTATCAATAACTGACTTAGATTTTATTCTTCCTTGTTGTCTATCTCCAAGATTTATTGATATTGTTTTTAGACTTGGA
>CEWK01016028.1_pt1 | contig 16415 bp, 16 predicted proteins | sample 531431 | NCBI WGS metagenome assembly CEWK01 (sample SAMEA2623059, study PRJEB7988) | marine metagenome | isolation source: saline water (ENVO:00002010), including
TCTATCTTTTTGAGAGCATATATTTCCATCAATTTCTACATTCTTGTTCGCTATCCACTTCTGTATAGTTGATCTTGAATATTCTATAAAATAATTTGATAAAAGCTTATCAATTCTGTCTTCTTTTTCAACCTCAAGGGTAAAATTATAAATATTGTCTCCTTCCATGTTATAATATTATACTGATGAAAATATTTTATCTTTCCTTAATTTGCTTATTATTCTCCCTTACTGGCTGTGCATTTCTTGATAAAGCAAAAGTGAATCCATACGATGGCATGACCGAAGTCGAGTTATATAACGAAGGCTCAGCTTTTTTAGCAAATGCTGACATACCTCAGGCAGTTGTTATGTTTGAAATGCTTGAGGCTAGGTTCCCATTTTCTACATATGCACAACAATCAATACTTGATCTTGCATACGCATATTATGACTTTGGTCAGAAGGATGATGCAATTGCTGAATGTGATCGTTTTATTGATTTATATCCAAATCATCAAAGTCTAGATTACGCATATTATCTTCGTGCTCTTTCAAATCTTGAGAAAGAGCAACCTTTTTTTCAAGAATTTCTAGGGCAAGACGTATCAAAATATGATGTGACACGACTAAGAAAAGCTTATAACGATTTTTTGCTAATAAGTAATAGATTTAAAGGAAGTAAATATGCAAATGACGCTCAAAACAGACTTGTGTTCCTTAGAAATAGTATGGCTAATCATGAGGTCTATATCGCTGAATACTATCTAAAAAGAGGTGCATTTATCGCATCGAGTGAGAGAGCAAAGTATATGCTTGAAACTTATCCAGGTGCTCCTGCATCGAAGGATGCACTAATGATTCTTATAGACAGTTACAATAAATTAGGATCAACAAATTTAGCTATTGAAACAGCAAAAGTGTTGAGTGCTAATTTTAGTAATTACACATACACTATTGATAAAAATGATTCGGTGATTGTCAAAGATAACAGTGTTGATACCGTGGTTGAGGAAAGTTCCTTTTTTGATTTTGGTCTATTTTAGCTTGGTTCAGTTTTAGGCATCTTACATACTGGAATTGGTTCCATCTTATGTAAATTTAACCTTCGTATTTGACTATACTTAAGTCTGTTATTAGACGATTCATTTTCCATGGCATCCTCTAGATCATTATATGATAAACCAAGCTGAGCCTCATCTGTTCTATCATCATCCCACAATCCATCAGTAGGAGGAGCATGTAAAATTCTTTCATCGATACCAAGTGTAGATGCCATACTGACAACTTCTGATTTCATGAGATCTGCGATAGGTGAAATATCAACACCTCCATCACCATACTTAGTGTAGAACCCCACTCCAAAATCCTCTACCTTATTTCCAGTACCAACTACGAGGCCGCCTTGCGCTGCAGCAACTTGATATAGTGTCACCATTCTCAGTCTTGATTTAGTATTTGCAAAACCCAAGTCTGAATCTTGGTTTGAGCTTTTTAGAAGTGAATTGAATTCCATATAGGTTGAAGTTAGATCAATTGTCATAAAAGTCGCGTTAGTAAATTTACTCTCAAGCCATTGTCCATGCGCAGAACTCAAACTTGAGCTGTTAGAGCTTGTTGTTATTGGCATTGAGAGTGCAAAAGTTCTCAACCCTGTCATACTCGCTAAAGTACTTGTAAGGGCTGAGTCAATCCCGCCTGAGACTCCTACTACTAGACTTTTTGCTGGATTGGGCATTTTACTGACATAATCAGTAACCCAGTCCACAATAAAATCAATTTTTTCCTGGTTGTTCATAATCGACATGTTTAATTATTATTATTAATATGGAATAATTTCATTAAAAAAAGTATGAAAATTATTATATTTATTATCCTGCTAATTGTCGCTTATTTCTTTATTAAAGGGAATAAGAAATCTGAAGAAAAAACCGAAAAACGCGGTAGCATGGTAATGTGTAACGAATGTGGTTTTCATGTGCTGGAGAATAACTTATGCACATCGAAAGAACAAATAAATCAATGCCCCAATAAAAAATGACTAGAAGACAACCATTACTACTAACGCTAATTATAATCATGATCCTAGGAATTCTCCTTACCGTAATATTACGATAATGAATTATCTCGTAACTGGATTAATTTGCTCAGGAAAAAGTACTTTTTTGGATATAGCAAAAAAATATGACTTCGATACGATCAAGTCTGACGATATTGTGTCTAGTCTGTATAACGACGAATTTATAGTTCATGAGATTGAAAAACATCTTGGTATCAATCAGAGTAAAGAAAATCTAGAAATGATAGTCAAGAAGTTATTTTTTAGGTCAAAAAAGAACAGGGAAATCATAGAGGCTATTTTTCATCCAGTTGTTCATAAGATAATTATCAATAGACTCGAAATTAGTCAAAACCTGATGGTAGAATTACCGCCAATAATAAATAACTACGAATTATTTCAAAAATATAGATCTATTTATATTCATACAGGAATAGAGATGAGAATAAAAAGATTCAATGAGCGTAATAGTTATAATGCTGATTTTGATAAGATAAATGCCATGCAGAATGACTTTGAGCTTATAAAGGATGTATGTGATCTAGTTATATGTAATGATGGTGATACTGACTCTTTGAATAAACATTTTGAGAAGGGTATTATCAAAAAATGAATACATTTTCAGACAATCATGCAGCGATATATGAAGAACCTGTTGATGAGCGGATAAGAAAGTTTTTAAAACTTGAAAGCTATTTTTTGAAAATTAACAAACATAAAGATATAGACACTACATATGATTCATATGCCGCTCTTGATAACCTCATAAGACTCTATCAAACTATGTCTAGAGCTGAAGTTAAAAGAGAATTGATAAGAGAAATCGACTTTCATAAGTCGAGATATAATGAATATGTAAAGATAGAGGGTTCAGATAAAATAAAATTAAACTCAATTATGGAAAAGCAGTCAGTTATACTTAACACATTACATAATCTTAAAGCAAATTATTTAAATGATCTTAATGCAGATGAATTATTTCAACATTGTGTAAAGCATTCTAACACTATTAGCTCTGAGCTAGATTATTGGTTAACTAGAGATCATGCCCATAGACAAAATCAAATAAATTTATGGCTAGAATTAATCAAACCTATAGAGAACTCTGTTCATTTCTGTCTTGATATTTTGAGAAAAAGCTCTGAGACTAGAGAAGAGTGCGCAAAAAATGGCATGTACATATTTAAGCTTGATCCAGAGAAGAAAGTAAGAATGCTTAGAATAACAATGCACTCAGATAACTATTTTTTTCCTCGTGTGAGTGTTGGTCCACAGAGAGCTACAGTTTCGTTTATGACCTTGAATGACAACAATAAATTTGTTCAGATCAAAGATGATGTGACATTCGTGATTGACCTTTGTTATATATAGTTATATTGAACTAATCCCTGCTAAGCCAAACCCTTGATGAGAAATACAGCTTTCAAGATCAGACCCTTTCGAGCTTACCCCTCCCAAGGCATAAGTCGGAACGTACGATTCTCTTGAGAGCATATTAAACTTATCCCAGCCTAAAGGATGAAAAATATTATGTGATTTAAGAATAGGAGATATCGTTATAAAATCAAAAAGTTTTTTGTTTGATATTACAATATCATTTAGAGTATGGCATGATGCAGAATATAGGTATTTTTTACATTTCTCTTGATTGATAAAGTTTTCAAGATAACAGCTTTTAAAATGAACTCCATTGTATACTCCATCCCAGTCTTTATTATAAGGATAATCAATTATTATGTTGCCCCGGAAATGAAATTTCTCTAACTTTGGTAGGATAGATGTATAGTAAGTACTATAAGAAATATCTCTCAACCGAATATAATTATATAAATTTATATTCTTAAAACTGTCATTATCCAAATTATTTGGAGTGATAATTTTTAAAAGTTTTGGCAGTTTTAATAAATTTAATATTCGATCATGTGTGGGGAGTATTTCATAATCGTATTTAGTATCAAATAGAACAATTTCGCGATCTTCATTTGAAATAATTTGTCCAGAATATCGATGTATATTAAAAATATTTATATTAATTAAGACATCACCATAAAGATGTTTGATGCAAGAAATAAACTTTGACTTATTTATTTCTATATTCAACTCTTCCTTAATCTCTCTTATAAGACATTGTGTTGCTGTTTCATTATTTTTTTTCTTACCTCCAGGAAATTCAATAAAATTTTTATAGGGCTGTTCAGATCTTTTTAGACAAATGTAAGATGATTTTGACTTAATTAAGCCAATGGATATCTCAATTCTTTTGTAACTCATTATGTTGTATATTCTGAATTCATTTGGACGTAATCATGCGAAAGATCACAAAAATACATACTATGTTTGTGTTTCCCATGATTTAGGTCAACAGTAATCTCAATTGTATTTTTCTGCATCGATTTCTCAAGTCTCTTTGACCCATTATCATATGATATTCCGTTCTTGAAACATAAAATATTATTTATCAGGAGTTTGACTTTATGAGGTTTGATATTAGATGATTCGATAGATCCTATCCTAGCAATTATTCTACCCCAATTAGGGTCCTCCCCAAACATAGCAGTTTTAACTAGTATTGAGCTAGACAATTTTTTTGAAACTTCTTGGGCAAGGATTAAGCTCTTTGCATTTGTAACATTTAGTTTGATAAATTTTGTCGCTCCCTCACCGTCTTTAACTATTAGAGACGACAATCTTATAAAAAAATCAGATGCACATGATATAAATTTAGCTTCAATGGATTTATTCTTCATATTCAATTTTATGCTTCCAGTAGATGAAAATACAACGGTATCATTAGTAGACATATCACCATCAACAGATATGCTGTTAAACGATAAATTCGCACAATATTTTAAATATTTATTCGCTAGAGACTTGGATAGGTTAACATCTGTCTCGATAAAACTAAGCATGGTAGCCATATTAGGTTCTATCATACCCGCACCTTTGCAGATACCTCGAAAAGTGATTTTTTTTTGACCTATTCTATATGTCTTTGTGAGATATTTTGGATATTTATCAGTAGTCATAATTGATGTTGCAGCTTGTTTTATATTTGTATAAATATTCAAATCACTATTAATTATAGATTCAATAATTTTTTTTATTGGAAGTTGCCTTCCTATAATGCCTGTAGACATAATTAAGATCTGGTCAGGAGAGCAGTCAAGCTTTTTTGATAATATACTGAGTATCTGTTCTGTATTCTTATATCCTTTTGTGCCAGTACATGCATTGGCATTTCCTGAATTAATAAATATGTGTTTTATTGCTCCAGATTTTATATTTTCTCTTGATAAAACAACTGAAGATGCAGCAAACTTATTCTTAGTTGCGATCATAGCTGTATTACTACCTGTTGGAATATGAATGAGAAGGCCATCAATTATATTTTTTTTTATTCCAAGTTTTAATGCTACAAATTTAGATAACATTATAATTTACCGCAACACTGTTTATATTTCATGTTAGTCACAGGGCATCTTTTGTTTCGTGGCACATCTCCATTACTCGTATTAAGAAGACATTCTGGATTATCTGACTTTTTTATAAATTTATTATCGATTGTTGCTGTAGTTGAACTTTTATTATAGTTCTCGATTTTAATCCTACAGCAAATCTTTAAAATCTCTTTCGTGATATCTGTTAACATGACATTAAACATCTCGAATGATTCTCTCTTATATTCATTTTTTGGATTCTTTTGCGCATAGCCCCTCAATCCGATGGATTGTCTTAAATAATCCATAGAGCTAAGATGATTTCTATATTCTTCATCGATAACAGCAAGTGAAATGTTTTTAATCAACTCGTCGTATTCATCGATTGAAATATTCTTCACATTATCTTTGATTTTTTTTGTTAACATATTTTGAAGATCTTCTTTTAATTTATTTTCATTGAATATATTATCTTCGATCATGTCATTAAAATCTATTTCTACTAAAAAGTCAGTTTTAATAATCTCATTGAAATTAGTGAGTGCTACATCATGCATAAGAAGTTCATCCCTGTTAATTGCAATAAAGTCTTGAACATAATTCTCACAAACTGTTGAAACTAGAGAATCTCCACTGTTACTTAAGATATAATCTCTTTGCTGATAAATAAGTTTTCTTTGCTCGTTAGAAATATCATCATATTCAAGTAGTGTCTTTCGTATGTCAAAGTTATGTGCTTCGACTCTTTTTTGTGCATTTTCAATAGATTTAGAAACCCACTTGTGTTCGATTGCCTCCCCGTCCTCCATACCAAGTTTTTTCATGATTTCAGAAACTTTATCTGATGCAAATATCCTCATCAAATTATCTTCCAAGGATAGAAAGAATCTCGAAATACCTGGGTCTCCCTGTCTTCCAGACCTACCGCGTAATTGATTATCAATGCGTCTCGACTCATGCCTCTCAGTGCCTACTACATATAAACCACCAAGATCTTTTACTTGCTTATTATTTGCTTTCCATTCATCAGTTCCTTGATCTTTTTTTCCACCAAGTACAATATCAGTCCCTCTTCCAGCCATATTTGTAGCAATCGTTATTGATCCTAGCGCCCCTGCATTTTCAATAATTTCAGCCTCTTTTTGATGATATTTTGCATTTAATACACTATGAGATATTTTTTTAGATTTAAGTATTTTTGATATGTGCTCTGATGCTTCAACTGAAGTAGTTCCAACAAGTATGGGTTGCTTTGTTTTATTAATTTCTATAATTTCATAAATTATTCTATCGTATTTCTCTTTTTCTGTGAGAAAAACTAGATCTACTTTATCATCTCTAATCATTTTTTTATGGGGTGGTATTTGTACTACCTCAAGATTATAGATTTGAGAAAATTCTTCTGCCTCAGTATCTGCTGTTCCGGTCATACCACATATTTTATCGAACATCCTAAAATAATTCTGAAAAGTGATCGCTGCATATGTTTGATTTTCTTGTTTGATACTTACGTTCTCTTTTGCTTCTATTGCCTGGTGAAGTCCCTCAGACCATCTTCTGCCGGACATTTTTCTACCTGTGAATTCGTCGATAATTACTATTTCGTTATTCTCAACAACATAGTCTTTATCCTTCTTATAAATCAAATGTGCTTTAAGACCTGAATCAATGTGGCTAAATAATTGAATATTATTTGCACTATATATATCAGATGATGATTGAATTAAATTAGATGAAAGTAATAGATTCTCTATAACAGACTGTCCCTCTTCTGTTAACGATACTGATTTTTGTTTTTCCTCGAGGTTATAATAATCTGTGTTATTTCCAGATAAGAATTTTCTTATAATTTTATTTATAACCGTGTATGTGTTATTTGTCTTATCACTGGAGCCTGATATTATTAGAGGAGTTCTAGCTTCATCAATCAGGACAGAGTCGACTTCATCAATTATTGCATAGTTCAAACTAGTCTGGCATTTATCATTAGAGCTGAATGCCATATTGTCTCTCAAATAATCAAAGCCCAACTCATTATTTGTGCCATAGATTATATCAGAATTATATACACTCTTTCTTTTATCTGGTGGCACCATACTGTTGACGAAACCGACAGACAACCCTAAAAATTCATAAATACAACCCATCCATTTTGAATCACGCTCAGCAAGATAATCATTAACTGTAACAATGAAGACAGGTTTACCTGTCAGTGAATTGAGATATGCGGGGAGTGTGCTAACAAGTGTTTTACCCTCTCCTGTTTTCATCTCACTTATTTTCCCCTCATGTAATGCAATGCCGCCAAGTAATTGTTCGTCAAAATGCCTGAGTCCGAGAGTTCTTTTAGAGGCTTCTCTTATCACAGCATAGGCATCCTCTAAGAGCTCATCGAGATTTTGGGACTCGAGATACCTTTTTTTAAGATCAAGCGTATATAATTTCAGTTCTTGATCGGACTTTTTTTCAAAGACATGCTCTAAATCATTAATTCTTTTGACTCTAGTTGCATATTCTTTAATTACCCTAGAGTTTCTACTACCAAATACTTTTTTGAGGATATTTCCTATCATATTTTATACATTATGAAATATGGTTTATCATACAATAAATGGATAATATATGAAAAAGATATCGGATTTTATACCTAATAAAATAATCAAGAAAAAAGAGATTATCGATGAACTAGACGAGATCCTCATTAATATATCTGATGATAATATAAAAGATAAAATCCATGTGATTAACTATTCGGAAGGTAGTATTACTATTGAATGTGACAGTAGTTCTGTTGGATCAATCCTTAAATTTGAAAGAGAAAAATATTTAGAAATATTTAAAAATTACGGATTGTATAATATTCAGGATTTAAAGATTAAAATCAAATAGACTCAGTCACATGAGTAAATAAGATTGGCGCTTTCTCCTCATCTTCGATGATAACTTGCTCCCATGCATTTTCATTATTTATAAGTTCACGAAGTAAAAGGTTATTTAGATGATGACCCGATTTAAATGCAGAAAATGATCCGATTAAGCTATGTCCAAGAAGGTATAAATCTCCGATTGCATCAAGTATTTTATGTTTTACAAACTCATCTTTGTATCTTAATCCATCCTCATTGATAATTTTATAATCATCTATCACAATTGCATTATTAACACTTCCGCCTAATGCTAAATTATTCTTTCTCAAATTCTCTATGTCTCTCGCAAAACCAAAAGTTCTTGCTCGGCTTACTTGACTTAAATAAGAAATTGTAGAAAAGTCTATAGTAGAAGTTTGAGATTCTTTTGGAAACGAAGGGTGGTCAAAGTCGATTGTAAAAGCAACTTTAAACCCATCAAACGGTTCTATTTTAGCCCATTTATCATTCTGCTTTACTTCGATATCTTTAGTAATCTTAATAAATTTCTTAGGATGGTTTTGTTCGTTTATACCTGCTGACTGTATAAGAAAGACAAATGGTCGTGAACTTCCGTCCATTATAGGTACTTCTGGACCATCTAGTTCAATAGTGGCATTATCGATACCTAAACCCGCTAAAGCAGATAGTAAGTGCTCTACTGTTGATACTGAGGCGCTACCATTTGAAATTGTAGTAGAGAGTCTTGTATCATGAACATTTTTCAAAGATGCAGTGATGGGTTCGCTTGTGATATCAGTTCTGATGAAGACTATCCCTCTATCCGGTTGTCCAGGATTGATTCTTAGATTTATCTTTTTACCAGTATGGAGGCCCACACCTGTGGCGGTTATGCTACTAGATAATGTTCTCTGTTTTAACATAGGGAAATTCTACCAAAATGTCATAAATCTTACAAATTATTATAACTAAGACAAAAACATAAAGCTTAAAGTTCTTTCTGAAAATAATCGGATAGCTTTTTGGCATATCTGTCAAGGATAGAGCCAATTTTGGAGGTATATTTATTTTTAGACGACATTAAGTTAAGCTCTTTTAGTCTATACAAAAGTAGTCCTACAGCTGTAGAGTATCTAGTTTTCCCTCGAAGATCCTCAAGACCCTTTATTGACTTCGGAGATCCTATTCTTGATGGTTTTTGAAAATAGGATTCAGCGTAACTATCTAATCCTTCAAGCTTTGCTCCACCTCCTGTAAATACTATTCCGGCTCTTATCTTACTTGAATAACCGCTGTTAATTATTTCTTTTTGTACTGCATCAAATATTTCATTGATTCTAGCTGAAATAATTTGAGATAGAATAGTCCTTGTTGTTTCAGTATCTGGCTTATCAGATACTGATGGGACAGGAATTTTTACATCCGTATCACTATCCGATGAAACACATCCATATTGTATCTTGATTTCTTCTGCTGCATCTAATGATGTACATAATATTATTCTTATGTCATTAGTAACCATTTGACTACCGATTGGTATAACAGCAGTATGTTTGATAGTACCATCTGTGAATATTGCTATGTCAGTTGTTCCACAACCTATATCAATGAGACAAACACCTAGATCACGTTCTTCATTAGAAAGGACAGCTTCACTAGACGCCACTGGCTGAAGAACATAATCATCGATCTCCAATAGGCTATTATTTATACACTTGGTTAAATTTCTTTTTGCAGTAGAAGATGTAGTAATGATATGAACATTTGCCTCTAATCTTGCGCCTGCCATCCCTAGTGGCTCTCTTATACCTGATTGTCCATCAATAGTGTAATGTTGTTCTATAGAGTGAAGTATCTCCTGATCTTTAGGAATCTGAATATTTTGTGCATTAATTAGAACCTTTTCCTTGTCTTCGACGGTAACCTCATCATTTAGAATATTGACTGCGCCGTTCCCATTGTAACTTTGTATATGATTGCCAGCAATTCCCGTGGTTACAGACTGGATATTGCATGTAGACATTGTGCTAGCTTTTTCTTTGGCTCTTCGAATACTTGATACAGTTGCATCTATCTCAGAAATGACACCCTTATTAAGTCCTCTGCATGGCTCATTTCCAATACCAATGATCCTTAATTCTCCTTTGTCATCAATGTCAGCTACTAAACATAAGACTTTAGATGTACCTATATCTAATGCAACAAGAGTATCAGTGCTTTTTACGTTACTCATCATTAAATATTATATCTCATTTAAACTCTTATTTGATAGCAAAACCATTGGAATATCTCATATCAATAGATTTGATGTCATTTTCAAATAACTTCTGAAGGTCCGGAAATGATAGTACCAGTCTATTAAGATTTATCTCAAAATTGTCTCTATCAGATATTAAGATATTTGTCGATGTAAAAACTTTTATTAAAGAGTCGTGAATCACGATTTCTTTTATATCTAAATCAATTTTCTGCAATAATCTAACACTGAGGATAGTTATATCCATAGAGCTTAATCTGTCATGTGTGTAATCAGTTATGATTGGTAAATCTGATGGAAGCGGTGAGGTTTGAATGATCGTACCATCCGTCATCATAATCTTGGAATTATAAATCGCATATGCTTGTTGTGGTATAATTATTATTGTAAGCTTATTTGGAAAAGATTTTTTTATTTCGACATCTTTTATCCAGCCATCAGATCTTATTTTCTTTTTGATATGACTTAAATCAAGTGATAGTAGATCTTTGCCTTGAATTGAAACAACTATGTCATTGATTTTTTCATTGTCATAATTTGAACTGGTTGATTTAATTTCTACTTCATCAACAGGATAAACAAAATAGTTTGACATATAAAAAACAAGACTCACTAGAAAAATAATTACTATGATAAGAATTCTAGGCATCGATACCCATAATTTCTAGTATAAGCTGATAGTAGCTCAAACCATATACGCTTGCTGCTTTAGGAACTAAGCTATGATCCGTCATACCAGGTATTGTGTTAATCTCAAGCAATATGACTGTATTATCCTCAATAAAGAAATCAACACGTGCCCATGTATTGCAGCCTAGAACATTGAATGCTCTCAAGACTTGATCGCTTATTGAACTTACCATATTTAAACTAAGATCAGGAAATAAAAATTTTGTTTCATCAGATTTATACTTTGCATCAAAATCATAGAATTCATTTGAAGGAATAATCTTGATAATAGGCAGAACTCTGTTATTTAGGATAGCGGCTGTGTACTCGTCAGCAGATATTTTTTTCTCAATCAAAAATACTCTATTATGTTTATTTTTTATAAAGTGATTAAAATCACCATTATTTTTGATCTGAAAAATGTTATTACTTGAGCCAGAGCATGTATCTTTTATAAAAAATGTACTTCCATAGATTTTGGTCAGGTCCTCATAACTCTGATCTGAATAAATCTCAAAATCGGGTGTTATGAGATTATTTTCTCTCCATATTTTTTTCGTCTTGAACTTATTGAATGATAAGTAAGAGGAATGAGAGTCAGAGCCACAGTATTTCACACCAAGATCATCCAAATAACTCTGTATCTTTCCATCCTCACCACCCTCACCGTGGACAAGATTAAACACTAAATCTATAGAATGTTTGTGCAAAAATGACTTCAGGTCATCATAAGAATCTGTTTTTATATCAAACAAGACGACATTATGCTTATTTTGCAAAAGAGTATCATATACATCCCCAGAGCTTCTCAAAGAAATCTCTCTCTCATTGGACCAACCCCCTCCTAGGATGCAAATATTACAATCTTTATTCATTTTAATAAGATTACTTCCTCATCGAGTTTTATGTTGAACTTGTATGCTATAGTTTCTTTGACCCGTCTCAATAAAACTAGGAAATCTGTATAAGTACCTGAACCATCATTAATGAAATAATTTGAATGTTTGCGAGAAATATATATACCTCCAGCTCGAGAGCCCTTCAGTTCAGCACTATCAATTAATCTAGCAGCATGATCACCTGATGGATTTTTGAATATGCAGCCACATGATAGTTGATTTATGGGTTGACTAGTTTTTCTTTTTTGATTAAGCATATTAAGAAGGTTCTCATCAAAATTTATTATTTGCTTGAAAAGTTTAACGGAAATTATAATCGATTTTTCATCGATATTGCATTCTCTATATGAATATGACATCTCATTATTTTTTAGTGTATGAATCATTCCATTCTCATCGATTACATCTATACTATAGACATAAGGCATAATTTCTTTTTTGAATGCGCCGGCATTCATAGATATTGCACCGGCGATTGTTCCAGGAATTCCATATAGAAATTCATATCCTGGCTGCCTGTTATCATTTAGATACTTTGCTAACTTTGTACATGAAACATTACCAGAGCAAGTGATATGCCTATTATCAAAATGGATATATTTCTTCATTCTTTTCAGACTTACAATAGAACGATCATAGAATTCTGTTATAAAACATATATTTGATCCATTACCTATTAATAATGGATCTTTGTGTATTATTCGCATCAGTTCTATCTCATCCTCTGGACATATAAACTCTTTACAATAACCACCGAGACCAATAGTAGTAATCTTTTTTAGAGGATATCTTTTTTTAATAATCATTTTATCTCTTAATAAGATTTATTATATTTTTTATATCACCAGCTCCCTGCAGAACAAGTATGGAATTATCCAAATTAATATTATTCAGAGCAACTCTGACATCACTAAGAGAATCGAGTAATGATTTATTTTTATTTATAATTTTCCCATACAAGAATAATGAATCATACGAATTGTTTTTTTCGCCAGCTGAGTATGTTGGCAGTAAAATAATTTGATCAATTTTTTTAAATACATCTTTAAATAATCTCCAATAGGCTTTTGTCCTTGAGTATCGGTGGGGTTGGAAAATCATTATTACTTTTTTACGCGGATATATTTTATCAATGGTATCTAAAGTTGACTTGATTTCTGTTGGATGGTGTCCGTAATCATCAATAATGACTGGCCTATGTGTATTTATATAAATATCGTTATAAACGTCGAATCGTCGACTTGCTCCAAAAAAACTATTCAATGACCCAATAGCTTTTTTAATTGATATGCCAAGATGTAAACAAACGGATAAAGCTGAAAGAATATTGTATACATTATGTTTTCCTAGCAAGTAAGTAGATACCTTATATGTTTTTTTAGAAAAAGTGATATCGAATTGCATTTTTTTTCCATCTAAATATTTTATAGATTTCGCCTGAATATCATTATTTTTGTTAAGTCCATAAGTACAAATACCTCTATTGATCTTTTTTAATAGCCTAACGGAATTCTTATCATCACCATTAAGAAACACTTTTCCATAAAAAGGAATAGAATTCATTAAATCTAACATTGAAGCCTCTAGTTCACTAAAGCTATTGTTATAATTATCTAGGTGTTCTTTATCTAAGTTTGTCAGGACAACTAAGTGTGGTGATAATCTAGAAAAACTAGGATCACTCTCATCTGTCTCGGTTATGAGATAGTGGCTATTGCCTAATTTCACGTGAGGATCATCAGTTTTCAATTTACCACCGATCAAATATGTAGGATCAAGTTTATTTTTGTACATAATATGGCTGAGTAAACTGGTAGTCGTCGTTTTACCATGAGAGCCGGTAATCGAAATTCCATATTTCAATCTCATGAGTTCTGCGAGAATCTCCATACGGCTAAGAACAGTAAGACTATTTTGTCGAGAGAACTTAAGCTCAATATTATTTTTTTGTATAGCGTTTGAAAATACTATAATATCTCTAAGATCTATATTTTTAGAGTCATGTCCAATGAATACTTTTATTTTCATTTCTCGCAATCTCTTGATAGCATTATTTTCTTGAATATCAGAGCCCCTTACTTTAAATCCAAGATTGTGAAGTAATTCAGCGATACCCATCATTCCTGAACCACCTATACCTATCAAGAAGAAAGATTTATTTTTTAGATATTGTGTTATTGAGTTTTTCATTAAGTTCAGGAATATTTTTTAAAATTATAGCACTTGAATCCTCCGGAAAAAGATTTTTACCATTTTTAGATAATTTCAATAGTAGCTCTTGATTGTTATATAGCTGACTAAGAATTTTATCGAGCTCCTCAGCAAAACTATCATTTTCCTCAACAATAAATGCGGCCATATTGTCTTCTAGGAATTTGGCATTAAAATATTGATGTTTATCAGTAGCATATAGGAAAGGGACAAGTATAGCTGCTCTTCCTGCTTTGCAGATCTCACTTAGTGTCATCGAACCTGCTCTAGATATGACTATGTCTGACCAATCATATAGTAAATCCATCTCATGAGAGAATTCCATAACATCAGATGAAATAAGATTTTTACTGTATGTTTCTTCGACTAAAAGGCGGTCTCTGTTGCCTGAAATGTGTTTAATTTTAAACTTATCACCAAATTTTGAAATACAGCTAGGTATTGTTTGGTTAAAAAAGCTTGATCCCTGACTTCCACCAAATATCAATACATTCAGAGTCTCTTTACCATGCATATATTTGACATCCGGTTGCGTTATATTAGAAAAACTATCTTTAATTGGATTACCAGAATGTATATTTTTTTTACTTGAAGAAAATGTTTCAGGAAATGTTTGAAAAGTAGTTTTTGACAGCAAATTATTGATTCTATTTGCAGTTCCAGCTATTGAATTTGACTCATGAACATAAACAGGGACTCTCATAATAAAAGCAGCTATAGACACTGGAACAGATATATACCCACCGAAACCAATTATGAATATTGGTTTTCCCTTTTTAATGTGGATAATACTCTGGACTAGGGATCTAAAAAGATTTAGAAACCCTTTTATCATATTAAACAAGCTTTTGCCTCTGATCCCGGACGAATTGAGATATTTAAAATCTATCCTTTTGTCATTGACAATTTTATTCTCAATCCCATGTCTTGTCCCAATCCAAGTCACGAGGTAATTTGAATCAAGTAGTAGACACGCTATATTTTTTGCAGGAATCACATGACCACCTGTACCGCTAGCTACTATGAATATATTTTGTTTCATTTTTGGTTCATCAAAACAGCTTGACTAGATGTTTGTTTATTCTCTATCTGAATCCTAATAAGGATGCCTATGTAAGTAAACATAAGCAAGAGGTTTGTTCCTCCATAACTTATGAACGGCAGTCCCATTCCTTTCGTCGGAAATAAACCGATATTTACTAAGATATGAATCATCGTCTGAATAAACATTAAAAGGACAATGGATAGAATGATATTTGATGCGAATTCTGAAATCCTAGATGTTTTTTTGTAAAAAATAAAAATTCTTGAAAAGAGTAAAAAATATAACATTAATAGTATAACTAAAAATATAAAACCTAGTTCCTCACCAATGATAGCTAGAATAAAATCATTATATTGCTCTGGTAAATAAAATAGCTTTTGAGTACTCGAGCCAAGTCCCTGCCCAAACATACCACCAGATGATAAGGCTATCTGTGAAGCAATAATTTGATAGCCACTGCCATTAGGATCGCTCCATGGATCAATAAATGCCAATAGGCGTTCTACTCTATACGGATACAGGAATATCAGTAAGAATATAGGTAAAATTGAAATTGACAATATTTTTATAAGATTCATGATTTTTAAATTTGACAGAAATGAAAAAATGATAAATGCTAGAAAAAGTAAAATCATACTTCCAAAATCCCTTTGGAACACTATTACTAACATTAAAATAGATAGAAAAATGAATACTTTGAGATAGTTTTTATCAAAGTCATTTCTCGTAATATAGCCAGATAACCACAAGAAGAAAAAAAGGCGTGATATCTCTGATATTTGAAGAGTAAAAAATCCTAGATCAATCCATCTAGTCGCACCATTGACAGTTTTTCCAAGCCCAGGTACATGTACTAAAAGTGACAATATAATTGCAAGGATTAGAAAATATTGTCCATAATCATAATAAAATTTTACTCTTATACGTGCGACTATGCTCAAGACCAGTAATCCAAGTATTATAAAGATAAAATGTTTTTTAAAAAAGAAAAG
>CEWK01055468.1_pt1 | contig 16338 bp, 15 predicted proteins | sample 531431 | NCBI WGS metagenome assembly CEWK01 (sample SAMEA2623059, study PRJEB7988) | marine metagenome | isolation source: saline water (ENVO:00002010), including
TCAGGCTCATCGGTGTTTGGACTGTGGGAATCCTTATTGTGAGTGGAAGTGTCCTGTGCACAATTACATTCCTAATTGGCTCAAACTGGTTAATGAAGGCAATATTCTAGAAGCTGTTGAATTATGTCATCAAACAAACAGCCTCCCCGAGGTTTGCGGTCGAGTATGTCCTCAAGACAGATTATGTGAAGGCGCATGTACCCTCAATGATGGTTATGGAGCTGTGAGCATTGGAAATATCGAGAAATATATAACTGATAAAGCATTTGAATTGGGTTGGAAACCTAATTTAGAAAATAGAAGATGGACCAAAAATAAAGTTGCGATTGTTGGTTCAGGTCCTGCAGGCTTAGCTTGTGCTGATGTCTTAATCAGGGCTGGGGTTAAATGTGATGTTTTTGAAAAACAGTCTGAAATAGGAGGTTTATTAACCTTTGGAATCCCTGAATTCAAGCTTGAAAAAAAGATCGTTAAAAAAAGAAGAAAGATGCTTGAAGAAATGGGTGTTACGTTTAACTTAAACTGTGAAATTGGCAAAGACATCTCTTTTCAAAAAATTGAGTCTAAATATGATGCTGTTTTCTTGGGAACCGGAACCTATACCTCTTTAGAAGGAGGTTTTGAGGGTGAGAGCCTACCAGGAGTATTTAAAGCAATTGACTACCTGATTGGTAATACAAATCACTTGCTCAAACTCCCACAAAAAAAAGAAGACTACATCAACCTTAAGGGTAAGAATGTTGTTGTACTTGGTGGTGGTGATACCGCAATGGATTGCAATAGAACTGCTATTAGGCAATCTGCAAAGTCTGTTTCATGCCTATATAGGCGAGATGAAAAAAATATGCCAGGCTCTAGAAAAGAGGTCGTGAATGCAAAGGAAGAAGGAGTTAACTTCGAGTTTAATGTTCAGCCAATTGAAATTATTGGTGACGGCAAAGTTGAGGGAGTTAAAACCATTAATACAAAGCTTGGGGATCCAGATGTTAATGGCAGAAGAATGCCAATTCCAATAAAGGGAAGTGAAAAAATTTATTCGGCGGATGCAGTAATTGTTGCTTTTGGATTTAGAGCAAGTCCCTATAACTGGTTTGCAGAACATGACATAAATACTGATAAGAATGGCTTGGTGATTGCAGAAGAGCATCAGCAATTTAAATTCCAAACTTCCAACCCAAGCATATTTGCAGGAGGAGATATGGTGCGAGGTTCAGATCTTGTGGTTACTGCAATTTGGGAAGGTAGAGAGGCTGCAAAAAGTATTATTCAGTATGTCAGTTAGTGAATCATCTTTTATAAAAGCGCTTAATTTAGAGCCTGCTAACAAGACTCCGATTTGGTTAATGCGACAAGCTGGTAGATATCTGCCTGAATATAAAGCTATCAGAAAACACTATAAAAATTTTCTTGATATGTGCAAGGAACCAAAAACTTGTGCAGAATTAGCGCTTCAGCCAATTGAACGATATGAGCTTGATGCTTCAATTTTATTTTCAGATATTTTAACAATACCTGATGCATTTAATCTTGGCTTATCTTTTTCAGAAGGTGAGGGGCCTAGATTTGCTAATCCAATTACCATGCCATCAGATATAGATAATTTGAAAATTTTTGATGAAAATGATTTGGATTATGTATTTAAAACCGTAGAAGAAACAAGAAAAGCACTACCCGAATCATTACCTTTAATAGGATTTTGCGGAAGTCCATGGACCCTTGCAGCATACTCAATTGAAGGATCTGGGTCTAAGACTTTTCCACGTTTAATTAAATTTCTACAACTGCACAGCAATTCATTAGAGAAGTTACTAGGCCTATACACAGATGCTTGCTTTATATATCTGAAACAGCAAGTTTTATCGGGTATAAACGCCATACAAATTTTTGACTCTTGGGCAGATCTTCTTAATGGAGATCAATTTGAAAAGTTTTCAGTCAATCCTACTAAGAATTTAGTAAGAATGCTTAAAAATGATTCAGTTACAAAAACAATACCGATCATACTTTTCGAAAAAGCCTCTCCAATAGAGGTTACCGATATTGCTTTTGATGGTATTGCATGCATGAGCCTGCATCATACTGACTCCCTAGAAAATGCAAAATTGAAATTTCTTAATAGTTATGCAATTCAAGGTAACTTAGATCCTAATGTTTTAACAAAGTCTGATGAAGACATAAATAGACACACCAGAGAAATAACTAGTACGATGAGAGGATATCCAGGATTCATTTTTAACTTGGGGCATGGTATTACCCCAAATATTCATCCTGACAAGATTAAAATTATGATAGATTCTGTTAGAAATTTTGAAAATTAAAAGTTCTGATCAATTAGCAAGTGCGAACTGCAATCCCCCATCAAATCAACAATCATCACTCGTTTTTTAAATTGCCATTTCCCATCCGATTTAAAAAAACTGTCGTGGTATCGACCTGCAATTATGGTTTGTAAATCAAACTCAGGTGTTGACTGCACGACTGTGTAATAGGATCTTGAATCAGCAGATTGATTTTCTAAATCTATATCTAAAATAATATTAGTAGTAATATGCTTTGTGCAGGGAGTTCCAGTTTCTTTATAAATCCGACAAGATTCTTTATACATTTTGAGAATATTTTCCTTTCCTTTGATAGTACTATCAGTTGCAGGAGCATAAATCTCAGCTTTTGTGAAGAGTTTTGCAACAGCATCTAGGTCTCCCAAGTCAAGATATTCGGCATATGCATATATCAAATTTTTAATTATCTGAATGTCATTCATTATTTAATCTGCCTATTCATTATTTTGAAAATCTGCACTTAAAGTTATTGATTCGTAGGTATCCAGGTCATTTTCCATATGATCTAGCTTTTCCCTATATGCAGACAAAACTCCTGCACCTAATAATAACTTGTTAGGAGGATCCTCATATCTAGTTAAATCGAAAATAATCTTTGCAGCCTTTTTTGGGTCACCAGGCTGTTTACCATCAATTTCAGCTATCATGTTTATTCTTGATCTGACGTGTTCATCATAATCTGTAATGTTAATTTTTGACTTTTTCATTGATCGACCGGACCAATCAGTTCTAAAAGCACCTGGCTGAACTGAGGTTACGAATATATTTAGCGGTCTGACTTCTTTATCCAATGCTTCCATAAGTCCCTCCAATGCAAATTTTGAAGCACTGTAGTAACCAGTTCCAGGATTTGCCATCAGGCCAGCTTGTGAGGAATTATTGATAATACGACCAAATTTTTGATTTCTCATTACAGGTAAAACCTGTTTGGTTAATTCAAGTGCTCCAAAAAAATTTGTATTAAATAGTTTTGATACCTCTTCGCCTTCACCTTCCTCTATTGCAGATAGATACCCATAACCCGCATTATTCACAAGCACATCAATTCTTCCAAATTTAGATATTACATTTCTAACACATTCTATAATTTGATCTGCATTGGTAACATCAAGATTTAATGCAAAGGAAGTTGAAGGATATTTATTGCAAATATCCCTTATATCTTCAGTATTTCGGGAAGTCACAGCAACCATATCACCGGCCTCAAGTGCTGAAATTGCAATCTCTCGACCAAATCCAGTTGAGCAACCAGATATCAACCATACAAAAGGTGGAGTTGTCATTTTAATTTAATCTTCAATTCTCCATGAATAGCTTCTAGCTCTTTTTTGTAGTTGCTCCTCTCTTTCTTCAGGCAGAATGAGTTGTGCTTTTGAGATATTTTTCTTAGCGTCTTCAATAAGCATAACTTCTGATTTTACATACAAATCTTTACCAACCAATCCATTTGGAAATCCTGACCATCTTAAAGTCAATATTCCTTGATTTAAACCAGATGGATCTAGCCAATTATGGATGCCAGGATCATCTTGACTGAGTATGAATGAATAAGTTCCTGTATCATTTATTTTTGACTGATGATTATTTAGACTGCCATTCTTTTTCATTATTTCATTTGTTGTACCCCAAATATTTGTTATTGGGGCAATAAAATATTGTGCACCATCTAAAAAAATTTCTAAATTTATACAATGGTCTCTGCTTGGTAAGTTAAAGTGTCCCATCAGATAAACTTGGTTTCTCAAAGCGCCGTCAGTATCTCTATCTATCCTGAAGCTAAATTCATTTTCAGGCTTAGATAAGGCCTGTTGATTCCATCTTGTTGTATTGAATGCCCATTTTTTCATATATTTCTTAACAATCTCAATGTTCTTCTTTTTGCTAAATGGTTTATTGCTCTTGTTTTGACTTATATTTTTTACATCCAAAAGGTTTGGTCTATCATTTTGCCAATCAATGATTGTGTCTCTTATATAAAATTCTTTTGCTCCCTTTGAAGTTTGAATATGATTCTTTCTGTTAGATGAATTTTTTGAATCAACTGTTATTTCAAAATTTCCTTTTTGATCAGCTACAATTTGGTTTCCAGATATAAGACCAATTGTTTTCATATCATCGTCCCACAAAGTGAAGTGGTTCTCATTAAACTGCTGTTTCCCAAGCTTTCCTCTGATTACATAAGATTGATCATTGCTTATAGGGATAACACGATAAACTGAATCAGGATTATCTATGCCCCACCTTGATCCAGGAATAGAAATATTTTTTATTTTATGGGCGACCCTACTGATAGTAATCACTTTTGGATAACTAGGATCCTGATTTAATCCCCAAATAACCGCACCAAACATAACTTCATTAAAAGCATCATCAAAACAGCTAAGCATTGTTTCCGACGGTTTAACTAGATCAAGCCAATATGCTCGGATTTCTTTTCTTCTGTTTATTACTTCTTTTTCATGAAAAACTTCATTGGCAAGAATCTCATGCTCCTTCTGATCATTTGTTGCAATTGGATTATTGAGAATCTTCATTTATTTGCTTTTTTTCCATAATCGCATCAGTCCTTCTTGGGCTGTTGATGCAATTAATTTACCTTTTTTTGTATAAATTGATCCTGTTGAAAACCCTCTTGCACCCCCAGATATTGGGCTCTCCATTGAGTATAAATGCCAATCATTAAAAGCAATATCATTATGAAACCACATAGCATGATCAAGACTAGCACTTTGGAAATTGCTAGACATGAAATTTAAGCCATGAGGGTTTACTGCTGTTCCTAATAAACCCATGTCGGAGACATATAACAATAATGCTTGATTTATTTTTTGGTCTTTTGGAATTAATCCATTTGGCTTCATCCAAGTATTTCTTATTGGAGGTGCTTTCTTAGGATTTAAATAATCAATTGGCTCGACCTGTCTCATTTCAATCTCTCTTTCTCTCAGCCAAATTGAATGAAATTTTTTATCGACCTTATGTTTAACTCGATGTCGCATCTCTGAATCACTTTCAAGTCCATCTGGACCAACAATATCAGGCATTTCAGTCTGATGAGATAGACCTTTTTCCCTTATCTTAAAGGATATTGAGCAATTAAAAATTGCCTCACCATTTTGAATCGCTCTAACACGCCTTGTAGTAAAGCTCTTTCCATCTCTAATTCTATCCACATCAAAGATAATTTTTTGATTCATGTCGCCTGGTCTTAAGAAATATGAGTGAAAGGAATGCGCAAATCTTTTCTTATCTACTGTTGAATAGGCTGCCATGAGTGTCTGTGCCATAACTTGACCCCCAAAAATCCTTCCGAACCCAACACTTGAACCACTCCATGCATAAATATCTCTATCAATTTTTTCCAATTCAAAGAGCTTAAGGGTGTTTGTTAAGGCTTTATTCATGCCTACAATTATCCCATAAAAACTAGAACTAATCGGATTCTAAATGTAGGATATCCACCCCAACACAAAAAATAATGGATAAAAAATTAATAGAATTGCCTGAAAGGCCTGAAGAAAAGATTAATACAAAAAAAGTATTTGGTTTTGATGCTGGATTTGATGTTTTTGGTTTCAAAGAAAAAACTGAATGGGTGCCAATGATAGATGAGACTTATGTGTTTGATGAGTCTAATACCCGCTCGATCCTTGCCGGCTTTATGTTTAACCGCAGAGTTATGATTCAAGGCTACCACGGAACTGGGAAATCAACCCACCTTGAACAAGTTGCAGCGCGTCTTAATTGGCCATGCGTGAGGATAAATCTAGATAGTCACATAAGTAGAATAGATCTATTGGGTAAGGATGCCATTGTGCTTGAGGATGGAAAACAAATTACTGAATTCAAAGAAGGCATCCTGCCATGGTCACTTAGAAATCCTGTTGCAATGGTTTTCGATGAATATGATGCAGGCAGACCAGATGTAATGTTTGTTATCCAAAGAATTTTAGAAGTGGATGGAAAGCTTACCCTCCTCGATCAAAACACTGTTATTACACCTCATGAATCCTTTAGATTATTTGCTACAACAAATACTGTTGGTCTTGGTGATACATCCGGCCTATATCACGGAACGCAGCAAATCAATCAAGGACAGATGGATAGATGGCATGTCCTTTCAACATTAAATTATCTTCCAAGAAAACAGGAAGAGGCAATTATTCAAAAAAAGATTCCTGAGTTGAAAGGAAAAGAGAACCAAGAAATTATAAAAAATATGGTTTTGCTTGCCGAGCTAACAAGACAAGGTTTTATTAATGGTGACATATCAACATTGATGTCTCCAAGAACAGTTTTAAGCTGGGCACAAAACTATCTTATTTTTAATGACTTGTTAGATTCTTTCTCTTTAACATTTTTGAATAAGTGCGATGATCTTGAGAAACCCATAGTAGTGGAATACTTTCAAAGGTGTTTTGAAGAAAAAAATGATTCTTAATGCCTGAAAAATTATCAAATGATGTCTTAAAGCTTGCAGCTGACTCAACAGCTAGGGCAATAAGCAGAGAGAAAGATTTAAACATCACCAAAAGAAATTGGAATAATTTCCCTTCCAGTGAGGTTCATATTCCACTGCCTCCTAGAGCAAAAAGAAAACTTGATCAATGGAGAGGAAGTCTAGATACACAGTTATTCTGGAAAAAATTCCACAAAAATTCAAAAGAAGAGCTGTCCGGTTCAGAAGTTGAGCTTTTTTATGAGCTTGAAAGATTTCGTGTTGAATACCTTGGAACCTCCCTCTACAAAGGCTCAGAAAATAATATCGCTAAATTTATTGAGCAAAGATCTGCAGAGCTTGTTTCAAGCAAAAAAGAAAAAGATTTTTTTCCAATCTCGCTTAATTTATTCATGCGCGAGATTGCAAAGAAAGATTTAGGCGATGCAGCAAAGAAAATTCTTCAAGAAGATAAAAACTATCTAGCGTCGTTTGAAAATAGTTTTACTGAATTGATCAATTCAATAAATGACCAAGAGAGATATCAAAAGCTTAGCATTGATTTAATTAAGAAGTTTCTTAAAAGTGATGATGATCTTAATAATGAAAAGTATGATGAGCCCGAACAGGATCAAGATCAGCAAGAAACACAAGAAAATGTAGAGCAAAATGAAATTAGTGAGGATTCTTCGGTTGAGACAGACCATGATGGAGAAATGTCTGAAGAATTCTTTGAAACTGAATCGATGGAACAGGTTGCAGTTGATGATACATCGATACAAGAAGAGATTGATTTAGAGAGAAATAGCAGAGCTGATAATGAATCCCTAGGACAACAAGAATATTCTATTTTTTCAACGCATTTTGATGAAATCATTAATGCAGAGGATCTAGCAACTCGTGATGAAGTCCAACGGCTAAGACAACAGCTAGATAGGTTGATGGAACCTCATATTCAAACCATCGGTAAGCTAGCTAACCGACTACAAAGAATTCTACAAGCCCAGCAAAATCGAAGTTGGAATTTTAATCTTGAAGAAGGATTGCTCGATACAGCAAGACTTACAAGAATTGTTACTAGGCCGGGTTCCGCGCTTAGTTTCAAGCAGGAATCAGAAATAAATTTTAAAGATACAGTTGTCTCTATATTAATTGATAGTTCAGGCTCAATGAGAGGTAGATCAATGACGCTTGCTGCAATATGTGCTGACATCATTGGAAGTACTCTTGATAGATGCAACATCAATACAGAAATATTAGGCTTTACCACCAAACATTGGAAAGGCGGTGAGGCAAGAAAGCTTTGGATGAACCAAGGAAGTGTTCCTCTGCCAGGTCGCCTTAATGACCTTAGACACATTATTTTTAAATCTGCTGATAATAGCTTTAGAAGGGCTAGGAAAAATTTTGGAGTAATGCTAAGGGATGGATTACTTAAAGAAAATATTGATGGAGAGGCTCTATTATGGGCTGCCAGCAGACTCCGAGTTAGGCCTGAACAAAGAAAAATTCTTATTGTAATTTCTGATGGTGCTCCAGTAGATGACAGTACTCTATCCACGAACGAAAATAATCTTTTAGAGAATCATCTGCATGATTCAATTTCAACTATCTCGAAACTTGAAGATACCGAGTTAATTGCAATAGGAATTGGGCATGATGTTACAAAATATTATCAAAGATCAGTCACCATCCATCGTGCAGAAGAATTAGCTGAAGTTCTTCTTGATCAGTTAACCGAACTTTTATCAAACACCAAAAAGTATTATAATTAATGTTTACACTGTTAACATTAAAACTATGAAGATAAAACAACAAGACGGCCCACCAAGCGATTTACTCTATTTTGACAATGAAATGAACCTTACAAAGGATCATGTTGAGGACATTGTAGAGATATTTAATACGCCTCTTACCGGCGCTTACAACTGGGACTACACAGTCGCGGATAATAGAATTAAGAAGCTCTATGAATTAGGCAAACAGCTAAATTGGAATGGATCCATCGATTTAAATTGGGATTATACTCATCCTGCCGATCAGAAACTTGTAGAAGTAGATGAGCAGCTTCCCCATGAAACACTCGAAGCGTATGAAGCACTAACTGATGAAGAAAAAATTGAGTTTGATAGGCACGATGCTGCTGAACTACTTTCTCAGTTTCTTCATGGTGAACAAGGTGCTTTATTGGTAGCATCTCAGCTTACAAGTTGCGCTCCAACCTACAATGCAAAATTATATGCTGCCTCCCAAACTTTTGATGAGGCAAGACATGTTGAAGTATTCAACAGATATCTTCAAGATAAAATTGGTATCCACTATCCAATCAATAAAAATTTAAAAATGTTGCTGGATAAGATTCTTACTGATGAAAGATGGGATCTTAAATTCATCGGTATGCAAATTATTATTGAAGGTCTTGCACTTGCGGCATTTCAAATGCTAAAGGGCTTAACCAAAGATCCACTTTTAGAACAGTTACTGCATTATGTAATTAGAGATGAAGCTCGCCATGTTACTTTTGGAATTAACTATCTTGAAGACTTTGTGAAAACATTATCGCCAGAAGAAGTAGAAGAAAGAGCAGAATTTGCATATGAAGCCTGTGTTATTTCAAGAGAAAGACTGATCAATACTGTTGCGATGCAGAAGTACCTAAAAATGTCAGCTGAAGAAGCTAGAGAATTTACGCTCAGCACATCAGCAAACTCAACATTTAGGAATTTTTTATTTTCAAGAATCATGCCTAACTTATCTAGAATCGGACTGCTAACTGATAACGTGCGTCCTAAATTTGAGGCATTAGGTTTATTAGAGTATGAGAATGCTCCTGATGACTTTGAGTGTGATTGGAAAGAGCTTGAGAAACCGCTTGAGAAGTTTAACGAAATCCCTGCTTCAGCTTAATTTAGCAATACTATCCTTCTTAGCAGCATTTAATTTAAGTGCTGCGCTAATCATTGTTGAGCCTAGCGAAAACTCCTATAGAGATATTCAAGAAGCTTTAATTATTGCTGAGCCTGGGGATGTTGTTAGACTCACCGGAGGTACTTTTATTGTTGAAGATGGATTATCTTTGGATGTTCCGGGTGTCAAAATTGAAGGAGAAGGGATGGATGCTTCCATCCTGGAATTTAGCAATCAAAAATCTGGAGCACAAGGACTATTGGTCACCTCTGATAATGTGACTTTGCAAGACTTCGCAGTTGTGAATGCAAAAGGCGATGCTATTAAGTCTAAAGGTGCTAATAATATTTCTTTCATAAGAATTAAAACTGAATGGACTGGTGGTCCCAAAACAACAAATGGTGCCTACGGTTTATATCCTGTTGAATCTGAGAATATTCTGATTGATGATTGTGTTGCAATTGGAGCATCTGATGCGGGCATTTATGTTGGACAGTCAAAAAACATCATCGTTAAAAATAGTTTTGTTAAGCATAACGTTGCTGGAATAGAAATAGAGAATTCATTTTATGCAGATGTCTTTGATAATTTAGCTGAGGAAAATACAGGAGGAATCCTTGTTTTTGATTTACCGGATCTGCCACAGCAAGGCGGACATCATGTAAGGGTTTTCAATAACAAAGTTATTAATAACAACACGCCGAATTTTGCACCTGAGGGAAATATTGTCGGAGAAGTGCCAAGCGGTAGTGGAATTATGGTGATGGCTAACTCTCATGTAGAAGTCTTTGAGAACCGTATTGAAAATAACGGCACAACTGGAATTGCAGTAGTATCCTATGCTGATGACTACGAAGATAAAAGCTACTATCCACATCCTCGCTCCATACAAATTCATAATAATGTATACATAAACAATGGTAAAAACCCGGACGTTGAATCAAACGATTTGGCTAGGCTTTTATTTGAACTTTCTAATGGAGAGATGCCTGATATCTTTTGGGACGGCGTGGTTCCAATTTCTCAAATGTTTTTTGGACAAAATCAAGATGACAGGATGATCATTGATGAAGATGGCTCTCCTTCAATTATCACATTAGATCCAATTAAATACATACTGCCGCTCTTAGATCCAGTAAAAAGAGACATCAATGAATTCTCTGGAAATATAAAGCCTTTACAAGCAGTTAAATTAAATGAAGTTCTTTAGGCCTGTTCTCTTAGCTTTAAGCTTAGTATCAATACCAATAACGGCAATAGATAAACAGGCACATATTGACGGTAAGTTCTTTCCTAAGCTTTCCGATTACCGTTTTTTTAAAGATCTAACAAGTCAAACTCCTGTAGATGAAGTCTTGCCTTATCAACTTCAAAGTGAGCTTTTTTCTGATTACACCTATAAACAAAGATTTGTATACGTTCCACCTGCAATGAAGGTAGGACATGAAAAAAATAAAGTTTTCATGTTTCCAGTCGGATCAGTGCTGATTAAAACTTTCTCGTATCAAAATACTGTGTCCGAACTTACTCCTCAGCTACTGGAAACGAGACTCTTAATTCACAGCGAAGGAGGATGGAAAGCGGTAAGCTACATTTGGAATGAAGATCAGTCTGAAGCATACCTCAGTCTAGTTGGGGGAACTATTCAAACTAGTTTTAGTGATGAAGATGGTAACATCAGATCAGTAAGATACAGGGCGCCAAATAAAAATCAGTGTAAAGAGTGTCATCAGATTAATGCCTCTTTAACTCCTATTGGGCCAAAAGCAAGGAATATGGATTTAACTTTAAGCTATGATGATAAACCTCAAAACCAATTAGCTAAATGGCATGATCTTGGGTGGATTGATCAAGATATAGATTTTATGAAAATGATCAATTACTCAAGCCTTAATGAAGGCATCGAAGATCGTGCACGTGCCTACCTTGAAATAAACTGTGCACATTGCCATATCCCTGGTGGAGCAGCCGATACCACAGGGCTTTATCTAATGTTGGAAGAAACCAATGAAAAGAGTCTTGGATTTTATAAAAAACCAGTTGCTGCAGGGAAGGCAAGTTTTAATCTAAGATATTCAATTGTTCCAAAAAATCCCAACGAGTCTATATTGTTACGAAGAATGGAGTCGATGGATCCAGGCATCATGATGCCAGAATCTGGAAGAGCTCTTAAACATGCTGAAGGGATTGAAGTTATTAGTGAATGGATTAACTCACTTTAAACTTTACTTTTATTTAATTGTCCATAAATATATATAAGAGGTAAATTATGGCTAGACATGCTGCATTAGAAACATTTGGTCGATCAGGAAATCCCGTCTTTGGGGATAAATTTAATCAGTCACAAGGTTTTGTAGGTTCTGAGAGAATGACCCTTGATGGAACAGTTAATAAAACAGGTGTCCTTTTGGGACTATGTTTTTTTGGAGCGATTATCAGCTGGAATATTCCAAACCCATTTTTAATGGTTGGAGGAGCTCTTGTTGGCTTTTGCCTGGCAATATATACCTCGTTTGTGCCAAGAAATGCTGGAATTACTGCCCCAATTTATGCTTTTGTAAAGGGTTTATTTTTGGGAGGTATTTCATTGGTGCTTGAAATGCAATATCCGGGTATTGCGATTCAGGCTATTGGCCTGACTTTTGGGACGCTCGCATCATTATTATTTTTCTACAAAAGTGGATTAATCAAACCAACAGAAAATTTCAGATTAATGATTTTTTCTGCAACATTTGGAATCATGATTCTTTATCTTGTAAGTTTTGTTATGAGCTTTTTTGGTTCAGGTATTGGTTTTATTCATTCAAATGGAATTTTTGGAATTGGTTTCTCGCTTTTTGTTGTATGCATTGCTGCTCTTAACTTAGTTCTTGATTTTGATTTCATTGAACAAGGAGCTGAAAACAGTCTTCCTAAATATATGGAGTGGTATGGGGCATTTTCATTGATGGTAACGCTGATTTGGCTTTATTTAGAGATCCTTAGACTCCTAGCTAAGCTTAGAAGCAGGTAACTAAATGAACTCCATAATTTTTGGATTGCTAGCTGCGATTTCATTATTTATATTCTTTAATCTTGGTAAAGTTAAAGCCTCTGCTAAACAGACAAATAGAGATGATCGAATAAATTGGGGTACTCCTCCATGGAGAAAAAAGAATCCTTCTTCAAAAAGAGATAGTTCATCCGGACGAATTATTGAAGGCAAAGCAGAAGAAATTAATAAAGATTAAGGTCCATAAACTGGATTATCTAAAAGATGAAAATTGGAATTGATTTTGGTATTACTCATACAGATGTTGCTATTACTGACGATAAAGGAACTAACTTTCAAACATTTAAATCTTTAAAAATAAATCAAGACCTAAAATGTGTATTTGATTCCATTAAAGATCCGCAAAATATAAAAAAAATATTTGTAACTGGAGGTAAATCAAGTGACTTACCTGACACATTCAATGGTTTGGATGTGAGTCATAAGAATGAAATTGATTCAATTGCACTCGGCGCTAAACAACTTTATGGCCTAAAAGAAAGTGCATTAATTGTCAGTACTGGTACAGGGACTGCTTGTGTGCACTTTGATGGTGTGAATGGCAATCACATGGGAGGCATTGCTGTTGGGGGTGGAATGTTATGTGGATTAGGTAACCTTCTTTTTAAAAATGGTGATGCATTGGAAATTGATGAATTTGCAGAAAAAGGAGATAAATCTAAAATTGACTTTCTGATAGGTGATGTGGTCAATCAGATCGGTAATCTGTCTCCTGAAATCACGGCTGCAAATTTTAGCAAAGCAGTTAATTCAGAATCTGCAACCATGGAAAATGTTGCTGCAAGTCTTTGCAATATGATCGGAGAAGTTATTGGAACGATTGCATATCTTAATGCCTTTTTGTTAGGGGTTGATAAAGTTTACTTTATTGGCAGAACTGCCTTACTTAAAAATGTTCGAGCTGGAATCAACGAGCGCCTGCAACTTGCAGGCATCAAAGGTGAGTATGCAGAAAATTGTGAGTATGCAAATGCTCTTGGTTGTATTGAAAATTAGCTAGTTAATTATTTTTAAAATAGCTGTGTCGTTCAATATCATCCTCAGTGGTTTTATCTCCATACTGAATTTCTATGATGTGGCATGTCTGATCTGACTTATTAAAGAGTTGATGCCAGTTACCCTGATTGACCGTAAATACTGACTCATTTGGCAAGAAAATTTCTTCAGTTTTTTCTGGTGACGCTTTTGAGTGATTAACGTAACACTCTCCTTTGCTTACGAACCAAACCTCGCTGCGCATGGAATGCTTTTGCAAGCTCATCCCTTTACCGGGTTCAAGCATAATTTCTTTAACGGTTAAATTTGATTCCTTAAGTAAATTCTTATAGCTGCCCCAAACCCTATCTTCATCTCCATAATGCCAATCTTTTAAGATCCAGCTCGACGAGTTAGCTTTACTTTCTCCACCCACGCCAAATTTAAAAATTACATTTTCGACTTCTAACTCTGGGATATTGTCTTGGTCTCTGTCTCCTCCATTACAAAATATTATTTCATCATTCGGATAGTTCTCTTTAATTTTATAAAGTGCATTTTTACAGCTCCCAAGTTCATCATCCTCAAACTCGATGACTTCATCCACCATTTCCATATGTTCTAAAATCAGCTTTCTTTCAGTAAAAGGAAGAAAATTTTTACCTTTTTTTGCTATCAACCAATCATCGCTATTGAGCGCTACAACTAAATGATCCCCTATGTTTGCAGAGGCTTTTAGGTATTGAATGTGACCAGAATGTAGAGGATCAAATCCTCCGCTAGCAACAGATATCTTCATAGTTCAATTTTACCTTTAAAATAGGATAAAATGTTTCACCTAAGATTACATTATGGATAAATCGTTTCTTATATTTTTAGCTATTCCAATCTTTTTTGTCATGATTTTGATTGAATATACCTATGGTAAATTAAAGGGTAAAAATAATTACCGACTGAACGATACCATTACTAGCATTAATATTGGATTACTAAGCAGATTTCCTACCATTTTAAATTTAGGAGCTCAGGGCCTGGTTTATGCTTATGTTGCATCATATTTAAGCCTGAATATCCTGCCTGAAAATTCAATCTTTACATGGGTGTTTGCTTTTGTCTTGTATGATTTTCTGTATTACTGGATGCATCGTTTGCATCATGAGAATAAACTGCTATGGGGAACTCATGTTGTTCATCACCATGGTGAAGAGTTCAATTTATCAACTGCGATGCGTCAGACGAGCACTGGTTTTCTTTGGAAATGGATTTTTTATTTACCAATGGTAATTTTAGGGGTCCCACCATTGATCTTTGTTGCAGTAGGCGGCTTAAATCTTATCTATCAATATTGGGTTCATACTGAACACATTGGAAAGCTTGGTTGGTATGAGAAAATTTTTATAACTCCGTCCAATCATAGAATTCACCACGCAAAAAATCCTGAGTATATTGATGCTAATTATGGCGGTGTTTTTATACTTTGGGATCGATTCTTCGGCACATACATCGAAGAGAAAGATGAAATTAAGCCTGTCTACGGAACCGTTAAGCCATTGAGAAGCTGGAATCCGCTTTGGGCTAATGTAGAGGTCTTCTTTGGAATGGTAAGAGATTCTTTCTACACAAAGCACTGGAAAGACAAAATCAAAGTTTGGTTTTCTTCGACCAAATGGAGGCCTGCGGACATGATCGAAAGATTCCCTACTACGGACATAGAATTTAAAGAAAAATTTGATCCAAAGCTTGATTCAGCACTGAAACCATTTTTATTTACTCAGATCTTCATCATGCCAGTTTTTGCAATGATAGTTTTTCTGACTGTCAGTCAGCAAACATATACTGAAACTGCTTTCTTTGGAGCATCAATATTAATTTCATCCAGCATAATAGGCATTACTCTGAACAATAATTTTTCAGTTCTTTATGTAGAAATTTTTAGAGCACTTGGGGTGCTAATACTGATTTATCTATTTGGTTTTGCTGATGAAACCTTGCTACCAAGCATTGTCATGACTTTGCATGCGTTAATAAATCTTATCGTAAGTTTTGGGATATTATTTAGCTATCAAAGACGATTATTGATTAAGCCTATCAATAATTAAATTCACACAATCGTGAATTTCAGCATTATTTGAAACAGTAAGGTTCGCATATTTTTTATAAAGTTCTGTTCGCTCGGCAAATACTTCTTCAATTGATTGATCGGGATGCTTTGCAAAGCCTCTATTTGAAAAATTAATATTTCTTTTGTGGATTTGCTCTAAACCCATCTCAAGATAAACAATGGTTGAATTTTCATTTAAAAAATTCATTGCATCACTTCCATAGACAACACTTCCGCCTGTTGAAATTATGCTTCCATCAATTGATAGGCTTAGGACTTCCTTTTCTTCGATTTCTCTTAGTTTTAAGTATCCATATCTTTCTAGCAATCCTTGCAAAGAGCTTTTATGCGTATCCTCAATAACTTTATCTGTATCTATAAATTTGTAATTTAATTTCTCTGCTAAAGCTTTGCCAACAGAGGTCTTTCCAGCGCCTGCCATACCGATTAAAGAAATTGTTGAAGGAAATTTGATCATCTGAAAAGTGGTGGAGCTACGCGGGATCGAACCGCGGACCCCCTGCTT
>CEWK01121935.1_pt1 | contig 16060 bp, 10 predicted proteins | sample 531431 | NCBI WGS metagenome assembly CEWK01 (sample SAMEA2623059, study PRJEB7988) | marine metagenome | isolation source: saline water (ENVO:00002010), including
TGGATGGAGCAAAGGGCTTCGTTTTTCCCGTTCCCACTGGCGGGAGAATTATCCGGGAGCGTTTCCACCGGGCACGATTTACGGTGCCGGTTCACCCACTGGAAATGTTCTGATTGAGGATGACATCCTCGGGTTGGCCGGTACTTACCTCGTGGCCTGTATGGTGCGTAAAGAAGTTATGGCGGTCACCCCAAAATGGAAGGATGCCCAAATTGAGATGGGTGACCACCGACCATTCATTCGTTTGAAGAAAGACCGGAAAGGCGAGTTTTTTCTTCCCACCGACCTTGCTTTGGCCCCGGACGGATCGCTATTCCTTTCTGATTTTTACAATGATACCAGCCGGGGAACCAACCAGGTGAGCGGCAGCATATACCGAATTACCCGAAAAGATGAAAAACAACTGATGCCTCCCGAAGTGAATTTTTCCACCACCTCGGGACTTGTTGAGGCTTTGAAAAATCCTGCGGTCAATGTCAGATCCCATGCCGCTCATCTGTTGGTAAAAAAGGGAAAGGAAGCCCTCGGACCGGTCCTGGGCTTTCTTCAAGAAGTGTCGGGTAAGCCCGTCTTCCAAGCCCGGGCTCTTTGGGTCCTTGGTCAAGTTGGAAAAAAAGGAAAACAGCAAGTGGCAAAATATCTTGAGGATACAAAAAATGAAAAATTGCAGGTGGTGGCTTACCGGGCTCTGCGACATGCTGATCCTAAGGGCACTTTTGCCCGTGCGAAAGATTATGCCGACTCCAAGAATTTATATTTGCGAAGAGAAATAGCACTCAGCCTCCGAGGGGTTGCTTTTGAGGATTGTCGTTCCATTCTTGAAAGCCTGATTGACGGATACGATGGGATAAACCGTTTTTATCTGGAAGCCCTCGGGGTTGCGTTTCATGGTAAGGAAGAGCAAGTCTACGACGAAATCGTGGCAAAGCGTTTTCCCAAGCCATCCAGTTGGACATGGAAAGCCAAGAATCTCGCCTGGAGACTGCACACATCCGAGGCAATTCTCGACCTCGACCTTTGTATTCGTGCTCAAAAACCGCCGGTGGATGAATTTCGTCTGCTCGCCATGGCCTTTGCCAGTTTTCGAAGCGATGAGGAAAGAAAGGATCGGGTTAACCGTTTACGGGCTCTCGCTCAATTATCCGAATTTTCAGCTGAGTACTATCAGGTCACAATCGAAGAGATTGTGGAAAAAGACCTCAATGACCTTAAGGGAGAACTGATGGAGACCAGCTACCTCATTCCCCAGCAACTCGGTCAACTCACCAAGGTTTCCAAACCGGATGAAGTTGCTCAGTTGAAAGGAGATGCCATCCGGGGAAAGACGGTGGCGGCAAAATGTTATCTCTGCCATAAAATTGAGGGCATTGGGGTTGGGTTTGGTCCCAACCTAACTCACTGGGGGAAGGAGCGTACCGTCGAGGAGATTGTTCGAGAGATCGTTTATCCGGATGAAAAATTCGCTCACGGGTATGACAAGCCCGTCCGTCTGGTTTCTAGGAAGACCGGAGAGACCGCAGAGGGCTTACTTTCCAATTACAGTTGGCATGCGGGTTCCCTGAAACTCAAAGTTCTAAGCGGGCAAACTCGCAAGATTTTGTTTCGCCGGGCAGGGGCCAAAATTAAATATTTGAAGGAGTCTTGGATGCCTTCCGCCTCCGAGATGGGAATGTCTGATCAGGATCTAGCTGACTTGGCGGTTTACATGCAATCCACCGGTTCAGGGGATAATGATTCCACTTCTGCAGATTCCGGTGAACCCGTTCCCCCGACCGGAAATGAGCCGGGATGGAAGGTGGTTACCGGGGATGACTTCGTCAATGTGAACTGTTTTCCTGAAACCTGGCGCTGGGAGGGCGGGCACGCGCACTGCACCGGAAAGCCTACCGGAGTCATCCGTTACCGGGAACCCCTTGAAAACTTTGAACTCCTGCTCGAATGGATGCACAAAAAGAATGCGGGGAATTCGGGCGTCTTTATTTGGGCAACCCCGCAAAGTATTTCCAAATTAGTCGCCGGTCATGGCCGCCTGCCTTACGGGATTGAGGTGCAGGTTCTCGACCTTGGGTATGCCGAGCACTACACAAAACGGCATAAAAAGCCGGCCGACTGGTTTACCAGCCATGGAGATGTTTTTCCGGTGGGTCCGGTTAAGATGAATCCCTTTCCTCCGGTCGCACCCAATGGCAAGCGCAGTTTTCCTAGCAAAGAAACCACCAAGGGGATACATCAATGGAATCATTATTATGTTCGAGCGGTCGATGGTGAGGTTCGCCTTTGGGTTAACGGGCAAGAGGTCTCAGGTGGGGATGGAATTGAACCGGCTTCCGGATATCTCTGCCTAGAGTCCGAGGGGGCACCCGTTGAATTTCGAAACATCCGACTGCGCCCACTTTCCACTTTCAAGGATGCTCCCGAAATTCCTGCATTCGTACCACCAACTCCAGTCAAACTGAAGGATCATCCTGCCTTGGGTGTTTGGAAGTATCTTAATGGATACACCCGGGAGGTTGGGGAAGATGGAATGGTTACCCTACGGCTTGGAAAATCATTGATATGGAAACGTCGTTGTATCTCTAAGTCCGAAAATGAATTCGTGCTCGATGGCAACCTCGTTCATAAACTGATTGGGGACACCCTTGATATCGAGGGGAAATACCAGGCAGTTCGGGAATAAGTTGATTACCTAGAGGTGGAGACGGCTTCCGCATACTCCAATTCTCCAGTGTTTCCGTTGTAGTATTGAAAGACCACTTGGGGATGAGGGTAAGCTACCCAGCGCTCACCTCCCAGTTTCTTGGGCATGTTGAAGACATTATTGATTTGGACCACGGCGTAGTAGGGATAGAGACGTTCCAAGCGTTCCAAATCTGGTAGAATGTAGGAGCTCCAGCGAATGTCGCATTCCCGGGGGCCAAATTTGAAGATGCCAGTGGCGGGTCGATCCATTTCATCATTTTTGGGCACATGGTTGACGCTGTTATGAGGACCGCAGCAAAATTCCCAGATGTTGTCCGTTATTTTAATCGCGAAGCTGTTATGGAGGTCACCGGTCATAACAAAGACTTTTTTCCCCATCTTTTCCCATTCTTTGATCAGTATTTCTCGTTCGTCAAAAAAAGCAGTCCAAGCTTCCTCCTTATTGGCCGCCGCTTCGAACCCACCCGCCCCGCTGTGGGGAATCATGAAGGGAACGGATGAGATCACGAAGAAGAAATCGGCATCACTTTCCCTCATCGATTTCAGTAACCAATCACGCTGGGTTTTACCAAGCATGGAGAGCCCTTTCTTTCCCCGGTCTGAGGTATCATGCATGTCTCGGGATCCACGGGTATCGAGCAAAAAGTATTCACAGTTACTCACCTTGAAACTGGCATAACTCCGACGACCGATGGAATAAGTTACCTCATCAGATACTTTGGCCGGCATGTGTAGCTGGATCGTATTCTTGTCGACGACCTTTTCAATGTCATAGACATAGGAATTGGGATGACCGAGGGAGAGGTCATCATAAGTAAGATCATTGACTCCTGCTTGCGGAGTATTCCAATGAACATGGAGGTTCAACATCTCGTCGAGGGGAAGCTTGGAAAAGTCGGTGGAGAGATCCGTCAGCAAATTACTATCTTTTTTCATCTGGCCTCGCCCGAAATGAACGGGGTGGTCGAAAGCAACAGGATTGGCCCAGCCGAGGTAATCATAAAAAGCTTGGGTGCCCACATCCCGGAAGACCGCCCGGCGGTCGCGGCGACCAGCGGTAGCAGCACCCCAGATATCGTTGACCAATTCATGGTCATCAAAAGTGAAATAACTTGGAACATTCCGATGCCATTGGGAGAGTGAGATTCCACGGCTTAAATAAAGCCTGTAATTTTCCCAGACCCCTACAACTGTGGGCATGAGGTTGACCACCGGGGGGATTTCTTCGATTCCGGCACGCAAGCGCCAAGCTTCCACTGGATATTCCCGTAATTCCTCGTAGAGCCAGTCCCCATTCATGATATGAAAATGGGTTTTATCTGCCCAGTCCTGATTCAGGTTTTCATAGGTCTTGGAACGGTGCCCGTTTCCATGCCTAGGGTTTTGATTGGCACAGGATCCAATCTGGAAGCGGAAATTAAAAAGTCCCTCTGGGTTATGTTCTTTATTCCGGGTTTTTTCGGCACTGGGTAGGGTAAGGAAGGAACCGGGTAGGCCATGGGGGCGGCCGTTGACCAAGATTTGATAGTGATAACGCTGATCGGGAGATAGGTTTTCAAGGGTCGCATACCCGGTGTTGTCATTCTCGATTTTGGTATCAGCGGACTTGGATATGAGGTCGAGCTTAGCTTCCTCGGTTCCGTAAAGTACTTGGAATTCTCCTGAGTCTGAAGTCCGAGCCCAGACTCGGATCGAAGAAGAGGTCGGGTGACCCAGCATCGGACCATGGGTTAATCTGATCGGATCACGGGCGGCCCATGAAAATTGGAATAGTAAAAGAAAGTAGAAAATAGGAATGATCTTGGTCATACGATTAAGTTTATTTTTTCAGGTGAGTGATCAGAAAAGAGATGGTATCCGGGTGCTTGGTCTTGGGTCCATTTGGGTAATACAACTCGCATTTCAGTACGTTTGCAAAGCAGTGTTGCTGTAGTTTGAGACCAAGGTCGGAAATAGGAGTAGTTTTTTGAATACCACTTACCAAGAATCAAGCACATTTAGCTCATGTTTTCCATACCTGCTTTCGGATTGATCAGGCTTGGGCACATCAGGGCTGTAGGTGGGTAATATGCTTTTTGAAAAGCAGAGCTGAAAGAGAAAAAAGATAAAGAGATAAAAAGGAATTTTCATGAACCGGATGATTGAAAAGAGACTCTTCATACATTTCGAATAAGATGAATATGTCCAAGAAAAAAATACATTTTCACCTTCTTTTGTTTCGTTTATGTGCCCAATTTTAAACATATTCTCTTGGCTAATGATCTTTGCCTCAATCTGGTTGACTTTGGAACGAGAAAAAAATTTGGAAAGGGGTGAAAGTTGAGAATTTTCTTATTGCAAATTTGATGCAATAATTTATTTTATTACTTTGTGATATTTTTCTCTAAGATTCTTGCTATTGCTTGCTCCGTTCTCGTTGGTGTCCTTTTGTTATCCAGCGTCAGCCCGGACTTGCACTCCGATGTTTTTCATCAGGGTGGTAAGTGTACTCATCATGGAAGTAATGGTCCATGCGGTGCCGATCAAAAACAGGGAGATGACAGCGACGAGGAAGAAAATTTCTGTGTGGTGGTTCTTTTCGACCAGGGAGTTGAGGAGCACGGATACTTTCAAATTTCTTCCTATTCTGAGTTAAGCAAAAATTTTGAATTCACTCCGAGATGTTGGATTTGGACTTCATTTATCCATGATTCATTTGGTGCCCGGGACCCCCCTAAGGTTGTTTAAATTTTAATCGCTTTGCAAACCTGCGAAATAATCCCGCATGGGCTCCTTTGCTACCTTTACAATTTCACTTTTCTACCCTGTCGAAAACTCGCTTTACTAGCTTAATTTGCTCACAACTTTTAACTTAAGCCAAACAAAACAAACCAATGAAATACAAAATTCTAACTTTCTTACTTTCTGTTTCTTTGGGCTTTGCCCAAAAGAAAGCCACGGATAAGACTATTGCGGAGCTGGACGCTCTTACGATCGAATCCACCCCGATTGACTCCGTGACCCAATCTTGGAGCTCTATTTCCGGTGATGTGCTCGATAACGCCAGAGGACTTACCATTGCTGATAGTTTGTCAGATATTCCCGGCGTAAGCCAAACTACCTTTGGACCAACTGCCAACCGTCCAGTGATTCGTGGAGCGGATAAATTCCGGTTGCGTATGCTACAAAACGGTACCGATACCTTCGGTGTGTCGGCTCAATCCGAAGACCATGCTGTACCGATTGATCCCTTAATGGTCGATCGCATTGAAGTACTTCGCGGTTCCTCTGCTCTTTTGTACGGGGGTAGTGCGATTGGCGGAGTGGTTAATGTAATCGACCGCAGTATCCCAACCAGTCCCTATGATTCTAATGGTGCGTCGGTTCTTTCGAGCTACAGCAGCGTTAATGAAGGATTGAGTTATGGAATCATTGCCTTTGGAAGCTCGGATAAACTTAGTTTTCAAATCAATGGTTTGAAAAGGGATTATGAGGATTACGACGCTCCTACCTTTTACACCGAAGATCATCACGATCCGACAGCTGATCCCGAGGGTCCATTTAATTCAGTTGCCAATAGCCACAGCGACAGTACCTCTTTTGGATTCGGAGCTTCCTACATGCTGGACTCTGGATTTGCTGGTTTCAGTTTTTCCTCTTACGAAAATGATTATGGAGTACCCGGAGAACATGCCGAAAGTGATACCTTGATTGAAATGGAAAGCGATCGTTTTGAATTCCGGTCCGAAATTGATGTCTCAAACTCGGATTTACTAACCGGAATCGATTTAAACATAGGGTATGGTGATTACCAACACAGCGAAAGTGGCTATGAAGAAGAAGGCGGTGTCACAGAATGGCACACCCATGTTACCTACTTGCGTGAGGGATATGAAGGCAGAATTGCCTTCAAACACGAAATTGGAGAATTAAGTGGTGTCTTTGGTGTACACGGCCTTTTTGATGAGTTCAAAATTGTAGGAGAAGAAAGTATCTTAGGAGGTTCTCTGCAGGATTGGAATGTACCTGATGATAATACCACCGTTGCCTCTCCGAATGCAAATCCAGCAATAACTAACGAGGATTCAAGCAGAATTGCCCTCTTTTTGATCGAGCAATATGACTTGGATGAAGATACCACCTTGAATGCTGGTATTCGCTGGGAGCAAATTGATCGTAAATACGAAGCCACTGAAAATATTGATGATGATGATTCCACCTTTAGTGCTAGTGCTGGAATTTCTAAGGATTTGAGCGAGCTTTGGAATCTTAGTGGTAATGTAAGCTACTCCGAGCGTACACCAGACACGGCTGAATTATACTCGGATGGAGCACACCATGCTACCGAGGCTTATGAAATTGGAAACCCCAACCTCGAAAATGAATCTGCCGTCGGAGTGGAGATCGTTGTCCGAAAAACCGTGGGTAAAGTGACCGGTCAGTTTTCTGCTTTTCATACCAAATACAACGACTATATCTTTCTAGAGCATACGGAAAATGAAAGGGACTCAGAAGGTATTTTGGCAAATACAACCAATTATAGTGCTTCTGATGGTTTCCCAACTGGCACCGAGGGTCTTGAAGAAAAAGCATATGAAGCGGTCGATGCTGAATTTCAAGGAATTGAATTTGAAATTGATTGGCTTGCCATGGAAAATCCCGGTTGGGATCTCTTGTTGTCCTTTTATGGGGATACCTTACGAGGAAAGAACAAAACAGAAGGTGGGAACTTGCCCCGAATTCCCGCTGCCAGGCTTGGGTTTGGGTTTGAAGTTATGCAGGAAAAGCTCGATTTTGGCCTGAAACTTACCCGTTCCATGGAGCAGGATAATTTAGGGGATGATGAAGAAATAACCCCTGCCTTTTCTTTGCTTAATGCTTTCGCTTCCTATGATGTAAGTCTCGGAGATTCCGTAGGTCAGTTATTTGTTAAAGGATCTAACCTTACCGACGAATTGGCTTACAACCATGCTTCGGTTCTGAAGCAGTATGCTCCCCTTCCGGGTCGTAGCGTCGAAATTGGTCTGAAGTTTGATTTCTAAGGATAAAAGCACTTAGTTCTTAATCCATTCTTTCCAGGAACCCTCGATCACTTGGTGATCGGGGGTTCCGTCGTATGTTAGGTAGCGAAATTTTGAAACGTAGGGCGTATCCGGCTCGATGGAGAAAGGTTTTTCGACCATGGGTGCATAGACGAAATAAGGCATTTTCGGGTGTAACCTGACCCACTGGGGGAACCGAAAATTATCCGGATGGTTCATCACCACCAGCCCACAGTCTTGGCCATCGACTGGGCCATGCATGGTGACCCATCGTGGTCTTGTATGGTTGCCGTTCTCTTGGCTCTTTCCCTCCGAGGTGATCATTTTACCCAATGGTTTCCCATCTGCTCCAGTTTTGACCCACAGCTTATTTCCCCGAATTGCCATGCCTCCATAGTGATATTTTTCAATTAGCAATGGATCTTGGGTTGCACAGGTCTGGGTCGAGATCAGGTCGAATTGGAAATAACTTGCTTGCTTCTTCGGAACTCTAATTTCCCAAGTTTCTTTGAGGATGGCCTCGTCCGAATTCTTTCCGCTGGTAAAGATTTGTTCGAACTGAAGAGAGAAGAAGCCCGGATGATCTCGTTTTTCAAGAAAGCGATGGAAACGGATGTCTCCCAATTTCTTCTTCTGGTTCCAGAATTCGGTGGGCTGGTCCCGAAAGCTTGACTTGGTCCAGGCAAAAAACAACCCGTGCTGATGCGGGTGATCGGGGGCGTAGTCCCCGGTAATGATTTTACCCGATGGAGAATAAAGGGGATGAAGGTATCCGGTACGGGAAAAATGAGGTTCATGTTTCTCTGCCTCCATGGATGGCTTGGTAAGATAACTAAAAATTGGTCTTCCATCGAAAGTGCGGACGGTGATTGAATTTTCTGTTTCAACAACGAGAGCGGAGGCAGCTTTCGAATCCGAAAACAAAAATGGTAGAAAAAGAGTTGGTAAAAGGAAAAGGATCAGTGGTTTCATTCGAATAAGTTTGGACGAAAACAAATCATTGAGATAAAGGAATAGGATGAGCAAGGGAATCGTTTTCGTAAGTATCATACTAATGATTGTGCTTGGCGTTCTAGGCTGGTTGTTCTGGCCCAGCGACGAGGAGCAAATTGAGGCCTTGTTTGATGAACTAAGCGAAGTAGCTTCTAAAACCGAGGATGCGTCTACTCTTTCGGATGCCATGGTGGTGAAGGATTTCAAGCAGTTATTTGCTCCCGAGGTAAAGATCTCGATTCGGAGCAAGGCACGAATTGCGGGGGAGCATACCAACCAGGGCTTGGCTCAACTTTATGCACGTTTACGGGTGGCTTCGAGCAGGATGGAATTGCGTTGTAAACAATTGCAAATCTTATCGGCCGAAAGGGTGAGAGCTTTGGTAGCAGTCAAATTTTTTGCGAGTTGGACGGGGAAGGGGGGAAATGTGGTTCGAGAGGATGCTCATTCGGAAGTAAAACTCGAAAAAGTGGATGGTGATTGGACGATCAGGGAAATCCACTATCTTAAGAATTAAAGTTTCGCCTCCTTGAGAGCTCATTCTTTTAATCCAGAATCCATTTCTTCCGCCGTTTCATTCCACAATCAGTTTGCCCTGCATTACCTGCCAATGGCCCGGGAAGGTGCAGAGGTAGGGATAGCTTCCGGGTTTACGGGGTGAGCGGAAATATATCACATAGGAATTTCCACTTTGAAGAACCGGAGAAAGAGCAATTACTCCCTTGTCTTCCGGGACATAGTGTTTGTCCACCCCTTGGGGAGATGCGGTGAGTTTCATGGATTCTTCTCCTATCGACGATAATCGATCCGGTACAACCACAACCACATTGTGTGGCATACTGGGATCGAGGTTGCGAAAGGTCAGGGCGACCTTGGCTCCCGCCTTGACCCGTAATTCTTTTTGAGCGTATTGGAGGCCGGCAATGGCATCCAATTCGATTCGTTCAATCGCTGCCAAGACCTCTTCGTCGCCGACAATCTTGGACTGGGCTTCCTGGGCCAGCAGCCTGGGGTCCACCGGACTTTCTTCGGCGTGTGGGAAGTCATTCCAGCTTTCCTTGGCAATTTCTCGATAGCCTGGAAAATCGGTAAATTCCTCACCCTGATGAAAAATGGAGTAATAGAGATCGGGAGCGAAAGGTCGGCCGTCTCGGGTCTTTAATTCCAGATGGAGATGAAACTGCATCACCGGATGGAGTTGTGGGATTTCCACAAAGATGGACTTACCGTCCTTCAAGGCATGGAGGGAACGAATTTCTACCGGATCGTGTCCGGTGAATCCCGGATTCTGTACAGAATATTCAGGAGAACCATAGGCTTCGCTGTGCAAGTAGTTCCATTGGGCCGCAAAAGCCTTTTTCGAATCCAGGGATCGAGGGTCGATGGCTTCATTGAAACGAAGAATGAATCCATTCCTTCGGGTTTCCACCGATTCAGGAAGAAGCATCTCACCTCCGGTCCATCGAATTCTTTCGAGGCTGCCGTCTTCCCGGGCGTAGCTTTGCCACCCGTCCGTGCCCACGATGTACAAGTGTCCATCCTTGGAACTGAAGGATCCACGATGAGCACCGGAAAGAAATTCTCCGGGCAGGGGAACCACTCCTCCCTGCACCCCACCGTTATCAAGCATTTCGCGAAGCACCAAGTAGTGCTGGCAGTAACCAAAAGATGTCCCGATCATCCTACCGGCCAGCGGACCGAATCTTTGATCTTTGGGAACGAAGATTATGTCTCCAGAAGAGTTGTCGATTCCCCGGGGAAGGAAACAAAGAGGCATCTGGTAGCCATGCTTACCGAAATCAGGTTTGGGTCCGAAAAAGCCGTGGTAGCTGCCGTTGCCCACTTCAAAGATTCCCGATGCAGGTTGCCAAGTTCCTTCCTGAGGCATAGCGAAGACAATCGAACCATCCGGGGAGACCCCGGTGCCATTGCAACCCCGCAGACCGGTGGCGATCGCTTCGGGTTTCGATCCAAGTGTGAAGCGGGTCATACCGAACTGCGAAGAGCGAGTGAACCAGTAGAAACGTTCCTGGTTGTCCAGATGCAGGGTGAGGGCGAAACTGTTGCCTCGTGCGGTGGGGAACTGATTGGTTAGGCACTCATAGAAATCAGCCTCCCCGTCATCATTCGTATCATGGAGTCGGGTTAATTGATCCCTTCCGATGACATGGATTTGATCATCTTTGACAACCAGCCCGAGCGGTTGATTGAGCCCACTGGCGAACCTTTTCCAAACCAAGCGATTGAGGGTGTCATCCACTCCATCCACAATCCAAACATCTCCCATCAGGGTACAGACCGCAATGCGTCCGTCGGAGAGAGTTCCCACTCCCCCAATTCTCATCGGTGTTTTGAATGGATTCAGATCCCTGTAGGGAACGGTAAGGGTATCAATCACATAGGGAGAATCGGGCAGGGTTTTTCCAAGTTTGCCTTTCGTGATCACAGATTTGTCAGACCATCGGGCCGGACCGGCTTGGATGAGTTCTTTCGAGGCCATGGATGATTCGTGAACCAAGTCATTTTCGGTGAAGGTCACCCCCGCAGGGAGTTTTCCCTGAATCAAACGATGATAGGTAAGCTTTCCCGTTCCCTCGACCCAGTCGTAGATTTTTAGCTTTCCTATGCGATAGCCAAAGATGATCCCGTGATTGGTTTTGTAAAATCCGAGGTATTTGGTTTTCATCTCTTCCGGGAGTGTCCATTTTACCGAAGAGAAGCTTTCTACTTTCTTTGCTTTCACTTTAACTCCGGAAGTGATGCCAAAGCGTCTGGCACTCCATTCGGGTAGTCCCCCTTCCCAGGCGTCCACAAAGCAAAGTCTTTCTGGGTCAAAGACTGCGGTATACTTGCCTGCTCGAGCCGATACGCCCTTATTGGCCCAGCCCTGAGCATGATTGGTTGCCTGCATCAGGACTCCGCCAAAGTCGATTTCATTGAGACGATTGTCTACATTATCGGATTCTGGGTTTTGGCCCCAGTGTCCCCAACCGCCTCCGTCCAAACCCGGGAATGGATTGAGCATACCAGAATAATTCCGATCCTCACTGGCGATAAACTCCTTAGCCTGTTTGCGATAAAAGTTACGCAAACGGTTTTGAGGAAAGGGAAGGGTTTTGTTTTCTCCGCTTACTCGATTTACCGGTTGCTCGGTTTTCTCAGTTGCTAAGCTCTGACCGCTCAATGAAAGGCCAACAAGGGAAACAATAACCAGAAACTTATCCATGGATGTACCTATGCTATCGGGTAACCAAGTCCGACATTCTTGGGTCCCATGCCAGCGTGGCCACTTTCTTAAGGTCGCCGTCTTTTGAAATTCGGTAGGCGGTTAGGCTAGCTCCGTTGGTTGCAGTTACCAGAAGGAACTTTCCATCCGGGGAAAGGGTCAAACCCCAGGGAATCTTATCAGCCTCGGTCATACCCATAAACTCCGCCTTGCCATCTTCCAGTACTCGGTAACGGGAGATACGATCAAAGTCCTGGCGGTGTCCCCGTAAGCCGGCAAAGAGGAATTTTCCGTCCGGGGTGATCAGGAGATCGGAAGCACTCAGGCCGATCTTGGATATGCCGGGTGGTAAAATACTTATATCCTGTTCGACTTTAAGCTGTCCGTTTGCTTCCCGTCGGTAGGAGGAGAGGCCGATGCCCTGCTCGTTGCTAAAGTATACCATAGGTAGGGTGGGGTGGTAAGCCATGTGACGCGGGCCTGACCCGAGAGGAGGCTTGGCATCCTTGGGATCAAGCGGGGTGATCGTACCGGTCTCTCCGTTGTACGCGTACTGCAGAATAGCCAGGTTTTCCTTAACATAAGGTATATAGACATTCTTTCCGTCTGGGGGTAGCAGTATGCAATGGGCCTGCTGTTTTCCTTCATCGATGGTGGTCACCGCTTTTCCGGGAATTCCTTCCTCGTTTAACGCATAAATGTTGAGCCGTCCATTCCCGTAACTCACTCCCAGAATGTGTTTATTTTCTTTATCCAGGCTCAGGTAGCAAGCTCCGTCATTAAAGTTAATATTCTGATGTTTTTGGTACGAACCATCCTTTTTTAAGAACACGACTGCTCCAGGTACCTTGCCTGGATTTCCGCCTGTGGCGGTGACATAAAGAAGAGGTTTGCTTGGATGAGCTGTGATCACACGACCGGAGAAGTCAAATTTCACCTTTTCAGCAACCTCCAGCTTGAGGCCTTCGCCTTGGGGAGTCGCCTGGACAATCCAGAGCGTGTTCTCCTTCGAGCTTGGAGAATAGACATGAAAGGTTTTACCAAGAAGATTTAAATGAAAACAAGCAAGAAGGGACAATAGGGTTAGGGTTCGATACATGACTTAAGGATTATTTCCTAAAGGCTCGAAATCAACTGAAAATCTTGATTTTGGTTTAAAATTTTACCCACTTAATTACGGTGAATCTTAACCATCTATCTTCAGTAATCTGAAACCTGCTTTTCCCTGGTAATCAAACTGGTTTTCGAAGGGTCTGAAAGAGATGGGTTAGATGTGCTTTTGAGTTTGTTCTCCAATCGCGGTGAGAGTAGGTATATGAATACGATTTTAAAGAAGGCAGAATATAGATGAAGACTATTGCTCATTTTGGAACGCTTATGGAGGCGGAGCTTCTTAAGCTCAAGCTGGCATCTTTTGGAATTGATGCCTTTATTCCCGATGAGCTCACGGCAGGGGTGGCCCCGCATATCTTTGCAACCCGGTCGGGTATACGCCTGCAGGTTGCGGAGAAAGATGTTGAGAGGGCCAAGGCTGCCATGCTGAGTGAAGTGGATCCTCTAACCGATGATTTTTCTACTGAGGGAGAGTAAAGGGACCAGGTAATTAATTTATGAAGGTTTGGTGCATTCATGGATCGATGCAGACTCCCTCCGTCTGGTCCTTTTTACGGGGAGAATTTCATTCGTCGGGTGAACCCGTATTGGTTGAAGCGGTTGATCTTTGTCAGGATTCATCTGATGGGTTTGAGGAATGGTCGGCCAGTTTTTGTAAAGAAGTAGAGGCTGAATCGGGGGATGAGAAACCTTTACTTTTAGGATATTCTCTCGGTGGTAGGCTTGCTATGCATGCATGCATTGATTTCCCTGAACTTTGGAGTGGTGTAATCCTAGTATCCGCGGATCCAGGCTCTTATGGTATAGAGGAGAAGGAACTTCAGTTGCAGAAAGATGCTGAGTGGGCCCAAAGGTTTAAAGTGGAAAAGATGCAGAAACTATTGATGGAATGGGATCAGTCTCCAGTTTTTGGTCAAAGCCCCAACCTAGCTCCAAGGAATTTGGCAGAATTAGATTCTGAAAAAATCAGTCAATGGTTCACTGTTTATTCGAAAGGAAAGCAGGCGGATTTACTGCCCTTACTTAGCCGGGAAAATAATCCTCCCATCCTCTACATCTCTGGAGCGGAGGATGTTAAGTATTCCAAGATTGGCGAAAGTCTTGCTTTCGCCTGTCCGCAAATCAATCATCAGGTCATTGCCGGGGTTGGACACCGTGTTCCCTGGGAAAATAAAATTGCTTTCGTAGAAGTGGTGAATCAATTTCTTGCCTCCTTACCAATCCATTCCTGATGAGCGATTCTATGAAGATACGGTGCAGTTGGCCAAAAAATGACAACATTTACATTCAATACCATGATCGGGAATGGGGAGTTCCGGTTTATGACGATCGGGAATTATTTGAAAAACTCATATTAGACGGGGCACAGGCTGGTTTGAGCTGGATCACTATTCTGAAACGGCAGGCAAATTATAAAAAGGCCTATGATCAATTTGATCCGCTCAAAATCGCTAATTGGACGGACCAGAAAATTGAAACTTTACTTAATGATTCCGGAATCATTCGGAATCGTCTAAAAATTCTCGCCGCCCAAAGAAACGCCAAGGCTTATTTGGATTTGGTTGAGGAAAAGGGAAACTTTTCAGAATTCATTTGGTCTTTCGTTGATCAGGAGCCAATTACCAATTCCAGGAAGAGTTGGGCAGGGACTCCTGCGACTACGAAAGAATCTGAAAGAATGAGTAAAGAGCTTAAAGCAAGAGGATTTCAGTTTGTCGGTCCTACGATTTGTTATGCCTTTATGCAGGCGGTTGGCATGGTGAATGACCACATAGTTTCTTGTTTCAGGTATGATGAAATTATAGAAAGCACTTCATGAATTGATCTCTCCTAACCCCAAAGCTCGAAAAAACTTTTAATTTCCTATTTTCGAAAGGTTCCCGACAGAAGTCTTCTTTCCCTAATTATAACGGAATTAAATTCAGTGCTTGTCAAAAACCGATTGTCCGTTTTCGAATGATACATATTCAATTTTTAATAAGCTAACCTGAAACCACAATGAATAACTCTAAAACTATTCTCGAAACTTCCATTTCACGTAGAGATTTTATTTCGAACTCTGGTAAATTTGCGACCGGTAGTGCACTTGCCGGAATCTCTATACCCATGGTGCATGGTAAAAGTTCCAGTGAGTCAAAGCGTGCACTCTTAATTACCGGAGGGTGTTGTCATGATTATGACAGGCAAAAAGACATTCTTAGTGAAGGAATTAGCGAGCGGGTGCCTACCAAGTGGGACATCTTTTTCGAGATGGATGAGAAGAAAAGTAAGGCAAGGCTAAGTAAGTCAGGGTGGGCTGACGATTATGATTACATTGTATATAATCATTGTTTCGCCCATGAGAAAGATGGTTCATTTGTTAAATCAATAACCGATATTCACAAGGCAGGTAAACCTGCGATTGCTCTTCATTGTGCGATGCATTCCTACCATTGGAGCATTCCAGCGGAGGAGGGAGGAAAGAAAGCCTGGCCTGACATGCTAGGTGCAAGCTCCAAGGGACATGGACCTAAGGCTCCAATCAAGATCAATAAAGTCAAAAAGCATGCGAATCACCCAATCATGAAGGATATGCCAGATGGATGGATGACACCTGAGGGTGAGCTTTATAATGTGCAGCAAGTTTATGAAGGCACTACTGTTTTAGCCTATGGAGATAATGGAAAAGATAAAAAACCTAATGAACCGCAGGCCTGTGTCTGGGTTAATACCCATGGAAAAGGAAAAGTTTTTGCAACGACTGTCGGTCATCATAATTCAACCATGTCGACCAAGGAATACTTGGACATGCTGGGTAATGCGGTACGCTGGGTAACCGCAAAAAAGGAAGCTATTTAACACTAGTCCCGAAAGCGGGTTTTTGACTTCTTCTTAAAGTCTTTTCCTCCCCCAAACTTTCTACTTTTTCCAAATCCCTTCTTGGACTTGCCACCCTTTCCCCCCGGGCGGGGTCGACCTTTGTCGACTGAAATATTCATCTGATGGCCTTGGACCCAAACTGTTTTTA
>CEWK01268361.1_pt1 | contig 15983 bp, 6 predicted proteins | sample 531431 | NCBI WGS metagenome assembly CEWK01 (sample SAMEA2623059, study PRJEB7988) | marine metagenome | isolation source: saline water (ENVO:00002010), including
CAGGAGTTGAATCGTCATCATCCTTATCAACAGGAGTTGAATCGTGATCATCCTTATTTGAAGGTTCTTTTTTATGATCTTTTATTCTTGGGTTTGGGTTTAATTTATTGTTTTGTTTATGTTTGTTATGATTTTTATTATGTTTGTGATGTTTATGTCTATTACTAGCTTTACTTTTATGTGAATTATCACTATTATTTTCCTTTGATAGAATATTAATATTTTCATCAAGATCTTTTAATATTTGTTTTTTAGCTGATTCATCAAATTTATCAAGATTATCTAGAATATATTTTGTAGTTTTATCGTGATCATTCTTTTTATTTTTTAAATGTATCTTTATCTTTTCATTTAATTTGTCTTTGTCTTCTGTTTCTGTCTTTTTTCCTTCATAATCATAATCTTCATTCATATGATTAACATACTGAAGAAATTCATCAACATTTACTCCAATATATTTTAAGCAATTGGTAAAAGCAGTTGATAAAACTAATTTATCACATTTATAATGACCAGTTTTAAATGCTAGATGATACAATGATTTAAGACATTGAGTTGGATTACTAAATTTATTCTCATGTAGATATTTTTTTACAAAATCTACAGGGTTCAAATGTTGATTATCTTGAAAGAATGAATTTTCTATTTCAAGTATTTGATTTCTAATCCTTTCTTCTTTGACTTCTTTGGCTTCATTACAACCATGATCAAAAATTGCTCTGTCTTTTTCTGACATATTATTAATATCTTTAAAGTGATTAAAAAGATCATCTAACCTTCTTGATTTTAGTAAGTCTTCATAAACAGGAACTTTTTCTTTATTTTTTTTATCTTGATTGTCCTTTTCTTCTTCATCCTTCTTTTTTTCAGGAGCTGGGTCTCCTACACCAGATGGATCAAGAATATCATATGGTAAACCATAATAAGTATAACATCTTTCCTTAGCTAATTTAACAAACTCAATTTTGGCCTGTGCTTGAGCTTGATCAGAGTGTTTACACCTAGCAGTTACATGAATACCTAATGTAGGAAAGTCAATTGTACATTTTTGTCCAACATTAAATCCATGAATAGATAAACGAGTGCTACACAATGCTTTAAACGATCCAATAGTTACCTCTTTTCTTCTTGTAATAAGTTCTTTTCCTAATTCAACTGCAGTAATAATACTTCTCAGAAAAGCTGCTTCAGGACAGAAATAACACATAAAATCTTCGGCGATAGTTTGTATTGAATTATTTAATGCTTTCTTAAAGTTACACTTGTGTGTTAGTGAATGAACAAGTTTAACAAGACCGCCTGTAGGATATCCGCTCTTAAATTCGACAAAAGAACCAGCAATCTTATCAAGTTTTATTTTACCACTCTCAATTATATTACAGATAAAACATATTCCTGCTGATTTACTACTACTTATGTCAAATCGTTCACAAATATATTTAAATCTTACGGCAGTTCCAACTAAAGTTGAAGATATCAGTATGTTTTTTTGGTTTGAACTAAGATTATTCCAATTTTTAAAAATAATACATTTTCCAAAAATACTATTAACTTCATTTAGATACATATTTATTCTATGAAGTTCAGGATTTCTCTCAATTGCTTCCTTTTTCATTTCAGATAGTTTATTAAATAGTTGGGTAAATGCTTCACCTAAAGTTTTAATTCCCTTTTCATCGTTTAAATTTATTTCAACTGTTTCTTTTGAAATACGTTGTGATTCAACAGATTCTTTTGATTTATTGATATTTTTATTTACATTTAATTTTTTGTTATGTTCAGAATCAACTATTGGTGTTTCACTATTAGTTTGATTATGACTTTGTCCATTTAAGTTTTCTGATTGAATATTTCTATTTTCAGAGTTACCAATTACTTGATTTTCCATAGATACATTATTTTCAACTCCAGATGAATGATTACTTCTTTCACTATTGTTTGCACTAGTATTATCTTGCATTTGAGCATGATTTCTTCTTTGCCAAACACATATATTTGAACTATCTCTAAAATTGTCAATAGTTGGCATTAAGCATTGTGAACTTGATTCATGATTAGGAGTGTTTGTACCTTCAATATTTGTATTAGCATCAAATGTATCTATATTTGAAGATCTATTTGGTCCTAATAGTGAATTATACGTATTCCCAACCACACTAGAAACTGCACCAGATGCCATGTTAATTCCAGCTCCTGGAGCAGCCATTGTAAGGTATGTTGCATAAAGTCCTCTATCATAAGCAGATTCTAAAAGAGACATATTACTTCTATCATAATGATGCATTTCTGGTCTCTGTTGAAGACCTCTAGTAACACTAGCAGCAACATCAGCAGAGAATGAAAGCGCTCCTACAGTTGATAATGTTGCATCATTAAGACAATATGCCATTACTCTTTCAATATTAGTATGATGATTTCCATGGCTTCTTAATTCTGGTCTAAAGCTATCAAGACACATTGAGTATTCTGCAGATGCGTATATAGTTGCTATTGGGACTGTTATTTCAGCTCCAGCTGCTTCTGCTGCCATAATTCCAAGTGACGTTCCCTTATGAACTAAATAGTGAGTAGGTACAGAAGTAGCAGTGTGTAAAGCTATTTCAGATAATCCATCAGAAGTGAAAACATGTGATGGGTCTTCCCTAAGTCCAATAGTAAGATGCTGAACACCATCAAGAAATGCAGCCCTTCCTACAGCTCTTACTGTACTATGATTGTGGCCATGATTTGTTTGCTGTTCAATTCTATCATATGGTGTAGTAAAACTAACAGGACCTTCAAGACCATAAGAATTGATACCATCGAAATGATATTCAATATTAAATACATTTTGTCTCATTTGTGATCTAGTAACAGTCGAATTATTAAATTCAGATTGATAAGATAAAACTACATTATCAATAATTTGTCTATTTATATCATTAGGAACTCCGATAGTTCTTAATTGTCTAACAGTTCTAGCAAGAGTTTGATTTAAGGTAAGATCCATATTAGATCTATATCCAAATTCTTTATGAAACTGTAGATGTTGTTCTCTAGTTAGAGCAATACAATTACCATTTTTATAAACATATTCAGGAAAATTATTAATCATGAAGTCTCCAGCTGGAACATGATGAATATCAATATTGTCTCCTACCAGTGATCTTCTTTGTAGTTCTGTATAGGATCCTACATCATAAATTGCTACTGGACTATTATTAATATTAATATTAAAATTATTAGGTATATTACCAACTCCAATATATTCACTATTAACTGAATAAACTTCTTGAATGTTATTTGTTATTAAGTTATTTGATTTATTATCACTTACTGTCATTTTAGAAATATATCCGTGAGTATTAACTAAATTATTCAATTTTTCTAAAAAATTGAAATAACTTTTACATACATACATCTCTAATTTCTAAAATATGGGAGCCTTTTATAGTTACATTGTGAAGCCTACTAAAAGAATTTTTTGGCATCCGCCAAAGGACGAAAAAACAAAAAAAATAATAGAAAAACCTGGTATGGAACAGGTTTGTAAGGATTTATATAAAATTGCAACAATATCTGATGATGCTGAAAGAAAATTAAGAAATATAATAATAGATAATAATAAATTGGCAAATGAGATGTATCATTATATCATGAAAGAGTGTAATGTTCCTATTTATAATGATAGACATTCAATGAAAAATTTTGCTAAAAGAATAAAAGAAGTAAATGCTAAAGGAGAGAGATTTTTTCATTATAATGGTCATGAAATTCAACATCAAGTATTATTAGATGCAGATTATTATAATAAGAATGATACCCAAAAGTTAAGAATACTTTACAATAATCCAGTAGAAATTATTGAAGAGATAGAAACAAAAGTTAGTGATATGTTAGATAGTGTTGATAAGAAAGCAGATTCTTTAAAAGAACTTTTGAATGGACATCAATCTGATCAAGAAAAAAATACAAAGTTAAATGATCTAACTAGAAATTTTTCTATTGGTAAGATCTTATTCTTACTTGTAGAAATGAATAGTATAGTAAAACGTGTGTTCGAAAAAGAGTTAAGATGGTTGAATGCTGAGCAAGGAGCAACTTCTAGATTTAATTATGATTCTACTGTTTGGAATCCATATTGGGAATTAGCAGAGGACGAGCTTAATAGTGATTCAACCAAAAAAAGAAGATATTTGTATAGAATTGTAAAAAATTATTTTGATAATTTTGTTGATACTAAAACTAATCTATTTTCTAATAAAAATGAGTTGTTTAGAAAATTTTTCATAAACATGAAAGCTATTGCTCATAGATTAGATAATTATGATATGAATATTATTAGCGACATTCCAGATAATACTATCAGCCATGATATTAATAATAATAATAAGATTGTTCTTTATGAATGGAAAGATGGTGAATATAAGAGGAATGTATTGAGGTTTGATAATTTCGGATTTGATAATTATGACCAACTTTTCAGAAAATTTAGAGAACTAATGCCTGATGATTATAGATATGATCTTATCATACCACCTGCTCCTAGAGACCAAACTCTTGAAGGACAAGAAGATACTCGTTGGGCGGAAATTATCCAGATGTTTCATCGTTTAGGTGGTCCTACAGGAACTGATACTGCTTATGATAATAAAGTTTATATAATAATTAGTAGTGAAAGTAAGTTTAAGTTTTGTGGATTAGATGAAGAATTTACATGTAAATGGTTGGGTATCGATACTAATATGGAATCTAGACTAAATGAAATAATTAATTTGGGTGGTGATCTTAGTGAGAAAGTTAATGATGTACAATATGTCCGGACGAGTACAGTACGTAAACTGAAAGAAAAAGAAAGTGAGACTGATGATGGTGAAACTACTAATGGTGAAACTACTAATGGTGAAACTACTAATGGTAGTAATACTAGTCGTGGAAATAGTGATGGTCGAACTTCTGATGATGGAGCTACTGATGGAGAGAATTCTATTGGAGAAAATACCAATGAAGATGAATATGAATGGGTAGAAGAAGAAGTCGAAGAGAAGCTTAAGGCTCCTGGACCTTACTTTTACTTTTTAGGACCATTTGAAGGTACTGCACATGCATGTGAAAAAGTTATAAATGATTATAAGTATGGGAAAAGTGGTATTTTTATGAAATGTAGTAAGAGTATTAATATTGAATTCACTGACATTGGTTATAAACCTAGTGATGAGGAAATTAAATCTTTTGATGAAAAGAATGGAAGTAATGGGGAAAATAAAGAAAATGCTGCACAAGCAAGTTAAAAAAATTGATTTTTTAATTTATATTACAATTTATAATCTAATAAATTAAAATGAGTGCTGTAGTTACTAATAATACGTCTGAATCTTATAGAATTAATAATAACATTTATGGAAAAGATTATAAAAGCTGTAATGATAGTCTTAATCGACCGGTAGAAAGTGATATCATTTCTGCAGATGAAATAACACTAAGATATTTGGCGGAAGAGTTGAAGACTGATCCCGTAAATCTTAGAGGAATGATTACTAACGAGACTAATGAAGGTCAAATTGCATTATTTCAAAATAATAGTAGTATTGTAATAGGAAACTCAAATATTCACGAAGATTTGTATGTTATGCTTTCTACTGATGTATTTAAGGGTTGTTCAATAAAATTAAATATAAAATTCAAGGAAGAGTTTGAGTTAATGTGTGATAAGATGATAAGAATGTCATATAAAATCAGAGAAGCTCACGAAAAAAAGTCAGCAGACTATTTAAATTCTTTGAAAGATATCACTTGTTCCAAAATTATTCTTCCTTTTTTTGAGGTTGTAGATAGTATATTAAGAGATCCAAGTAATGATCTTGAGGAAGAAAGTATTAGAGAAGTCATAAATTCCTACATTAATAAGGCAAACATGGAGATGCAATTGGATTTTATTCTGAAGTCAAATTCTGAAATTGATGTTTGCGATTTTTCTATTATTGAACAAAGGTGGATAGTTAGAAAGAAAGAGATTGAAAGAATTTTTGGATATTTTTTTGGAATAAGAAAAGCTACGGCGGAAGGTCCTTCGAGCGAACAAAAGTTTATTCAGCAAATGGGGAGGGCAGAGAAGAGAATTGCTTACCATCATGATAAAGATGGCCCAGGTAGATTTTTGATAAAAGATTCTTCTGGTAATTTCAAACTTGCCATTACTGATGGTAGTGAAAAAAAAAACGATCATCAATCTCAGCCATTTTTTCATCATGGTGGAAGTGATGTAGAAACAGGTTCAACAGCATCAGTAGAATCTGAAAGTAAAAGATTAGTAGGTGATAAAGATGAATCTACAGAAAAGACACCAGAAGAAAATTCTAATTATACAATGTGGGGGATATTAGGTTGTATTGTGGCTGCAATTGGTGCTATATTCTATTTTGGCTCTAAAGATTAGAATTCTTTACGAAGATCTGTAAAGCAAAAACAGAAAGAAGATTACAATTACAATATCTTTCCATTTTGCAAAATGGAAAGATGTTGAATTTATTTATGTAGGAATATTTTCAATAGGAATTGCACCAATTCCAATAGTATATAAAATATTTAAAATAGATCTAAATAACATGTTATTTGTTCTACTTTTAATATTATAGGTCAAATGTGTTGCTAAATAAAACAAAATACCTCCCCAGAGAGTATCCATAATAACAGCTTTAAGAGGCCATTTTTCTATAATAGCAAAATTAGTAAATTCATATACAGCATAAATAGATAAACCTAATAAAAATGCTTCATCAGCAGATGCATTTCTGGATATGATAAAATAATTCAACGAGAATACTAAAAATACATAACATAAGATTGTTGGGTAAATTTTTAGTTTTAGATCACTTCCTTGAATATTTCTTATTGTTTCATTAAAAAATCCTGATGAATAATACAAGTATAAAGCATCTAATGCTCCAAATACAGGAATAGAAATAATTGTTTTTAAATCCATATATATCTTTTTAGAAAATTTTTTTTAGAATTAATATTAATTATTAAACATTAAGAAATATACAATACCTAAGATTAAAAGTATACCAATTACTACTGATATTATTAATACAGTATTACTACTTTTACATTGACCTTCACCAGGTTCACATTTTTCAACACTTCCATCTTCAATAGTACATTCTAAACCTCCTAATGCAGCTTTACTAGTTTGTTTATATGTTTTTTCACAACTTTCATTACATTCTGTATATTCACCTCTACATGGAGTAGGATAGCATAATGGATCATTTGGACCACAAATATAACATTGATATAGAGGTCCATAAGGTATAGGCATATCTTTTTTAACACCAATGTAAAATTGTTTATCCTTTTCGTAAAAATATTCTATTTCATTTAAAAATAATTCATTGTTATCTAATCTTGTAATAATATTATATCCATCTGGAACATAACTTATACCATCAACAACTTCTCTTACAATCATATTGTAAAAAATTTTATTTTTGTATTGGTTATATAGAAATACTCTGGTACCAAAATTTTTTTCACCAAATCTTTCAGATTGACTAATATAATTGTTAAGTGGAATACTATCTTTGATTACAAAACTTAAAGATGTACGTATATCAGAGTTTTTTTCTTCATTTAATAGTTTATCATTTGATGGAGTATTAGATTTGTTTTCATTTTTACCATATGCTGGACCTTTATAAATAAATTGTTCATATTTCTGATTTTCAGAAAAATTATTGATTCTTTCTGTCATTTCATTTCCTTTTTCATCTAATAATACAATATAATTATCAGCATATTTTTCTTTTTCTTCTTTTGGAATATATACTACGACAGCTTCTAAGTCATTAAAATTAAATGAATTATTTAATTTAACTAATAAGTAAGAATCTTCAAAAAATGATGAATTATAAGAATTTTCTTTCTTACCATCAAGTTTTTTATTTACTATATTATAAACTAAAGATTTAGGAAACATAGGAAAAGTACCTTGAATAAAAACACCTTTTTCTTGTACAATATTTTTTCCTTTTACCCATATTTGTAATTCTGATACAATAATATTTGACAATTTTGATTGCTGTATTCTAATTTCATTGAAAAAATAATTTTTTTTATTAAATAATGGATCTTTTTGATATTCATTTATTTTATTCGATGACTTCAGTTTTAATTTATATGTTCTAAATGGTCCTTTATCCCAATAAACTGCATCATCTCCAAGAGAAGTATATCCTAAAACTTCTAATTGACCTATTAATCCACCATCATTAATATAGAGACCATTTGAATCTTTTGTTGTATCAACTATGATATAAAATTCATCATCATCACTTAAGTTATTAATAAAAAGTTCAATTCCTCTAGTATTAATAGTTTCGATACCATAATTTATTTTTGAACTCCATGTTGATTCTATCGAATTGTCTAACTTAGTAAAAGTAAATTTTTCTCCATTTGGATTTTTATATCCTTGAGTACCATTTCTATTGAGCCAGATTACATCTCCAGCAGTAATTGGTTTTTTACTAAATGGAATTTCTTCATAATATTCATTAGATTTCTGATATGATGTTTTCTTTCCATCTGATGTTCTTTTTCCAAATTTAGACTTTAAGTAACATCCTTTTTTGTCAATTGTATTTTCAACAAATCCAACACAGTTTGGAGTTTTATCACATAATGTCGGACAAACACTAGTATCTACTTGATGTAATACCCCAATATCGTTTCCTTTATAATCTTCTTTACCAATTAATTCATAGTTATTCTTTACCAAATATGTTCTATGTTTAGTACTTTCAGACATTTTACTTGGATCAATAATATTTTTGAATGTACATCCCTTTCTTTCATTTTCATTTGTTAAATCTTTTACATAACCTACACAACCTTTAATTTCATTACATCTTTTTGGACAGTATTGCCATTCTGTATCTTCGTATTCACCAATATTTCCACCTGGAGAATTAAATTTTCCTAAATCAATATATTTTCTATTTACAAATAGATTTGGACATATAGCTCTTATTTCAGTAATTGTATTTGATTTAAATACAAAAGTGCCTACAAATTTCTTTGAAAATATTGGAAGTCTAATATGACAATCATAATTTTTTGGATCAGGTTTAGTTGATTTTTTATCAAGACCTGCTTGAACAACTTTGGTAAAAGAAGTTAAATTAGTAATACCAGTTATTTCTTGAATCTTTTCCAAAAGTTTCTTATCATTTTTAAATTTTTTTTCAAATTTGTCTAATTTATCTTTCATTTCATTTACATTATCAGTATTTAAAATAATATCTACTCCAATTGATCCACTAAATAAATTTATTATTAAATTTTTATCATTTTTGAGATTAAGATCCTTAATTAATTCTGATTTTACATATTTTTTTAGATTATTAATTTCATCTTCTGTAAGCTGAGCTAAATTAACACCATTAACAATCATTGATAACCTTAATTGACTTTTAGTTTTCTTTATTTCATCATTTCTTTTTTCTATAATTTTTTTATTTTCAACATTTGTGTCTTCAGCTTGTTTAATTTCAGATTGAAGTTTAGATTCTTCGTCTGTTATTTCTTTAAGTTCATTAAATAATCTTTGTTCATATTGATATTTGTTGACTGTTACGCTTATGGACCATTTTTGCCATCCAAATGCTCTATTATGAGTTGTAGACATCCACATTCCACCGACAGCTCCATGAGTACCGCAATCTCTAGGAAAACCAACACCAGGGTCATTAAAATTACAAAATTTCCATCTTAATTTTTTTAAAGTAATATCTTTTTTTATTAATTTTTGCATGTTGTTACTAAGCATTTTTTCTGTTGATGGAACATCTGATTGTTTAGTGTTTTTATCATGTGATGGACCATTATATTTATAGTAATGATAAGCCGTATCACCGTTATTATTACTTATTTTATCAGTAATCTCATTATCATCAGCATCAAGTAAAACTGTATAAGATTGTGCAAATCTAATATCGTCTGACCATTTAACATTGTAAATAATAATTGATTGTAAATCTTCAAAAGGATATGTTCTATCCAATTCTAATGTAAAAAATGATCCATTCATATTTTGTGAGAAATATACTTTTTTCCATCTTTCATGTACCTCATTACCATGTTCTATTACATTATTAAATGCATTTTTAGAAACTGCTACTGAATTTTCATGAGGTGGTGTAGCAATAGCATATGTACCAGTATTTTGAGCAACATTTACCCCATTAATCCAAACTTGAATCTCTAAAATTTCCAAATGACCATTATTAACAATTTTAATTTTTTTAATTCTTTTTTGGTCTAATGCATGATTAATATCACTATATAATTCAAAATCTTTGTTAAATTCATTTTTAACTCCTTTATTATGATCAAACCAATTATTATGAAACAGATCATACATATCAACATCATCAACTGATGTTAATCTTTTGTAAATAATATTTTTATATTTATCATTTGGTGCAATTGGATTTTCCCATATTAAATAAAAAGGTATTGGTAAAGCTTTTAAATATTCATTATATTTTTCAGGCTCTTGATAATCACCATCTTTTCGTGATGTACTAAGTCTAATAGGTTGAATTAATCCTTTTAGATTGTAAATTTCTTTGTTCTCATTTTGTTCTTTTATAATTTGTAATTCATCTATAGATTTTTTCAAATTTTGACTTAATTTTTGTCTTTCTGATAATTTATACAAGTTAAATGACCAATTTTTCCAGTTGTAACCTCTATCATCTCTTGTTATACTAATCCAGTGGCCGCCTACATGAGAAGTTTTACCACAATCTCTCATAAATCCAACACCAGGATCATTAAAATTACAAAATTTCCATCTATTTGTAGAAGATACTGCAGATTCAATATCACTGTATAATTCAAAATCAACATTAAATGTATTTTTAATTCCTTTTTCTGCATTGAACCAATCAATATGCAATAATGTAAACATATCAACATCTTCGATTGAAGTAAGTCTTTTATATACGATTGTTTGCATATCTGTTTCGCCAAAACCAGGATTCATATATAATAAATAAAATGGTAATTCTTGTTTTCTTAATTCTTTGTTAAAATCATCTTTTTCTGCAAATTTACCATCTTCTTTCTTTGATGCTGACAATTTAATTAAACTTTGTTTTTTGATATTTAGAATATCATCTATGTAACTTATATTGTTAGCATTATTATAAATATTTTTAATTTGATTAGTATCTAGAACTTTATTATAAATTCTAAAGTATCTAAAGTTCATAATTGGATAGGTAACATTTTTAAATTCTGGTTTGTAATCTTTTTCTTTTGATGTATTAATACCTAAAAATAATTTTTGTGGTATTTCGATATATTTTTTATTTGTATTTTTTGAATAAATTAAATTTCCATTTTTATAATATTTAACTTGTCCATCCTTATTACAAGATAATACAATGTGAGTGTCTGAATCGATATTAATTCCATCTGCCATAGGATCAGATGGATTTAAATTTTCACTGCCCATACCAGCATTGTTAAATAAAAAAAATGCTTGACTTTCTTTAGTTTTGCCATTATATCCTTGAGGTGTTTCTGTAAATGTTTTATTTAAATGTCCTAAATAGTTAATTGCTGATAAATTTTCTTTAGATTTAAAAGCAAATATTGTAGACCCTTTTTCTGATTTTGGTTTCATTAATTTAATAAATATTTCAATAGTTATTTCTTTTTGAGCAGGTAATTCTTCTCTACTTACTGCATATCCATTTATACCATTAAAAATTGCACCTTCATTTTGATCAAATTGTACATTATAAAAGTCGAATGATAATTTTGGATTGATTTGATCATGAGCAGATTCTTGGCTATCTCTTTTTCTAAATTCGAAAGAATGTTTTAGACCATAATTTGAATTAGCTTCTTTAATTTTTTTATTAAAATCATCTTGAAAATTTTTTGCATCATCTTCAATTTGTTTTCTTCTAGTTTCTTTTTTATTTTTACTTTCTAAAAATACTTTATTTCTATTATTTATAATATCTTTTTTTGCCTTAAGTGAATCAAGTCTTTCACTTAATTCTTTATTCATTTTTAAAACAGCTTCTCTACCTTCTCCAGAATGAGGATTTTTTTTAGTTTCCATTGATATCGCGAAATTTTCGATATTTCTGTCTTTTATGGAGCTGTCTGAAGATTTATCTAATTTAAAGTATTTATAATTATCTTCTAGTAATTTTTTGAACATTATAAATACTTTTAGAAAAAAAGTAATGTAAAAAAAAATTCTACATTCCAACTATTTATTTTTTCTTTTTAATAATTTTGCATTTTGAATCTATTTTTAATGATTCTTTCTTTGATGATTTAGGGACAATATTTAATACACATTTTGACTTTACTCCATATAATGGATCAGTACATCCTTTTTCAACCACTTCCTTTTTATTTTTATTTGCATCTTTATCATTATTTAAGCATCTTGATCTAAAATGTTCATATCTATCTCTGACTTGATTATAACTAAGATTTGATTTTTTGCCTAAGTTTGTATTAATCATTTCATGTAATTCATAAACATATCTGGATAAAGATTCTCTATTTTTCATAGTTTTTTTTGAGAATTTTAATTTTTTCATATTTTCTACATAATTTTCTCTACAATATCTACAAGGTAGAATGTGTTTTAATGATAAGAAATAGTTGTAATAATTTTCTTTTTGTTCAGAAGTAGGATTAACAGGATAATTAAAACTTATTGTATGTAAAGTATGCCACATAGGAGGTCCCCATACTGAAGTTAACATACCATCTCCCGAATTATAATGGTTTTTATTAAATGCTGACATAATAATATAGCTTAGAAAATATTTTTATTCAACATAAAAAATAGAAATCACATTATTTAAAAGATAATTCTTTCAGACTTATATATCTATGCATATTGGGTATCAAGGGATTGAAAATAGTTACAGTCATCAAGTTTGTTCTAAATTTTTAGATATGAAAAAACTTGGTGATGATAAGGTAAGGGGTTTTAAATCTTTTGAAATAGTATTTAATTGTTTATTATTTGGATTAATTGATTTTGCAATTTTACCTATAGAAAATTCAATAGGAGGTTGTATATTTTTAAATTATGATTTATTTTACAAACATAATACTAAAATACATTGTGAATTTCATCATAATATTGAACACAGTTTATATAGTACAAATCCAGACTTTTTAGGAATTAAAAAAGTAATATCTCATCCTCAGGCATTGCAGCAATGTAAAGATAATTTAAAAAAAAATAATCTTGAGATTGAAGAATATTGGGATACAACAGCTTCAATGGAAAGATTATTAGAGCTAAATGATGATACATATGGATGTTTAGCACCACCTGGTTTATCAGAAAAATATGGTTTACATGAATTAAAAAAATGTTTCAACGATCAAGAAAATAATATTACTAGATTTTATCTAATATCACTAAAAGATAAGAAATTTGATTTTGGTAATATTCTGAGAAAACAATATAATGGTTTAAATTTAGTTAGTATAAAAAATAAGTTTAGTGGGTATGTTGTCATAAAAGATAAAATAGGATCACTTCAAATGTATTTAAATAAATTTAATGAAAAAAATATTAATTTAACAAAAATAGAAAGTAGACCATATTTAGGTACCGATAGAAATAAAATGAATACGGCATTTTCATACATTTTTTACATTGAAGGTGAATATAATTTTAGTGATAATAAAATAGAGAAATCTGATGATAATTCTTATCAATTTAATTATTTTGGAGAATTTTCCATATTTGATTTTATTGATGACAGTAGAACTTTAGAGAACTCTAATATAAATAAATTGAATGATCTGCATTCTAATGATGAATCAAACGAAGATATTATTTTTAATGGAAAATTAAATATTGGAGTTGTAGGATTTGGAAGATTTGGACAATTTATATCTGAAAAAATGGTTAAATATGGTTTTAATGTTTATGCGACATCAAGATCAGATTATACTCCAGAAGCTAATAAAATGAATGTTACTTTTTCTGAATTTGATACATTCTTAGAAAATCATTTTGAAATTTTAGATATCATAATATTTGCAACTTCTATTAATAGTTTTGAAAAAATGATTAATCATTTTATAGAAAACTGTAAGGATAAATTTAAAGATAAGATTATAGTTGATGTTTTATCAGTTAAAGAATATCCAAATGAAATCTTTAGAAAAAGTGGTATTGATAATAATAATTTAGTATTATTAACTCATCCAATGTTTGGTCCTGATTCTGCGAAAAATTCGTGGGTTGGAAAAAAATTTGTTTATTGGTATTATTATAAAGATTATTCAAGATTTGATAAAACTGTTCAGGAGAAGACTGATCACTTTATAAAATTTTGGGAAAATCAAGGATGCGAAATAATTTGTTTAGATTCGATAAATCATGATTTTTTGTCTGCAAATTCTCAATTTTTGAGTCATTTTATAGGTAGAATGTTAGAATTATTTAATTGTGAAGAAACAATTATTGATACAGATTTATATTCTAATCTTCTAAAAGTTAAAAATTATGCATGTAACGATAGTTGGGATCTATTTGATGGTTTATATAATTATAATAATCAATCAAAAGAAACTATTAGAAAGTTAAAATTCAGTTTATTCAATCTAATAGAAAATTTAGAAACTAAAAAGATGAAAGAGTCAAGTACCGGAAAAGTTTTTAGTTTAATTAAGGAATTAAAAAGTAAAGGACAAAAATTGCTAAATCTAGCTATTGGTGAACCAAAATGGTATCCTAATATAAATTCTGATTTTTTAGATCAATTAAAAAAAGAAGAAATTAGTGAATATTCTACATCTAAGGGTGAATCAAAATTAATTAACAAATTAATTGATACGTATAAGGAAAAATCATTAATATCAGAAATAAGTAGTGAAAATGTTATGATAACATCAGGAGCAAAATTTGGTTTATATTTAATATTAAAATTATTAACAAAACCTGGTAGTAAGTGGATAATTCCAAAACCTTACTGGGTATCTTATCCTGATATTATTGAATCTTTAGAAGGAGAAAGTATATTTGTTGATACTGAAGTATCAAATAATTGGGAACCAAATATAGATGAAATATGGAAGCTTAATAAAAGCGATTATAATTATAATAATATAATGGGTATAATACTTTGTAATCCTAATAATCCGACTGGAATATCATATTCAGATAAATTTATTGATTATTTAATAAATTTGGTTATTAAGAAAAAAATTTATTTGATTGTTGATGAAGTATATTTAATGGTTGATGGTAAAATAAAAAGTTTATATTCAAAAATAAATAAAAATAAAGATTTAAGTAAATATTTAATAATCGTTTCCAGCTTTTCAAAGTATTACGCAATTCCGGGTTGGAGAGTAGGGTATATATTTACAAATAAACATTTGATAAATGACTTATGTAAAATACAATCTACAATTTCGGGATGTTGTAGTAAAGCTAGTCAAGAATTAGCCTATAATTTGCTTGAAAGAAATTTTAATCCAGATTTATCTTTTTTAAGTAAATCGAAGCTTATGGTAGAAAATAGATTGGAAAAAAAAGGTTGGAAATTTGGAAAATCTTTTAGTAGTGGAAACCAAATGTATATTTTTCCATATCATGAAGATGAAAATACTGTTTCTGAGCTTGAAGAAAATTTATTATCAAATAATGTATTTATTATGAATGGAAAATCATTTGGAGTTGAAAATTGTTTAAGAATTTTATTACCTTTTGATGAAAAAGAATTAAAATCATTAATAAAATATTTATAAATTGATTTTGGTATAGAATTTTTTTATAAGTTGAATCGATTCAACTTTGTTGAATCAAAATATTCTATTCAACAAAATCAGAACTTATTCTTACAAATTTTGTCTTGCTAATCTTCGATTAATATCTTTGCTATGCAAAGATCAAAGACTTTGTAATAATAAAAATTGATTTGAAACAAATTTTT
>CEWK01051581.1_pt1 | contig 15971 bp, 8 predicted proteins | sample 531431 | NCBI WGS metagenome assembly CEWK01 (sample SAMEA2623059, study PRJEB7988) | marine metagenome | isolation source: saline water (ENVO:00002010), including
GTGCGGTCATATCGTTTAATCCTGATTATCCTGAACCTCCTCATACAAATGAGGAACACGAATTAATAGAAACCTTTAACGATAAGTTAAAACAATTAATGGAGAGAGAATGCCAGCAGTTACGAGGATAGGTGACGCAGATGTTACACATTGTAGTGGAATGACACGAGCACAAGGTTCGCCTAATGTTAATGCAAACGGAATACCAGTAAGTAGACAAGGTGACAACAATACAACTCACTTATTACCTGGTGTACCTTGTCCTGCTCACGCCGCTCCTATTGCTGTAGGTTCTACTACGGTTTTCATAAATGGTAAAGGTTGTGGTCGTGTAGGAGACGGAATATCTGGTTGTACTTCTGTGGCTGCAGGAAGTCCTAATGTGTTTGCTGGTTAGTGTATAAATATTAGTGTTATGGCAAGTTACGATAGTTCACAATCCACAAGCAAAAAAAGAGTTAATAGAATTTACTCTGATTTGGACCTAGATTTTACTAGGAATCCAGTTACTAGTGATGTCGTAAAATTAACAGATGTTGAAGCCGTAAAAAGAAGTGTAAAGAATTTAATACAAACTAATCATTATGAGAGACCTTTTCATCCTGAAATAGGTAGTGATGTAAGAGCATTGTTATTTGAAAATATGACGCCATTAACTGCTCTTAATTTAGAAAGAAAAGTAGTAGAAGTTTTAGTTAACTTTGAACCGAGAGCAAAGATAGTTGATGTCAGAGCAAATGCAGACATTGATGGAAATGGATATCATTTAACAATTAGTTTCTATGTTGTTGGTATTCAAACACCGATAACCGTAGAAACATTTTTACAAAGGCTAAGATAATATGTCAACGAAACTAGATATTTCAGAATTAGATTTTGACCAACTTAAAGCAAATTTAAAATCCTTTTTACAAAGTCAATCAGAATTTTCAGACTATAATTTTGAAGGTTCAGGTTTTGCTGTACTATTAGATGTATTGGCATACAATACTCACTATCTAGGTTTCAATGCTAATATGATTGCAAACGAAATGTATCTTGATAGTGCCGATGTAAGAGCAAATGTAGTATCTCTTGCAAAGATGATTGGTTATACTTCTGCAAGTGCAAAGGCACCTGTGGCAAGTTTAGATGTAACGGTCAATGACGCAACTGGTACAACTTTAACAATGACTAAAGGTCAAACATTTACAACTGCTGTAGATGGTACAACATATAACTTCATAACAAATTCAGATTTAACAATTACTCCAGTAGATGGTATATTTAAATTTTCTAATGTACCAGTTTACGAAGGTACACCTATAACATTTAGATATACGGTTGATAGTACAGACCCAGACCAAAAGTTTTTAATACCTAGTGTAAATGCTGATACTTCAACTTTATCTATTAGAGTACAAACAAGTTTAACAGATACAACAAGTGAAACATTTTCAAATGTATCAGGTCTTACAAATTTAGGACCTGAAAGTGCTGTTTTCTTTTTAAGTGAAACAGAAACAGGTAAGTTTCAAATTACTTTTGGTGATGGTGTTCTAGGTAAAAAATTATCAAATGGTAATATTGTAATATTAGATTACATTGTTACAAACAAAACAGAGGCCAATGGTGCAAGTACATTTACACCTGCTGGTAATATAGGTCTCTTTTCAAATTTAACGGTTGTTACTAAATCAAATGCTCAAGGTGGTTCTGAACCTGAAAGTAAAGAAAGTATTAGATACAATGCACCTTTACAATATACGGCACAGGATAGAGCAGTAACAACTTCTGATTACGAAGGTAAAGTAAGGTCAATATATCCTAATGCACAATCAGTTAGTGCTTGGGGTGGTGAAGATGATGAGACACCTATCTATGGTGTAGTAAAAATTGCAATCAAGGCCGCAAGTGGTTCGACTTTAACAACTCAAACAAAAGCAGATATAGTTTCAAAACTAAAAGAATATAATGTCGGTTCTATTACACCACAAATTATAGACCCAGAGGTAACTTCTATTCTTTTAACTACAACTGCAAAATACAATGCCTCTGCAACTACAAAAGACGCAGAAACAATTAAGGCAAATGTAATTACAACTTTAGAAAATTATAATACTTCAACATTACAAAAGTTTGATAGTGTATTCAGATATTCAAAAGTAGTTAAATTAATTGATGATACAGACGCAAGTATTCTTTCAAATATTTCTACTATTCAAATGAGAAAACAATTTACGCCTACACTTAATAGTTCATTAAAATATAATGTATACTTTAGAAACGCATTATATAATCCACACACAGGACATAACGCAACTTCTGGTGGTATATTAAAATCAACAGGTTTCAAAGTAAGTGGTAATACAAATGAACACTTTTTAGATGATGATGGTAATGGAAATGTAAGAGCATATTATCTCTCTGGTGCAACTAGAGTTTATTCAAACTCAACGCAAGGTACTATTGATTATTCTACAGGTGCAATTACAATCAACTCATTACAAGTTACAGAAATTTCAAATATTAGAGGGAGTGCTTCTTCAGTTATAGAATTAACCGTACAGCCATCTTCCAATGACATTGTACCAGTTAGAGACCAAATTATAGAATTGGATATTGCCAATTCAACAATCACGGTTGAAAAAGATACTTTTGTTGCAGGAAGTTCAGACGCTGGAGTAGGATATTCTACAACTAGTGCATACTAGTAAATGGCAAAGTTCAGTAAAAAGGTTACAAATCTTTTATCAGGTCAGGTACCTGAATTTGTATTAAGCGACCATCCTAAATTTTTAGAATTTTTAAAAGCGTATTACCAATTTATGGAATCCGCTGAATTGACTATTACTGAAAGTCAATCTACAGATGGTATCTTATTAGAAACTGAAACTGGACAAGAGAATACTCTTTTACTAGACGCAAGTAGACTTGGTTCAGAAGCAACTCAAATAGACGCAGGAGATAAAGTTCTTCAAGAACAATCTTCTTTTGGTAAATTTACTTTTGGTGAAATAATCAAAGGTTCAACTTCAAACGCAACAGCAAGTATACTACAAGAAGATTTAGATAATAATAGATTAATTATTTCTGCTCAAGATAAATTTATAGATGGCGAAGTTATCGTAGGTCAATCATCAGGTGCGTCTGGTGTCGCAGGTAGATATAGACCTAATCCTGTACAATCTATTCAAGACTTAATTAACTTTAGAGACCCAGACAAAGTTATTTCATATTTCTTAACTCAATTTAGAAATGAATTTTTAAATACATTACCTGAAGATTTAGCAGATGGTGTAAACAAAAGAGAATTAATTAAAAGAATAAACTCTTTGTATAGAACAAAAGGTACTGCAAAAGGTCACGAATTATTTTTTAGATTATTATTTGGTATTAACTCTGAAGTATTTTATCCTAGAGAACAAATGCTTAGAGTATCAGATGGTGAATTTACATTTAACAAAATTTTAAGATGTATCACACCTATTGGAGATAATGGTCTATTAATTGGTAGAAAAATTACTGGTGAAACTTCTGGTGCAACTGCAATGGTAGAAAATGTCACCAGATTTAATATAGGTGATGAATTAGTATCAGAATTTCTTTTAGGTTTTGATAGTGTCAATGGAACATTTCAAGTAGGAGAAAGAATTAGAGGTACTGCAACTGATACAGATGATTTATTCATCAAAGCAACTATTACAGGTATACCTGGCACATTTAATATATCAAATGATGGTGCCTTTTATAAAGATAGAGATAATGTAGAATTAGTAGGTGGTGGTCTTGGTTCACTTTGTCAAGTTAGTTCAATTGGTCAAGGACCTGTTACAGGTTTTTATATCAATGCTGCTGGTACACAATATCAAATTGGTGACCAACTTACTTTCAATAATGCAAATACAGATGGTGCTGGTGCAATCGCTGAAGTCGCTGTTGTCAATGGTGCAATTGCAGGTGAAACAGGAAGTGGTTATGACCATATTGTTTATGAAGACGCAACAAGTGTACAAGATATTAATCCAGGTAACAAAATAGTTTTAGAAAGTGGTTTAGGTGACATTACAGATATCAGATTAATTAATGGTGGTACAGGTTACAAAACTACACCAACCGTTTCTGTTTCAAGTACGAATGGTGTTAACGCAGAGATATTTCCATATGGAGATGAAATAGGTAAACTATTAGAAATTAAAATTGCAGAGGCAGGTCGTTCTCACGAAATTTCTCCATCGCCACCAAGTGTATCAATACCACAAGCAATTATTATATTAGGTGCAAATGGTAATTATGTTGCAGGTGAAACCGTAACAGGTGGAACTTCTGGTGGTACAGGTGTTGTAATAGATTGGGATTCAACAAGAGGTTTATTAAGATTAAAAAATAGAAACTCTGCAACATTAATAGGTCACGAAGTTATGACTGGTAGTACTTCAAATACAACTGGTCTAATGGCAAAGACTGACCCAGCAACTGCAACTATAGATGTTGTTAGTGTATCAACAAGTGAAGGTAGATATGTTTCAGAAGATGGTCACTTATCAGAAACAACTATGAAGATACAAGATAGTTTATACTATCAAGATTTTTCATATGTAATTAAAGTAGGTCGTACAATTGATGAATGGCGAGACGCATTTAAAAAGACAATGCACCCTGCTGGTTTTTACTTTACTGGTCAAGTTAATATTGAAAGTAGAATAAACTCTAAAATGCAAATGCCAGTTATTGGTAGAGTTACAGGTATTCAGGCAAGTCCATTTATTTCTATTCTTAACACACTATTTGGTAGTGTATTTGGTAGAAGACTTGGTACAACTACAGATGGTACTACTCAAAGAACAGACCCACTATTAGGTGTACCTGGCGATGTAGTACAATCTGCAAAATCTCCTTTTTCTACAACGACAAGGGATGTTACTTTAACTGCAACTCCAATATCATTTAGTTTTCAATTTAAACCTTTTTACTTCTTTAGAACGGTCAATACAAACTTTGGTTCTGTATATGCTGGTCCTAGATTAAGAGAGTTTGATAGACGATTCCAAGGTGTTTATAATACTAGTCTTATGAATTGGCAAAGAGTTTCAGAGTTAAAAGTAATAGGTACAAATACAACTGCTGATGGTACTCCAATACAATATGGCGATTTATCAACGATTGCCAAGACTTATATTACAATGCCTTCAGAAATATTAGTACCTCAAGGTAGATTTAGTAACACGCAAAGAAAATTTGATAGTAATGTATCCAAATTCGATAGTAGCGTCTAAAATTGGTTATAAATATATTAGTAAATAGGAAAGAATAATATGGCTAAACAAACAATAGGATTAGGAAGTAGTGCAAACGACGGAACTGGTGATAGTCTCCGTGTTGGTGGTGATAAAATAAATGATAATACAAATGAAATCTATACTGCAATAGGTGATGGTACTGATTTAAAGATTTCTGTTGCTGGCGCTTCATCAAACCAAGTATTACAATGGTCAACTTCTAATAATAGATTTGAACCAACTGCTTCTGCGGCTGCAGGAGACATATCCGTAGACACAACACCACAATTAGGTGGTGATTTAGATGTACAAAATCATAAGATAGTTTCTACATCTAATCAAAACATAGAAATATTACCTCACGGTACTGGAAGAATTAAATTAGACGCATTAACTTTCCCTAATGACGCTGGAACTGCAAACTATGTACTTGCCACAGATGGTTCAAGTGCAATGTTTTGGAAACAAGTAGGTTCTAATATAACTTTATCAAATGGTTCTACTACAGACAACTATGTAATTGGTAACACATTATTATTCTCTGCTGGTTCTGGATTAACTTCATCAATTTTAGATGATACGGTAAAATACGATATTGATAATAGTATCGTAGTTACTTTATCAGACAATCAGACTTTATCAAATAAGGATTATGATAATCCTACATTTACAGGTACTTCAGGTGGTACAGGTATTTTAAGACAATCAACTTTAGGTTCTTTTATCGCTCAAGGTGCAACTTCATTGGCCGCATTTCAAAGTGCCGCTTCTTTTGGTGGTGCATTTGGTGTTGATACGACAACTCACAAAGCCTATTACGCTTCAAACTCAACTTGGAATGAAATATTAAGTTCAACTTCTTCTATAGATGTTTTGGCAGATGTAGATACAACTACACAGGCACCTACTAGTGGTCAAGCACTTGTATGGAATGTTGGTTCTAGTAACTGGAGACCTAGTACAATTACAACAAGTGTAGTATCAGATACGGCACCAAGTCTTGGTGGTAATTTAGATACTGCTGGTAATACAATTCAAGGAACTGGTAAACTTGCATTAACAGGTTCTGGTTCAATGGCAAGATTTGATTTTACAAATACTGCTTCTCTACCTGTTGCGGCTAGTAACGCAGGTGGTTTCGCTGTAACAACTTCAACTAATAGGGCGTACTTTGCTACTGCCTCTGGTTGGATTAGTTTACTATCAGAAAATGATGGTATAGATAAATTTTCAGATGTTGATACAACAACTTCTGCACCTGCATTTGGACAAGTATTAATATGGACAAATGTAAGTGGTGTAGGTCGTTGGGTACCAGGAGATTATACTCCTGCAACTAGAGTATCAGCACAATTTAATGTAACAAATAGTGGTTCAAGTGATTATGTGTTTAGTGGAGACGGATTTCCTACTAATCAAAATGACCCTGTGTTATATTTAAAGAAAGCACATACTTACACTTTTGTAGTAAATGCAAGTGGACACCCATTTGAAATTAGGACTGCAAGTGCTGGTTCTGCTTACAACTTTGGAGTAACAAATAACGGTGCTTCTTCAGGAACGGTAACATTTACGGTACCGATGAACGCACCATCAACACTTTATTATCAATGTACTTCACACTCAGGAATGGGGAATACAATTAATATCGCTTAAGGACGATGTATAAATATAGAAAGAACATAGGAAAAAACAATGCCAGCAATTATAACAAGTAAATTTAGACGAAATAACGCACAACAATTCGAGGAATCGTTTGGTGAAGCGTCTCCTAATATCTATTATCTAGGTATAGGTAAACCGACTGCGTTTGGAACAAAAACAAGAGCAGATGGAAGAACAGACAATATCGGAACAGATAGTGCTCCTGTAACTCCTGCTGATAGTGTACAAGACGAATTTGATACTTTTGACGACTTGCTGGCCGCAAAAAGAATTCAATCTTCCGATGTATCTTTCGCTTGTCCTAGAATAAACTGGACATCTGGAACAACTTACGATATTTACAGACACGACTATGGAAACAGAATAACTGGAACTACAAATGTTCAAACTGCTAATAGTGGTGCAACGAATTTATACGATAGTAACTTTTACGCTCTAACTTCAAATTTTGATGTCTACAAATGTTTAGACAATAATAATAACTCTCCTTCAACTTCTGAACCAAGTGGTCAAGGTAATCAGGTTATTACAACTGCGGATTCTTATAAATGGAAATATATGTTTACATTATCTGCGGCTGCTCAGGCAAACTTTTTATCTACAGACTTTATGGGTGTATCTACAAATAGTACCGTAACAGGTGCGGCTGTAGATGGTGGATTAAATGTAATTAAAATTAAATCTGCTGGTACAGGTGGTACTGCTGGAACATTTACTGCAATACCAATTAGAGGTGATGGTTCTGGTGGAACTTGTTCAGTAACAATTTCTGCTGGTTCTGTAACTGCTGTAACAATAACTGGTACACCAACTGGTTATAGTTTTGCATATGTCAGAGTGGCAGATATAAATGCCGCTGGTGGTGGCGCATTAACAGGTGCTGAATTAGATGTAATTATCGAACCAAAAGGTGGTCACGGTTTTGACCCTTTTGAAGAGTTAGGTGCTTTCTTTGTTATTCTTAATACTTCTTTTGAAGGTGCTGAAACTGCAAACTCTGGAGACTTTACAACTGCAAACGATTTTAGAAGAGTTGCATTAATTAGAGACCCGAAGGCAAGTGGTTCTGCCGCTACAACTTCAACATTGAGAGCAACAAAAGCAATCAGATTGAATAGTGGTGCAGGTACATTTTCTTCAGATGAAAAAATTACACAAACAAATACAGGCGCTGTTGGTAAAGTAGTTCAATACGATAGTGCAAATAGAATTTTATTTTATACACAAACAAGATATGATGATGAAGGCGTAGACGCAAATGGAAATCAAACTGCGTTTTCAGGTACTAATTTAATTACTGGTGCTACTTCAAGTGCAACAGGAACACCAACAGGTGTAACAGAAACGGTTAACAATGTTTCTCTAGTTAGTGGTTATTCTTCTTCAGAAATGGATGCTGATAGTGGCGATGTAATGTACATAGAAAACAGAGCACCAGTTACTAGAAGTGTTGACCAAACAGAGAATGTTAAGTTAATCATTGAATTTTAGAGGAAAGTAAATGCCAGCAAAAACTGACTTTAACCTCTCACCTTACTATGACGATTTTCAAGAAAGTAAAAACTTTCATAGAATATTGTTTAGACCAGCGTTTGCTGTACAGGCCAGAGAGTTAACACAATCACAATCTATTCTACAAAGTCAAGTAGAGAAAATGGGTAACCACATATTTGAGAGTGGTGCTCAAATGATACCTGGCGAGATAACATACGATTTAAGATATTACTCAATCAAACTAACTTCAATTTCATCAGGTGCAAGTCTAAATGACTTTCTTAATACAGAAATTACTGGTGCAACTTCACAGGTTGTTGCTAAAGTTATTGCTGTAGACCCTGCCACTTCAACTGACCCCGATACTTTATATGTAAAATATACAAAGACTGGTGTTGGTAATACTACTACAGACTTTGTTGCTGGCGAAACTTTAAATGTAACTTCTTCTGCTATATCGGCAGTTTGTCAAGGTGCGTTTATTGGTTCTGCGGCTAACATTGCGGCTGGTACATATTATATAAATGGTTTTGCTGTTGATGTATTACAACAAACAATAGTATTAGACAAATATTCTGCTAGACCATCATATAGAATTGGTCTATCAATTACAGAAAGTTTTGTAACACCTAACGATGACCCATCCCTTGTAGATAATGCTCAAGGTTCTTCAAATGCAAATGCTCCAGGTGCTCATAGATTTAAAATTAATTTAACATTAACTAAACTTGCAAACACAGCAATAACGGATTCAAATTTTATAGAATTATTAAGATTAGAAAATGGTGGTATACAAAATAGAGTTAGAACAACTGAATACGCAATACTAGAAGATAGTCTTGCTCGTAGGACTTTTGATGAAAGTGGCGACTATATTGTAAGACCATTTGATTTAGAAGTTAGAGAACATTTACAATCAGGTACTAACAGAGGTATATTTACTGCCGCTGATGGTGGTCTTGAAAGTAAACTTGCATTAGGTTTATCTCCTGGTAAAGCATATGTAAGAGGTTATGAGATAGACAAAATTGGTACAACTTTTGTTTCTATAGATAAGGCAAGAGAGTTTGGTACAGAAAATAATTTTAAAACTTTATTTGATGTTGCAAACTTTATTAATGTTAATAATGTTTATGGTTCACCAGATGTTAACTTTATTACTGGTGAGACAGAGGCATTTAAAAAATTAGAATTAAAACTTGCTTCACCTTCATATGTTGCAGGAACAATTACTCCAAATAACGAAAATTTAGTAGTTGATATTGGTCGTGCAAAATCAAAAGGTTTTGAATATAACGCAAGTAAGGCAGGTGCGATTACAAGTGCAATACCTGTGGCTCCTTCTGCTAATCAAGTATTTAAACATTATCTATTTGATATAGAAATGTTTAGTCATATCGGTATTACAACTCAACAAGCATTTACAAATGGTGAAACAATTACTGGTGGTACTTCAGGTGCAACTGGTACTTACGAAAATGTTTCAACGAATACGACTTCTTCAATCGCTTCATCTACTGCGGCTAATCCTGTAGTAATTACTATGGCTGCAGATTTAGATATTAAAAATGGAGACGCTGTAACTATAACTGGTGTTACAACACAAACAGAATTAAATGGTAATGTCTATTATGTAAAACAACAAATTGGTGGTACTGCAAAACAAGATTTTGAATTATACAATGCAGACGGAACAAGTGTTGATGGTAGTGGTCACACAGGTGCTGGTACTGGTGGTGCAATCGCAACTTCTAAAGTAGTTTTATCAGATGTACAAGGTGAATTTGTTGCAGGTGAAACAATTACTGGTGGTACTTCTTCTAATACTGCTGTAATCAAGGCAGATGTATTTGGCAATAAGGCATTTACAAGTTTTGGTTCTAGTGATGTTAAAGAAATTACAATGGCAGGTACTCCAACTTATACTGCACAGGCAGATTTATCTTCTGCATATGCTGAAAATGTACAATTGTCTGGTACAATATCAATATCTGCTTCTTCACAAGCAGTTACAGGTTTCTCAACAAAATTTAATACAGAATTAAAAGTTGGTGATAGTATTCAGTTCGCTGATACTTCTGGTACTATTATCACAAAACAAGTTTTAGAAATAACTTCTTCAAGTGCAATAGTATTAGATAGTGCTATTAGTTCAACTGCTGTTTCAAACTCAATCGTTATAAGACGAAGAGCAAAACTACAAGGCGCTGATAAAAACATTTCTATTTTTAGTTTACCTTACGATACAATTAAAACTTTAAAGACAACTGCAAACTCTGGTATATCAGATACATCTTACACCGTAAGAAAAACATTTGTTGGTACTTTAACTTCAACTGGAGATATTACTATTAACTCTGGTACTGGAGAAACTTTTGTCGCTCAATCAGAAAGTAACTATTCAGTAACTATAATGACTGCTGGTGGTTCTTCAAGTGCTGGTGCTGTTGGTAATAAACTATCAACGACTGGTAACAATCACGAAGGAACAAGTGCATTTACTTTAGGTGGTTCTCCTGTAGGTTCATCTTTAACTTTGGACTTTGGTGCAAACAACCAAGGACATAAAGTTAAAATTATTGCAACTTTAGATAAAACTTCCCAAGGTGAAAAATCAAAAACACTTGTTTCAGGTGCAACTACAGCCATCACAACACAGGCAGACGCACAACATACAATCGTAAGTCTAGGCAAGGCAGACATTTATCAATTAACTTCTGTACATATGGCCGCAGACTTTAGTACAACACCTACAACTTCTGATACTGATATTACAGATAGATTTGATTTAGACAATGGTCAAAGAGATAACTTCTATGATATTGGTAGACTAGTTAGAAAACAAGGTAGTGTTGCACCAACTGGACAACTATTAATTACTTTTAATTACTTTACTCACGGTAATGGTGATTTCTTTAGTGTTGATAGTTATACAAGTGCAATTGACTATACAGATATTCCATCTTACACTTCTGATACTTCAGGCGAGACTTTTGAATTAAGAGATACTTTAGATTTTAGACCTAGAGTAGATGACGCAAGTACGCTTCGTGCTGGTCAACAAAATAGAAGTTACGATGGTTCAGGTGCTTCAACGGTTGATGTAATTAAGTTTGGTACTTCTATATCAACTGACCACGAATTTTATAAAGGTAGAGTAGATAAATTATATTTAACTAAAGAAGGTGCTTTTAAAGTTCTTAAAGGTGCTTCTTCTACGGTTCCTCAAGAACCAGGTGCCATTGATAATGCAATGCACCTATTTACAATTACACTTCCTGCGTACACATTATCTACAGATGATGTAGTATTTGAAACTATGGACAATAGAAGATATACAATGAGAGACATTGGTTCTATTGAAAAGAAAATTGATAGAGTAGAATACTATACACAACTTTCACTATTAGAAACTGCCGCTCAGGCATTACAGATACAAGACGCAAATGGTTTTGATAGATTTAAAAATGGATTTATTGTAGACAACTTTAAAGGTCACGGTATTGGTGAAGTAACAAATGGAAACTATAGATGTTCAGTAGATTATTCAAAAGGTGAATTAAGACCTTTGTTTAATCAAGACGCAATTAGATTAGAAGAAATAGATGAAGATGGTTCTGCTTTAGTGGCCGCAGATAGAACGGCTGCAAATTATCAGAAGACTGGTGATTGTTTAACATTACCTTATACTGAAACTGCAATGATTACACAACCATTTGCTTCAAAGGCAATTAATGTAAACCCATTTGCTATCTTTAGTTGGTTGGGTACATTAGAATTAGACCCTAGTTCAGATGAATGGAGAGAAACACAAAGAACACCTGATTTAGTAGTTAACTCTACAACTGGTGCGTGGGACCAATTATTAAGAGAAAGAAATATTCCTGACCAAGATAGTATCGCATTAGGTACCGTTTGGAATGAATGGCAAACAAATTGGGTAGGTGCTTCAATCGCAACCGTATCAACACAAAGATTTGGTGGTAGATGGAGAAATGGTAGAAGAATATTACAACAAGCAAGACAAACAACTCTAAACCAAGTTAACCAAAGTAGAACAGGAATTACAACAACTGCAATACCTCAAACCGTACGAACAAGTATGGGAGACAGAGTAGTAGATGTTGCCTTTGTTCCATTTATAAGAAGTAGAGCAGTTAATTTTACTGCAACAAGAATGAAACCAAATACAAGAGTATTTCCATTCTTTGATAATATTGATATTACAACTTATGTAACACCAACTGGTGGTTCTGCTGGTGGTAATTTAGTTACAGATGATAATGGTTCTGTATCAGGAACATTTAATATACCTGACCCAACTAACAATTCAAATCCAAGATGGCGTACTGGTGAAAGAACATTTAGATTAACTTCTTCATCAACTAACTCGCAAGACGCTGCCGCTGTTGAAACGGCTGCAAACGCAGAGTATATCGCTAGAGGTTTATTGAATACGGTCAGAGATACAATAGTATCAACAAGAGAATTTAGAGGTGTACAAGAAACGGTAACAGATAATAGAACAACTTTCGACACTTCAACTAGAACAATTACACAAACCGTTGGTTGGCACGACCCACTTGCACAAACATTTATGACAGATGATGAAGGTGGTGTATTCTTATCATCTATAGATTTATTCTTTAGTACTAAAGACGCAAACATTCCTGTAACGGTTCAAATTAGAAATACCGTAAATGGTTATCCTGGAAGTAAAATACTTCCATTTGGTGAAGTAACTTTATTGCCTAGTGCTGTTAATACAACTACAGACGGTTCAGTAAAAACTACATTTACTTTCCCAAGTCCTGTTTACATACAAGAAAAAGTAGAATATGCTTTTGTTGTTTTATCTAACTCCGATGAATACAATTGTTATGTTGGTAGATTAGGTGAAACTAATATTGGTTCTAGTAGAACAATATCTAAACAACCATACGCTGGTGTTTTATTTAAATCACAAAACGGTTCAACTTGGACTGCTGACCAAAACGAAGATATTAAATTTACAATGAATAGATGTGAGTTTAGTAATGTTACTGGTACGGTTCATTTGGCAAACGAAACATTGGCTGCAAGAAATTTAAAACAAAACCCATTGAGAACAACAAATACTTCTGGTGTAATTAGAGTATTCCATCCTAATCATAACTTACACGATACAAACTCTGTAGTTACGATTGCTGGTGTTCCAAATGGTACACATAATGGAATTGCACATACAGATATTAATGGTACATATACTTCAATATCAAATATCACTCTTGATAGTTTTGATATTACGACAACTGGTACTGCAACTGCCACAGGAGACATTGGTGGTACTGCTGTTACATCAACTGAAAACAGACAATTTGATGTATTAAGTTTAGGTGGTCTACAGACTTTAAGTGTACCTGGAACATCTATTGTTCCATTTGTAAGAACAACATCTAGTAAATCTATTCACGGTGCTCAATCACCTTATAGTTTAACAACTGAATCCAATAGAGTACCTGTTACATTTTTAGATGATGTTTACTTTACTGCACCACAGGCAGTTATGTCATCGCCAAATGAGACAACTAGAATGTCAGGACAAAAATCATTCTATGCTATTATGGAAATGACAACTGAAAATACTAAACTATCGCCAGTTATTGACTTGGCAAGAAGAAGTGTTTTTGCTGTTGCAAATAGATTGAATAGTCCAACAACAAGTAATACACCTGACTATGTTGCTGAAACGGCTGCGACTGGTTCATCAACTGCGTCTCAATATATTACTAAACCTGTTGTACTAGTAAACAACTCAACTGCTCTTGATATTAGATTGACACAATCAATTAGAGAAAGTGCAGAAGTAGAAGTATATTGGAGAGTATCTTCTGCTGACGAAGTTAGAAATATTAACTCACTAAACTGGACACCATTTAATACAGATGGAAGTCCTGACGCCTCTGTACCTGCTTCAGAAGCAGACGATGATTTTAGAGAGTATCAATATTCGCAAGAGAATATAAATTCATTCACCGCTTTTCAAATTAAATTAGTATTGAAAGGCACTAACTCTAGTTATCCACCTATTGTTAGAGATTTAAGAGGTATTGCATTGGCGATATAAAACTATGAGTAGATTTTTAAAAGTACAACATATTGAAAATTTAGTAAGAGACACAAACTCAAAGGCAATTGTGAATACAAGTACTACTGAATACGAAATTTATATGCAAAGAAAAAGATTAAGAGACGACAACAAAGACAAAATGAAAGATATGTGTAGAGAGATAAATACTTTAAAGCAAGAATTATTTGAAATAAAAAATATATTAAAATTAATGGGACAAAACAATGGCAGTTAGACAAGTATCAGAAACAGATAGTTTAGACAAGTTAAGAACGGAGTTCAATTTACTTGCGTCTTCAGATTTTGGAGATATCGCAACATTGGATTCAACTCTTTCTGCGACTAGTGTAATTGGTGCTGTTAACGAAATTAACGCAATCGCAATTGCCGCTGCTGGTTTCATATTATCAGATGGTTCAAATACACAGGCGGTTGCTTCTGGTAACACGATGTTAGTAACAACTGGTACTGGATTAACTGCAACGGTATCATCACCCGATACATTAAATCTTTCACTAAACACAAATTTATCAGGTCTAACTACAATTGATGTTGCAAATACGGCTGAGATTGCAAACATAGCAATTGGTACTTCTTCAATTACTTCTGCAAGTGGTACAATTGACTTTGGTAACGAACAATTAAATACTACTGGTGGTGTAACTGCTGGTGGTACATTAGTAGGCGCTGGTTTAACAATCAATGGTGCGTCTATACAATTTGAAGGTGCTACTTCTGATAGTTTTGAAACTACATTAAGAGTAGATGACCCAACTGCTGATAGAGTTATTTCATTACCAGATATTACAGGTACCGTAATTACAACTGGTGATACTGGTTCAGTTACAGGAACAATGTTGGCTAACTCTGCTGTAAGTACAAATCAAATCGCAGACAATTCAGTTACGGTTGCAAAATTATCAGGTTTTTCTACTGCAACTTTAACGGTTGATACACTTGTTGCAAATACTATTACTGGTACTGCTTCAACTGCTAATCAAGTAGCATTAACTTCTGATAACACTTCAAACGCAACAAGATTTTTAACTTTTGCAGACGCTGGTTCTGGAAACCAGGCATTAAAAACAGATAGTGCATTGTATTACAATCCTGCAACGAATACTTTAACTACAACTGCTACACAGGCTAACTATGCTGACTTGGCAGAAAAATACTTAACAGACAAAGAGTATCCAGTAGGTACCATTTTATGTATAGGTGGTCCTGCTGAAGTAACTCAATGTGTTGAAGACCATTGTTCAAAAGTAATAGGTGTTGTTTCAGAGAAACCTGCCTTTACAATGAATAGTAGTTTAGAAGGCACAACTACAATGGTTGCAATGACTGGTAGAGTACCTGTAAGAATTTGTGGTAAAGTAAGAAAAGGTGATATGATAGTGTCTTGTTCTAAACCAGGTTGTGGAAGACCTGAACCAGAACCAAGA
>CEWK01059784.1_pt1 | contig 15929 bp, 3 predicted proteins | sample 531431 | NCBI WGS metagenome assembly CEWK01 (sample SAMEA2623059, study PRJEB7988) | marine metagenome | isolation source: saline water (ENVO:00002010), including
CACAGGAGTGAACGAATCCCTATCGGGGGAATATCACCTGGGAGAGCATCCTGACTGGCGCCTTCGAGACAAGGCAGGGGGGGACGTCCCGATTCTGGTAGTGGATGACCGACTAGCAGGGGTATACGAGACCGTTTGGCCCGACACGGATAGAGACGGTTGGTTCGGCAACGAGACTCCCATGCGACCGGGGGAGGAGACATCTGGTAGGGACACTGATGGAGATGGCCTCTGGGACGTCTCAGCGGGGCTCGTATACTGGGTTTCTGACGGAGCGAACGGGGTGCCGTACGGAGGGACATACTCTGCCAGGCACGGGTACTCAGACAGGATCGCAGGGCCAGGTAACCTGACTCTTTTCATGCTAGAGTCAGGAACCCATGGGACCCTTTGCGCCAGTGCCATCTCCGCTCAAGGTGTCGTTGATGATGGCAGAGTACTGGGAATGGCACCTAATGCTACGATTTCCTCAATTGGAAACCACTACTCAGGAGGGCACTCGTTGGATGCATGGAGATTTATTGCAGAGGGTTATGATGGAGATCCAAGTACGCCAGATCAACCTCACATAGGGTCTTTCTCTTTCGGTTACTCTTCTGTTGACGACTCTGGGGCCGATGGCTATTCCCTATACCTGGATTGGATAACCAGAGTTTACAACTCAAATGCATCTTACGCTGTAGCAATCGGAAACGGGGGGCACGGCTTCGGAACCACAAAGGTGCCAGGGGCTGCTCATGGGGTATTCTCAGTGGGCGCGTTCAGTAGCCGCTCCTCAGACTCGTGGGGTCAGAGCGCACCATGGTCGAACAGGGGCCCAAACGCCGTTGGACGGATGGATCCCGATATCGTAGCAGTCGGTTGGTCGGCAACTGGAGATATGCCACTCAACAACTACGACAATGCAAACCAGGCATGGACGACATGGGGAGGTACCAGCCTGGCCACACCAGTAGTGGCTGGACTCCTGGCTCTGGTGGAGGAGGCTTGGCTGGAGAATAGGGGCTACCATCCCAAATCCCAGGAGCTCCGTGACTTCGTACTATCAACATCAGACGACAGGGGTTACGAGTCCTTCGTTCAGGGAGGCGGATGGATGAACGCCTCTCGTGCGGTCAAGACCCTAGCCGCAGAGAACGGAACGTGGTCTGCATCTCCTGCCCAATGGAACACAGGTTGGTTCCATGGCAAGCATAGAGACGCAAATCTGAATTCCATAGCACCAGGAGAATCTCAGACATTCGATGTCAAATTCGAAAACCCCGGGTCATCAGAGCTCCAACTCAATCTGACACCAGTCTCCTTCCAGCCACTTGCTCACGAGGTCCTAGTCTGGAACAGCACAGGAAACGGATCAGGAGGGGGTGAGAACGGCACATGGGACGGACACCAAGGAGATAGGCCAGACTTGCTTATACCCATACACATAACCAACGACTCCTCCTACAGGCTTCATCCAGATACGGTACAATTCAGAGCAAGAGCCACAATCCAGTATGACGCATTCGATGAGGATCTCGACAGGTCTTCAATGGAACGGGTATATCTAGAGGTCTTCAGATGGAGCGACCACGATGGCGATGGCAACTATCACAACGACAGCGACAGCGACGGTATGGTTGACGAGTCAGAGTGGGAGGACTCAGAAGAGCTCGAAGAAGTGACCTACTGGTGGCATCATGGGCCCCAGGCGGAGGTCCGAGTCGGCCTCCCTTTCGAAGATGCTCGAGATGGATTGCTTCTTGGGGTCTGGAGGTACGATGCAAGTCCTTCGGGACTAGACCCAGTTCGGATAGAGGTCGATTGGACTTCCTTCGGGATCTCCGATGACGAATGGATATCCGCAAGCGAGAGCGTCGAAATCGAACCAGGCTCTAATCATACCGTACCCGTCACTGTTTCAGTGCCAGAAGACTCCATACCGGGCCTCCACCAACACGGGATTCTCGTCCAATCACAATCAGCAGATGATCCAAATAATTCCAGAAGCTGGACTCTGCCAATAGTAACAAACGTCCCTTGGGGAGGGCCCTTCTCCCTAGTCCCTAACCCCCTAGACGGCAACGTGACCAACCAGACGCTATACACCGAATCCTGGATAAGCGGTGCGATGCGATGGGGCTGGAGGCCCGAGAGCGGGGACTGGAGGTTCCTCACAGTCGACTGGCCTCAGGAACTCGGCCAAGACGGGGCGATCATCCTAGATGTTGATTGGGATGACAACCCGTACACAGACATAGACGTGCTATGGCTCACTGAGACGGCCCACGGATACTACGATGACGATCCGGACTCGTATGGGCCTAGCACATTCTTCATCGAAGAACGTTCGGTGAACAACCACGCCACGAGCGGACAGCACAACTGGGGGACATACACGGGCACCTCCAGAGAGACCTTCGCAGTCCCAGCAACTTCCGGAATTCACCAAATGATACTCCACACCGCACTGCACGGAGTAGAGACCAACGACAACCCTCTCAACATCTCAGTCGGATACATTTCAGCAGAATCCTCAGGCTTCAGCAGGACCGTTTCAGACTGGTCCGAGTCTGAAGGGAACGATACCGCCCTTGTGGTCTCCACAATGCCAATGCCCGTGGAGTCCGTTTCGTCTCACGGTTGGGTCAGGCCCATCTACCTGGACAACCAGGTAGCATTCCAGGACGACCCAGGTGACAAGATGACAGCGTCTTGGTGGTACAACTTGACCATGGAGGAAGCATCCGAACTCACTGTCTCCATGGACTCTTACGATGGCGTGGATCTCGACCTATTCCTCTTCAGAGACAGAGACGGGGACGGCATTTTCTCCTCAGGAGAAGAAGTCACGAGATCATGGAGCGGGACCTCTTCGGAGACGATCTCAGTAACAGATCCTGAGGACGGACTGTACGGCGTAGCAGTCCACGGATATTCGGTGGACGGAGAGGGGGCCGACTTCTGGATCGACATCGAGGTCGTGGCGGGGTCATCCTTGGAAGTACCATCATTCCACGACCTGAACGAATCAGTGATTTCCGATATCTGGCCTTCTGGGTCAGATTCCCTAGGGGGACGAGTCCCCACCGGAGCGGTAGAGCTGAACATCAGCTACCTGAGGCCTCCCGAGGAAGGGAACTGGACAGGCTTCATCGACCTATCCCTAGAAGGAGGTGCACTGCTTAGACTCCCATATCACTACGAGTTAGTCGAACTAGACCCAGAGATATCGTTCACAGCTCCCCAGAACCTCACTGAGAGCAATACACAGCTGCCAATAAATCTGCATGCAGAAGATATCGGAATAGGATTCCATCTATCCCATCTGACTTGGACATGGCCGTCGAACAATACTACATTCCCAGCTGACTCGGTTTGGGGGTTATCCGTGAACGGGACCCTCCACAACCTCACCTCTGTCTGGAATGGTGTAGGCAACCTATCCGAAAACCTCCTACTAAGGGAGGCTTGGGTGAACTCGACACTCCCCGCTAGCGAGCGGTGGTTCGAATTCCACGCGATGGTCTCGGACGCATCGGGGCGCACCTCCTCTTCGGAGCTTGCCGTCTCCTACGATGTCACATCCCCGATGCTGGCTATTCACGGGATCCCCTGGATAACAAGCTCCGAGACACTTGAATTCCAGATACAAACCGAGCCCGGCTCGAAACTAGTGGTCGAAGGCTCCGTGGTCGAGACCAACGAGGGAGGCCTGGCAAACCTCTCCTTCGTACTGGAGGAATCGGAGATGGGCCTATTCACCGGGCAGTCTGGCGGTCAGTCGTTCTACTACAATAGCGATCCTAACGTTTTCGAAGTCTCCTCTACGGACAATGCGGGAAATTCCGCAATAGCCTCTTTCCAGGTCGTTTACGACCCCTCACCTCCTTCAGAAGTATCCCTGATCACACTGCAGGACCAGGCATACTACAACTACGACCCAACCGACCTGCAACACCCGATTAACATAACAAGCGGCGAGGTGATCCTCGAAATCCCAGCCGATACGATGGAATGGTGCGTCTTCGTGCTATACTTCTCATGGGTCCAGACTTCAGATTGCACCGAAGCAACATCTCTGCCACCAATACTTAACGCGAGCACAGGATTCCCACTTCCAGGCATTGACCAGTATGAAGAAACCACAGAAATCTCCGTCCCACTCTCCCTAGAAGGACTGGGACAGGGCGATGTAGCAATATCGATATCACTAGAGGACTGGGCAGGTAACACACACCATAGAAATTGGTCCCTGACTATGGACTCAATTGCACCGGAAATATCCTGGGTACTCTCCCCTTCCAGCGGAGATACACTGGGGGATCACGTCCAGAACCTTTCGTGGTGGTCTTCCGAGGAAGTGTCCCTGAGGATGACCGTAAACGGAGTCGAAGTGGCCACTCAGAACGGATCCTCCGGGTCCCGAGCGATGATTTTGAACACCACAGGAAGCCAAACATTCTGCCTTCACGCCACTGACCGGACCTCTCCTCAGGAAAACAACAACTCATTCCACGAGTGCAGGGAAATGCGATTGCCCGAGTCAGACTACGACACATCGGTATCGGGAAGTAGCCAATCCCTGGTCTCACTCGATAGCATAGACATCATCCTGGACAGGCACCCGTCACAAGAAATCCGCTGGACCAGCCTCACAACAGGATCAACGGGAGAGGTAGAACCGGGCACAGACAACCCGGTCCTATCGCTCGTTCTGGTTGAAGGTCAGAACGAATTCCTAATCGAGATAGACTCACTAGATAGCACGGACTCCTACACAATTTCTGTAGAGCTAGACTCTACCCCTCCCGTGCTGGCTTTTTCGGAGAAGACGTACCAAGGCTCCACACTGTCGAATCTCAGGGAGGTTTTCGGAGAATGCGAACCCGGACTTCTGGTCAGAATAAGCAGCGAAGTCCAATCGAGAGACTTGATCTGCCCCGAGACAGGCATATTCCATCAGAACATCACCGTCCCAGACTCCCCAGGACAGCACACCTTGGAGGGATTCTCAATGGACCAAGCCAAGAACTCAAATCAATACCAGATTGACGTTCTGAAGCAAGACTGGATAGACTGGGCTGTAGACGATGCCCAGAACTCCGGGACCATGCTGTGGGTATTCTCCCTGAGTGGTATTGCGACTCTCTCCGTCATCATTTCAATAACGCTGAGAATATCCAGAAGAAGGATGGTCAGTTCGGAGTAGTCCCATCCCAAACCTCATTTCCCCGTCCATCCCGGAGTCAAACGTGGCAGTTCGCTCGGTAGGAGTCGTCGGCTCTGGGCAGATGGGAAACGGAATCGCTCAGGTCGCTGCTTGTAGCGGCAAGGAAGTCATCATGGTTGACATCAAAGAGGAGTTCCTCGAGAGAGGGGTGTCAACGATTTCCAACTCCCTGGATAAGCTTGCTTCAAAGGGAAGAATTACGGACGAGCAGGCCACTTCCGCACTCTCCAGGATCAGTACATCAGTGAGCATGGATGCACTCTCGGAATGCGATTTAGTTGTCGAGGCGATACCCGAGATACCAGAGCTGAAGTTCAGCACCTTCAGCCAACTGGACTCCATCTGCAAGCCAGCGGCAATCCTGGCAAGCAATACCTCTAGCATCTCGATAAACGAGATAGCCAGCCACACGAAAAGGGCGGACAGAGTAATCGGAATGCACTTCATGAACCCAGTCCCGATTATGAAACTAGTAGAGGTTATCAACGGCGAGGAAACCTCCGAAGAAGTGACCTCAGAAGTGATCACAGCCTCCGAGGAGATGGGTAAGATCCCTCTTTCCTGCATGGACTCCCCAGGATTCGTCAGCAACAGAATTCTAATGCCAATGATCAACGAGGCAATCCTGACCCTGCAGGAGGGCGTAGCGGAGCCAGATGCAATAGACGGCATAATGAAGTTGGGGATGAACCACCCAATAGGCCCACTGGCTCTTGCTGACCTCATTGGCCTGGATACGGTAATGCACATTCTAAACGTACTCGAAGAGGGCATGAAAGACGACAAGTACGCACCCGCTGATCTACTGGTGGAGAAGGTATCCAAAGGAGAGCTAGGAAGGAAGTCCGGCACAGGATTCTACCATTACTAAACCGAGGCACTCGCACGCGGTTTATTTATTGCACCATTTTTCACCAACCTTCAATACACTCAGACCCACGCCATAACCATGGGCGATACGGCAGCGACCGCAAGGACACTGGCCACTATCATGATTCTCAGCCTAATCTCCTCGATTGCAATTGCTGACGACGCAGGCTCAGGTTCAGACGCCGGTGGAACCGCAAGCAGCTCGACATCCCTGAGCGCTACCAACTCAACCTACTCGGGCAACCTGTCCTCGACTGATACAACTGACTTCTACTCCATCTCCATGCCCAATGGAACGGGCGTATCAGTCGGCCTGACCTCTCCTTCGGGTGCCGATTTCGATCTATACCTGTACGACTCGGGCAGCTCACAAATAGACTCCAGCCTGTCTACTTCTTCGTACGATGAGGTCTCTTCAAACGGCACCAGTATTGGCGGCTCCACAGTCTACATAGAGGCTAGGAGATGGTCGGGATCCGGGCAATACACCCTACAGGTTTGGATATTCTCAGAACCGCAAGGGCCCACCCAAAACGATGCGGGCACCGGAGGGGACGCTGGCGACACCTCGACTTCCGCCACTCCTCTGAATTCGAGCAATCAGTCGCTATCAGGATGGATCTCAGATACCTTTGACACCCAGGATTGGTACAACATCTCAATTCCCTCTGGTAACGGCATCCTCGTGACCATGAGCTTCCCTAACGGGTCCACATCGGGCTCGCAACTATCGCTCATCGAGTCAAGCGCGACCTACTACATCCAATACGACTATTCCTCCCCCTACGAGGTTTCAAGCAACGGCTCCAGCGTAGGAGGTGGCTACGTATACATCAGGGTACTTACCAACACGGATGAGGGCGACTACAACCTCACAATCACCCTGTTCTCCACTTCGGGGCAGCCTGGTTCATCACAAGACGACGCTAGCTCAGGATTAGACGCAGGGGACTCATCTTCAACTGCCCTGCAGATTAACATGTCCGGTAACCTATCGACGTTCGAGGGATGGGTGGACAACTACTGGGACACAAGCGACTACTACTCCGTATTCGTTCCCAACAACTGGACCACTTGGGCCTCATTGTCATGGACGAACACATCGGCGGATCTGGACCTTTACCTCTATGACTCGAACCAGAACGCCCTTTCTTACTCGTACTACGACAATCCCGAGACCGTATCCGCCAACTCATCCACAGTGGGTGGAACAACGGTCTACTACAACGTGTACGCCTACTCTGGCAACGACGTGTACTACAACCTGTCAATAGGCCTGGCAAACCTCTCATCCAGCCCTGCCTACAACCAGAACGACGCCAACTCCGGAGGGGACGCAGGGGATGACGTATCCACTGCAATCGCCCTGGCTAGCCAGAATGGGACATATTACGGGTGGGTATCGGACACCTCGGACAACTACGACTTCTACTCCGTCCCAGTCCCCTCCAGCGTCGCCATAGAGGTGGAGCTTTCCTGGAACAACTCCGCGAACGACTTCGATCTCGGACTCTACGACGAGAGCCAGTCACTGGTTGACTCCAGCTTGTCTGACAACCCAGAATTCGTCGATAGCGGCTCCACAGACGTAAGCAACACCACAGTCTACATCCTGGTTCAGTCAGTTTCGAGCAGCTGGGGCAACGGGGGAGAGGGAGCATACACTCTGAACATCACATTCGTAAACCAGTCTGACGTCCCTGGTCTGAACCAGAACGACGCATACACAGGAGGGGACGCTGGAGACGAGTACTCTAACGCCACCCCCCTAGTCAACGCAACGACCGGCTTCTCCATTTGGCCCGGGTACGTGGATAGCGGCTCGGACGACTACGACTACTACCAAGTATACGTCCCAGTGGACCACGGAATTTCCCTAGAGTTGTCTCCTGGCGCCGGTCAGTCGGACTGGCTGACTCTCGCCATGTATGACAGTTCCAACACTCAGATAGACTCCTCCCTTTCCTCCAACCCCCAGGTCGTTTCCACAAACGCCTCCGGGACCTTCTCGGGAGGGTCGAATCTCGTGATAGAGGTGTGGGCCTACAGCGGGGGGGACAACTACAACCTCTCAATGTGGATATTCACGCTGGATGCGGATGGTGACGGTTACTATGACCAAGTGGAGAACTCGTGCGGTTCTGATCCAAATGACAACTCCAGCACCCCCTCGGACGCGGACAACGACGGAGTGTGCGACCCGCTCGACGAGGACATCGATGGTGACGGGGTGGACAACGCGAACGACACATTCCCGGAGGACGCGGGCGAGACCTCCGACAACGATGGCGATGGCGTCGGCGACAACGGGGATACGGACGATGACAACGATGGGTGGTCAGACTCCGACGAGTACACGTGCGGATCGGATTCGAACGACGCAGACTCATACCCAGATGACTTCGACTCAGACTGGATTTGCGATGTTCTCGACGAGGACATAGACGGAGACGGGTACGAAAACCCGCTCGACAGCTTCGACTTCGACCCCAATGAGTGGAACGACACCGACTCAGACGGAATAGGGGACAACTCAGACGGCGATGATGACGGTGACGGGTTCTACGACGGAGTAGAGGAAGACTGCCTGTCGGATCCACTGGACCCCTCCTCGACACCGGAGGACACCGACTCAGACGGAGTATGTGACGAGCTAGACGATGACTTGGACGGGGACGGGATAGGCAACGACCTCGATGACTTCCCATTCGACGATTCCGAGAGCACCGACACCGACGGGGACGGGATAGGCGACTCCTCCGACCCAGATGACGACAATGACGGATACCAGGACGACTTCGATGCCTTCCCACTTGACTCGAGCGAGTGGAACGACAACGATGGGGACCTCATGGGAGACAACGCGGACCCAGACGACGACAACGACGGATGGGACGATGCGGACGAGGAGTCCTGCGGTACCAACCCCTCTCTGGTGCAATCTGCCCCACAAGACTGGGACGGCGACAGGCTGTGTGACGTAAACGACCCCGACGACGACAACGACGCATGGAACGACACCGTTGACGCATTCCCCTACGACCCCAATGAGTGGGACGACCTGGATGCCGATGGACTGGGGTCCAACTCCGACCCAGATGACGACGGTGACGGTTGGAGCGACGACGACGAACTCAGCATATGCGGAACCGACCCCCGTGACCGGCTCTCCGTTCCAGCCGACTTCGACGGAGACAGGATCTGCGACAACCTGGACGATGACGACGACAACGACCTGGTTCTGGACTTCGACGACGCCTTCCCGAAGGACCCAACAGAGACCAAGGACACGGATGGAGATGGCATCGGAGACGGCTCAGACACCGATGACGATGGCGACGGATGGGCCGATTCCACCGAGGTGGTCTGCCAGACATCCCCGATCTCCGCCACAGAAGAGCCATCGGACTTCGACGAGGACGGTACATGCGACCTGATAGACCCAGATGACGACAACGACGGGTGGACTGATCTCCAGGACGCCTTCCCATTCGATAGCCTGGAGTGGGAGGACAGGAACTCCGACGGGCTAGGGGACAATGCTCACCCTCTCACGATCATGGACAAGATGAAGCTGAACCCCGGCGTATCGATAATGGCAATCGGAACGGCGGCAGCGATGCTATCCGGCACACTCGCATTCCTCTTCGGGAGAAGCAAGCTGAAGGAGAAATTCGACGAAGACCAGGGTTGGGACGAGGAAGCCGAAGAGGAAGGCGGGTACTACGACGAATGGGAGTACCAGCAATAATTGGTGTACTTTTTGCACCTTGTGCGTTTTTTTTACTGAAATATCGACAAAACATCTTTTCATTGAATTTACACAAACAGGAAAAAAAACTATGCAATATTTACTATATATGAAAAAAACTTCCTAAAAATGATATTTTATGAGAATATTTTACCGGAATAGGGAAAAATTATCGGGATGAGCATACTGAGAGATGTTTATATTTGATACAAGTCGTGATAGTCACTAAGTGACGCCTATGAATGAAAATGCAACAAGATCAGTAAATCTGACACTGCTAATGATTGTCTCGGTTTGCCTACCCATGCTAGGGGCCCTAGATGCCCCAGCAGAGCTCGATAGAGCCGGTGAGCGAAGCGAGACCCTCGCCAACTGCCAGGGGAACGACGCCTGCAGGGGTGTGGATGCCGGTAACTCGGCTGCTACCTACATCAACCTGACAGACGACTTCTCATGGACCGGTGAGGAGACGATATCGTACTACGGAGACGAGTATAACGCCACTGGCTACTCGACCACTAGTGCGGACAACGCCGACGGGTACATCATAGACCTGCCCGTCGGGTATGGTTTCACAGCCGAGATCGTATGGAACCACACAGGTGCCTCCTTCTGGCACAACTACGCGTTCATGCTCGCTCTGGGCCCAGGTGACGGGTGCATGACGAACTACTTCAACTGTGACTGGGGGTACAACTACTACTCCACCACAGGAAACCTGCTGATGGGTACCGACGGAGAGAAAGAAGGCGGTAACTACGGAGGATGGTACGGAGCAGACCCGCCCATAGACCTAGTTGGCGACCCCGCGGTCGTCTTCGTGTGGTGCTACTACTGCTTCCAGAGCGGAGTCTCCATGGACTACACCCTGAACATAACAGTGTGGACCGGAGACGGAGGTATGAAGGGAGACGTAACTTCGCCCCAGTACAACATACTACTCGACATGCCTGACGAGCCCTCCTCATGGAGCTTCCAGTCAGGAACCTTCGAACTATCGGCCGGACAGTCGGCCGATCTAGTGTCGACCTACTGCGACGTCTGGTGCACCCCAGAGACCTCAGTGGAGGTAATCAAGCCAGATGGCACATCAGACTACTTCTACCCAGCAGACTATTTCACGGGATGGATGGCCACCTACTCCGACGCAGGAGAATACACCGTCGAGAAGTCAGACACATTCGGTGACGGTGGAATGGGACTAACGGTAGGAATTTCTCTAGGCAACTTCAGCGGCCTGGTAACTGTGGACGACTTCGTGTACGAAGATATGGCGTCCGGTCACGTGGACTCCACAGACACATCAGACATCTACGCTGTCTGGCTACCTGAGAACTACAAGGCCAACATCACACTTCACTGGGAAAACAGCGCAGACCTAGACCTGCAGCTGTACTCAGACTACGATGCAGCTTCCGAGACCCTTTCCGGCATGTTCGACTACTCGTGGTTCGACCAGCCCGAGTTCATCGACATCGGTCAGCTTGGAGAGGAGACGATGTTCTTCGCAGAAGTCATACACTACAGCGGACCATCCTCAGGATACATCCTGGAGTACCAGACGGAACCCGGGGCACCGCCACCATGCTTCTTCCAGGACGACGGCAAGGCTCCTGGAGAAGGGGTCTTCACCGGAAGCGGGGAAGACGCGTCAGATGGCCAATTCGGCCCTGATGACACACCCATCGACGTCACTGGCCTGGCAGACTCCGACGGAAACGGCGTTTTCCAGGGCATGATGTGCGCTGGATATGACGAGGCTGACTGGTACCAGATCACCGTCCCAGCAGGCGACGGACTCTATGCCACGCTCGAGTGGCCAGAGGGCATCGACTCCAACTTCAACGACACGATCGAGATCGAGGGTGACATAAGCTTCGCATTGTACATGGACAACACGTACGGATTCCTGTCCGTCGTGAGCTCCTCGTACGGGTTCCACCCGCAGGCACTCGCTACCAACGAGTCCAACTTCTATGCCAACAACCTCGGAGTCGACACCACCCTTTACTTCAGGCTAATGCTAGCCGAAATGACAGAGGACTACGAGAGCAACTACACAGTGACGTTCTCGATGTACAACGCTACTATGGAGCCATGGCAGCTGGCCTGCCAGAACGATGCAGGACTCGCCCCAATTGGAGGATGCCTCGACGCAGGATCCGATAGCACCACGTCAGCGAACCTGACCACGGTGAACCAGACGTTCACCGGGTGGGGCCACGACAGCCTCGACACCTACGACTACTACAGGATCTACTTGCCTGAGAACTACGCGTTCGAGGTCTGCGTGGAGTTCCCAGTGCAGAACGACATCGATCTGAACCTCTATTACGTCAACCCAACGTACGGCTGGATGTCCCAGATTGCCTCGTCGTACAGCGACAATCCCGAGTGCGCTTGGGCCCAGTACGACGACGCAAACCAGGACATCTTCATCAGAGTCTGGACGGACAAAGGGTCCGGTGACTACGAGGTAACAATCACCCTAGCCACACCCGGGCTCGAACCAGGCGGCAACCAGGACGACTGCGGAATGGCTGGATCAGTACCAGGCGGAGACGCTGGTGACCTAGTCTACCCCGGCGCATGGAGCGGACACACCTGGACCAACGAGAGCACCCAGGCTGATCTGAACCCGTATGACGAGAACGGATCGGTCAGGGATTACTGGGAAGGAGGGGTCTGCACCGGATGGGTCTCTTACACATGGGATGCCTACGACATGTACAGCATCGCTGTCCCCGAAGGACACTACGTCAACATCGAGTATGACATGGACCTAGAGGGCGAGGGGGACCCATCAACCTACCACGCAGTCTACATGCTGATGTGCCAGAACCAACATATGCCCTGCGCATTCCCCAACAACGGCGCCTTCTTCGTCGCCCAGGACACGGGATACGGGATGGACCAGATCGAGCAGAACTCCGGGCTGTGGCCTGTTGGGACCATGCACAACGCCTCGGGTTGCGATTCCACATTCCCGAACCCCGCTTGCGCGGCCAACGGATGGGACGCGACCAATGCCGTGGCTGACACCCCTGGATGGGTTTACATATACATCAGGACCTGCTGTACCGCTGCTCCTGACCACATGTACGAGATGAACATAACCTTCCTGCCCCTCTCGGATCTGGAAGGAGGCTCCCAGAACGACGCTAACTCGGGAATGGACGCAGGCCCAGGGCCTGCGACGGCTATACACGTCAACGACTACGTGAACGCCACTAACAACACCCTATCGTTCGATGGCTGGAACATGGCCTCGTTAGACTCCACTGACAGGTTCACCTTCGACGTGCCTGCGAACCACGGGGTCAACATCGAGCTGAACCAAGGCTACGACATCCCTGACGTTTGGATGATCCTGGACATCTACGACAATTCGTGGAATTCGATCGGAATGTCGGCATATGGCTCCGGGAGCCAGACCTTCAACACCACCACGGTCGCTTCGCCGACCGATTCATGGATGGGCATCGGAGTGAGGAACTGGGGCAGTTACGACACCACGGGGACCAACTACACGGTCAACGTGACCTTCTACACCCTCGACGCGGACGGCGACGGCTGGCTAGACCAGCTGGAGATCGACTGCGGCACCGATCCCAACGACGCGAACAGCACCCCAACAGACACCGACGGTGACGGGGAGTGCGACGCGCTGGACGAGGACATCGACGGTGACGGAATAGGCAACGACCTCGACGAGATGCCTCTCGACGAGAATGGCTCCTCCGACCTAGACGGAGACGGAATAGCCGACGAGGTGGACCCAGACGTCGATGGCGACGGATGGTCCAACATCGCGGAGCAGATCTGCCTAGGCGCCGCGAGCATGGCGCACATGGACGCTAACGTCACGCCGAGCGACTACGACGGCGACGGCCTGTGCGACATCACCGCGGGCTCCGACCTGGAGCACAGCTCCGCTAGCACATACCTGGATTCGGACGGCGACGACGACGGCACGGACGACGAGACGGACGCCTTCGACTTCGACGAGTGCGCGGACACCGACACAGACAGGGACGGTATGCCAGACTCCATCGACACGGGCCTGCTGGACGCATCTAACAACACCCTCTGCCTGCCAGAGACCCCGACGAACCTCACAGAGGACACGGACGACGACGGCGATGGATACGAGGACCTGTACGAGATCGACTGCGGAAGCGACCCACTGCTAGCAATGGAGATGCCAACCGACAACGACGGCGACGACCAGTGCGACGCACTGGACGTGGACGACGACAACGACGGCGTCAACGACACCGACGACCTGTGGCCGCTGGACTACACAGAGTGGTCCGACAACGACGGCGACGGACAGGGCGACAACAGGGACATGGACGATGACAACGACGGATGGTGGGACTCATGCGACCAGAGCGCATGGATGGCCGCCCAGAACTCGAGCCTGAACACGCCCTCCCACGTGGAGGGAGTGAACTACTTCTCGGGACAGCCTGGCGGAATAGCCAGCAACTGCCCAACCAACACGGACGCCTTCCCACTGGACGGTACCGAGTGGATAGACACCGACGGCGACGGAGTCGGCAACAACGCTGACATTGACGACGACGGGCAGATCTCCGGAAGCGCCGAGGCCCCAGGGAACAACGACTGGACAGATGCCGAGGAGGCTGCATGCGGAACCGACCCACTGGACCACACGAGCGTCCCAGCGGACAACGACGGCGACTACATCTGCGATGCGGTCGACACGGACGACGACAACGACGGCGTGCCTGACGAGCTGGACGCGTTCCCGACGGACGAGACCGAGGCCGCTGACGCGGACGGTGACGGAGTAGGAGACGCAACGGACGATGACGACGACGATGACGGCTGGACCGACGTCGACGAGGCATCCTGCCTGACTGACCCAATGGACACAATGGACGTCCCAGCGGACAACGACGGCGACGGCGAGTGCGACCTGACTGACGGCGACGACGACAACGACGGCGTTATCGACCTGGATGACGCTTTCCCGAACAACCCGTTCGAGAGAGACGACTCCGACGGCGACGGAATCGGCGACAACACCGACAACGACGACGACGGAGACGGATGGCTGGACGCCCAGGAGGTCGCTTGCGCCAACGCAGGCGGCTCGGGTGACAAGGACTCGGCCGCCGAGACGCCCGTCGACCTAGACGGAGACGGACTCTGCGACGCAGTCGACCCAGACGACGACAACGACGGCTTCCCCGACCCATCGTGCGTGAACACCGGCATCGGAACGCCATCCCAACTCGAGTATGTCGAGTGCGCCGAAGGAGACGAGGACAGATTCCCCCGTGACAGCGCTGAGTGGTTCGACGCCAACGAGGACGAGCTGGGGGACAACGCAAACCCCGTCACCCTGATCGACAACGTGATGTTCGATCCCGCGCCATACGCGGGGATCGCAGTGGCAATCGGTGCCGCTGGATACGGCCTGCTACAGCTGAACAGGAACGCTGGGCAGGGAACAGAGGACGAGGCCGAGGACTACACTGAGGAGTTCGAGGACTTCGACTTCGAAGAGGACGACGAGCCATCTGACGAAGAGGAAGATGGAGAGGAGGACTGATAATATGGAAAAAGCAACACAGACAGCAAGAACACTGCTTATGGTGGCCATGATGATAGCGGCAGCTATCGTCCCAATGGCCCCAGAGGCGGTAGAACTACGAGATGAAGCCAAGGCAATGGGAGCGTCCATTTCGACCGACGTCACCAGCCTAACCCTAGACGAGGGCAGCTCGAATTGGTACGAAGTATCGCTGGACGAGGCTCCTGATGGCACTCTTGTCATCACGCCCTCTTCCGACAACTCGGTAGTGACCCTCGACCCTTCGTACATCAAGTTCACGAAGCTGAACTGGGACACGCCCCAGTACGTGTATGTGGTCATTGCGGATACCGATGATGACGCAGTCAACACGTCTGCGACCATATCCCATGCGATCGATGGGACGGACACCGTCTTCGCAAGCGCAACACTGGCTGATATCGCGATCACAGGAGTCGACTACGACGTCGACTACGACGGAGACGGCCTGCACGACGGAGTCGACACGGACGACGACAACGACGGGACAC
>CEWK01038022.1_pt1 | contig 15852 bp, 16 predicted proteins | sample 531431 | NCBI WGS metagenome assembly CEWK01 (sample SAMEA2623059, study PRJEB7988) | marine metagenome | isolation source: saline water (ENVO:00002010), including
AAGAAGATCAATAAATCAAAATTAATTGTTATTAAAATTGGCTCAAGCCTCACTACGTTAAAGTCTGGTTTGCCTAATCTTAAATTTATTAAGTTAGTCTGTGAACAGATTCATAAGTTAAAAAATAGGGAATTTCAAATAGTAATAGTTTCTTCAGGAGCAATATCTCAAGGAATGAAGATATGGAACTTAACTTCAAAGCCTAAATCTGTTGATCATCTTCAAGCCCTATCAGCCTCTGGACAAATAGGTCTTATAAACAGTTATCAAAAGGAATTGAAACGTTTTAATTTGATCGCCGCACAAGTTTTATTAAGTCACTCAGATTTCAATGTTAAAAAACGTTCAGAAAATGCTCACAAAAGTATAATTAATTTGGTTAAGCTTGGCGCTATTCCAATCATTAATGAAAATGATTCTATTTCCACTGAAGAAATTTTGAATGGTGACAATGACAGGTTAAGTGGAAAAGTTGCTTCTTTATTAGGGTCTAGAAAACTGTTCATTTTAACGGATCAAGATGGAATTTTTGACAAGAATCCTGCTCAAAATCTTGATGCAAAAATCATCAATAAAATAAACCTAAATAATTTTGATTTCAATTCTATCTCTTTTGGAGACTCAGGTATATTTGGAAGAGGAGGAATGAATACCAAAGTAAAAGCAGCAAAGGACTTTCTGACAGGCAAAAAAGAAGTTTGGATTTTAAATGGTAAGAAGGAAGATGTTATTGTGAAACTTCTCCAAAATCAGGAAAGTGGGACTAAGATATATCTAGCCTAATTTCTTTATTGAGTTTGATAACCTAGACTTTTGGCGAGCTACCTTATTTTTTGGTAAAACTTTTTTATTCGCAAGTTTATCAAGAGCTTTTTGTGCAGAGGCGAACAGGTCCTTTGCTTTTGATAAGTCTTTCTGATTTATTGCTTCTTCAACACTTTTAATCATAGTTCTGATGGATGCTCTTTGAGAACTTTTTAAAGCATTTCTAGAATTTGCTTGTCTAGACCTTTTTTTTGCTGATTGAATGTTTGCCATAGGTCGCGATAATGAAGACATATTTCACTAATGTCAATATTACTTTCGACTTTCTCAATTTAAAAAAGGGGGAATATTAATTTTAAAGGAATTTTTTAGTGGTGGAGGCGGCGGGTATCGAACCCGCGTCCATCTATCTATTCCCATCGGCTCTACATGCTTAGTTTCATCCTTTAAATTCCTCTTTAAATCTCCGATGAGCAGGATAGATAAAAAGTATTCTGTAAAAACTTTTTAGAAAAACTACAGAAACATTTTTCTAAGCAGCCTATTAATCAACCTTCATTTACCTTAATAGGCATTAGGTAAAGAAGGCTAGCCAAATTAAGCGGCTAGAGCGTAGTTTGCTTTATTGCCAACTAAATGTTTATAACTTTATTTTACGAGTCTGTTACCCACTCGACATGCACCTAAGGTTCAAAAACAAATGTCTAATCCATTTCGCCCCCAAAGAGGGCTTTATTTTAATTATTTTATTTAAAGTTTCTATCAATATTAGTAGTTTTAGCTTTTTCTTTATCCCATTCCCTTTTTTTGATGCTTTGTCTTTTGTCGAATTTGGATTTACCTTTACCTAAACTAACTTTTAGTTTCACTAAATTTTCTTTCCAAAAAAGTCTTATAGGTATGCAAGTTAAACCCTTTTCCTGAGTGAGTTTAAAAATTTTCGATAATTCAGACTTAGTTAACAGCAGTTTTCTTGTTCTCAGAGGGTCTGCTTTATGTGTCACTTCTGGCAAAGGTGTAATAGACATTCCAATTAGCCAAGCTTCTCCTTTTTTCATTAAAACATAACCATCTTTAAGATCTGCTTGAGAAGCCCTAATTGATTTAACTTCCCAGCCTTTTAGAGATATGCCTGCATCGAAACTATCAAAAAGCTCATAATTAAATTTAGCTTGGCGGTTTTCTAAAGTAGGTTTTTTGCTAAATTTCTTGTTTTGTCCCATTTAAATAGTATAACTTGTAGAAAGTTTTTATTTTTTTTTATGAGTAATTCTAATATTTGGAAAGGGAATTCGACTTTCATTCTTGCGGCTGCCGGATCGGCAGTTGGACTTGGAAATATTTGGAAATTTCCATATATGGTGGGTTCAAACGGCGGTAGTGCGTTTGTAATTATTTATCTTCTGTGTATTTTAGCTATAGGTTTACCTGTCATGGCCTCAGAAGTTCTAATAGGTAAATATGGCAGAAAAAGCCCTATAAATTCTCTCAAAGCTTTAGCAAAAGAAAATGCAATAAATGAGAATTGGAAATATTTAGGTATTTTGGGTGCTCTGGCAGGAATCTTAATTTTGTCCTATTACAGCGTATTTGCTGGAATGGCACTTTCATATATTTTTAATTTTTTCCCCAGCGGTTTAGAAAATCCTTCTGAGTATTCAGCTAGTTATTTTTCCGAGCTTTCTTCGTCTCATTGGATATTAATCTTTTGGCACTCTACATTTTTGATGATTACTTGTTGGATAGTCGCTATGGGAGTAGTTAGAGGCATTGGAAGGAGTGTCAGTATATTAATGCCTTTTCTGTTTTTATTTATCATTTTAATTTCTTTCTACTCTTCATATATTGGCAATTTTAAAGAAGCAATTTTTTTCCTTTTTAAACTAGATTTCTCAAGCATAACTCCTGAAGTAGTTATTAGTGCAATGGGACAGGCTTTTTTTTCACTCTCTATTGGAATGGGAGCCATAATGGCCTATGGAGCTTATATGCCAGAAAGACAAGTCATTGGAAAAACGGTTTTGACAATTATCATTTTAGATACTCTTGTTGCTTTGTGCGCAGGCATCGCGATATTTCCTATTGTTTTCAGCAATACCTCATTGGAGGTATCTGCAGGCCCTGGATTAATTTTTGAAACGTTACCAGTTGCATTCTATTCATTACCTTTTGGTAATTTATTTTCCATAATTTTCTTTACTCTAATTTCTATTGCAGCTTTGAGTTCTTCAATTTCACTTTTAGAGCCTTTTACCGCCTGGATGGAAGAGAAATTAAAAATGCACAGAAAAACAATTGTGCTTTGTTTAGGATTCATAGTTTGGTTTTTAGGTTTGGGAAGTATTTTTTCTTTTAATATTTGGTCAAATTTAAAATTTCTGAATCTAAATTTTCTTGAACTGATGGATTATCTTACGAATAACATCATGCTACCTCTTGGAGGGTTTTTCATTTCAATCTTTGTTGGGTGGGTGTTACCAAACTCTTTGGTACAAAATTATGTAAAACTAAATGATCAATTATTTAAGATATTTATTTTCTTTTTGAAATACATATCTACAGGGGCTATTGCTCTAATTTTCTTATACTCTGTTCTTTAGATTTTTCTTCTAAGTTTTCATTAACTTCACTATCGTTCTTGCTAACAAATTGAACTAGTTTATTTCTCTCAAAAATAATCGTGTGGTGTACTACAGCTCTTTTATTCTCTCCTCTAAATTCAAATCCAATATAGTCCCATCTATTTTTATCAAAAGGGTCCTTTATGGAGGGAGTTCCCATAATGTATCTCACTTGGGCTTTAGTTAATCCAACTTCAAGCTTATCTAACATGGATGAACTGATAATATTCCCTTGTGCTACAGGTACTTGATAAAAATTACTGGCACAGGAATAAACAAAAAATAGAGTTATAATACTCAGCAACTTTAATAAATTCACATTTGGATTTAATCATAAAATTAAAAATGAGCGAAGATAAAAATTTAAGAAAAGCAGGTCTAAAAGTAACTCTACCTAGAGTAAGGATATTAGAAATTTTTGAACAGTCTGATGAAAAGCACTTAAGTGCAGAGGATGTTTATAATAAAATCAGAGATTCTGGAGATGAAGTTGGATTGGCAACTGTTTATAGAGTTTTGACTCAGTTTGAATCAGCAGGAATTTTAATGAAGCAAAATTTTGAAAATAATTTTTCTGTTTACGAACTAGTTACCGATGATCATCACGATCATATGGTGTGTATAGATTCAGGAGACGTTATTGAATTTAAAAATGATCTTATTGAGGAAGAACAAATCAAAATAGCAAAAAAATACGGCTATGAAATTGTCGATCACAAACTTGTTCTTTATGTAAAACCTTTAAATGGCAAAAAATAAAGACAAAGACAAGACTTCAAATAATTCACCTGATATTCAGGAAGAAGAACACTCAGCAAAATCAGACTCGCTAGAAGAAGAAAATAAGGTTTTATCAGAATTGGTAAAATCCTTAGAAGAAAAAACTCTCAGGGCTCAGGCTGAAATAGAAAATGTGAGAAAAACATCTCAAAAAGAAGTGGTAAAGGCAAGAATTTACGCATCAGAACCGTTAGCAAAAGAACTTCTATCGCCAATCGACAATCTCCAAAGAGCATTAGAGCATTCCGATCAAGATGTTCCTAAGTCCTTACTGGAATTAGTTTTAAAAGAGATAAATCAAGCCTTTTCAAACAATAACGTAAAAGAAATTAATCCTGTAGGTGAAAAATTTAATCCTAATTTTCATGAAGCACTTTCAGTACAAGAGGATCAGAAAAAAGATCCAGATGAAATTTTAGAAGTCATTCAAAAAGGATATTCAATTGAAGATAGAGTAATCAGACCCGCTCTGGTTGTAGTAAATAAAATATAGTTTTTACTTGTTTTTTTTTGTTTAGCCCTTATTAAAGGGGTAAAGAAAATGTAAAGGAGTAAAAAATGTCTAAAATAATTGGTATTGACTTGGGAACTACTAATTCTTGTGTATCTGTTTTAGAAAGTGGTCAACCTAAAATAATAGAAAATGCTGAAGGCGACAGAACAACCCCCTCAGTGGTTGCATATACTGACGGAGAAACTTTAGTAGGTCAAAGCGCTAAAAGACAAGCTGTAACAAATCCAGAAAATACGCTTTATGCAATTAAGAGGCTCATTGGAAGAAAATTTGATGGAGAAATAAAAAAAGAATCAGAAGTAGCTCCATTTAAAATTATCAAGTCTGATAATGGAGATGCTTGGGTCGAGGTAAAGGGAGAAAAGCTCGCTCCTCAACAAATCTCTGCACAGGTTTTAACAAAAATGAAAAAATCCGCTGAGGATTACTTAGGACATGAGGTTAAAGAGGCTGTTATAACTGTACCTGCATATTTCAATGATTCGCAAAGACAAGCAACCAAAGACGCTGGAAAAATAGCCGGCCTTGAAGTTAAAAGAATTATTAATGAGCCTACAGCTGCCGCTCTTGCCTTCGGAATGGATAAAAAAACCGGAGATCAAAAAATTGCAGTTTATGACCTGGGCGGAGGTACTTTTGATATTTCAATTATAGAGTTAGCTGAAATTGATGGAGAAAAACAATTTGAAGTTCTTTCTACTAATGGAGATACCTCTTTAGGTGGTGAAGACTTCGATAACGTTTTGATTGATTATTTGGTGGAAGAATTCAAAAAAGAACAGAATTTTGATTTAACTCAAGACTCATCTGCAATCCAAAGGTTAAAAGAGGCAGCAGAAAAGGCTAAAATTGAACTTTCCTCTAATCAACAAACAGAAATAAATTTACCTTACATCACGGCAGATTCTTCAGGTCCAAAACATCTTCTCCTGAAGCTAACAAGAGCAAAATTAGAATCCCTGGTAGGAGATTTAGTATCAAAAACATTGGTGCCGGTAGATGTTGCTCTTAAAGATGCAAAATTATCCACTTCAGAAATAAGCGATGTAATTTTAGTAGGAGGCCAAACAAGAATGCCTCTTGTACAAGAAAAGGTAAATGAATTTTTTGGTAAAGAACCCAGAAAGGATATAAATCCTGACGAGGCTGTAGCTGCTGGAGCTGCTATCCAAGGGGCCGTTCTATCTGGAGATGTTACAGATATTCTTCTTTTAGATGTAACACCATTGACTCTTGGGATTGAAACTATGGGCGGAGTGATGACTCCTTTGATAGAAAAAAACACAACTATACCGACAAATAAATCCCAAATATTTTCTACAGCTGAAGATAATCAAACTGCCGTTACAGTAAATGTAGTGCAAGGCGAAAGAAAGCAAGCTAAAGATAATAAACAGTTGGGTTTGTTTAATTTGGATGGAATTCCTGCTGCTCCAAGAGGAATGCCACAAATAGAAGTGTCTTTCGATATAGATGCAAATGGTATTTTGAATGTATCAGCCAAAGATAAGGCTACAAACAAAGAGCAATCAATAACCATCCAAGCATCAAGCGGTCTTTCTGACGACGAAATAGAAAAAATGGTGCAGGATGCTGAAGCAAATGCAGAGGAAGATAAAAAATTCGAAGAACTTGTGCAGGCAAGAAACGCAGCGGATACTCTCATACATGGATGTAAAAAAACTTTAGATGAGTCTGCTGATAAAGTGGAGCCTTCAGAAAAAGAAAGTATCGAAGCTGCCATTGTAGATTTAGAAGAAGCTTTGAAAACCGAAGATAAAAATCAGATTGAAGAAAAAACTAAATCCTTAGCTGATGCCTCATCTTCTTTAGCTCAAAGGCTTTATGCAGAACAACAACAAGAAGCTCAAGCTAACGAATCCAACCAGGATGATTCAAGTCAAGAAGAATCAAAATCTAATGAGGAAGTAGTGGATGCTGACTTTGAAGAAGTAAAAGAAGAGAAAAACTAAACCTTTTTCAAAACATCATGAGCAAGAAAGACTACTATGATGTTCTTGGAGTAACAAAATCAGCGGGGAAAGATGAGCTTAAAAAAGCTTATAGAAAGTTAGCTATGAAATATCATCCGGATAGAAATCCAGATGATGCGCAAGCAGCTGAAAAATTTAAAGAGCTTTCAGAAGCCTATGAGATCCTTTCTGATGATCAAAAGCGGCAAACTTATGATAATTTTGGTCATGAGGGTGTAAATTCTTCATTTACAAGTTCTCAAGGAGCTGCTGATGCTTTCAGTGATATATTTGGGGACATTTTCTCAGATATTTTTGGAGGAGGTTCAACCTCGCGCGCCTCATCTAGAGGAGCAGATTTAAGCTATAACCTTGAAATAAACCTGGAAGAAGCAGTTTTTGGAAAATCACTTAATATTGAGATTCCTTCAAATGAAAGATGTAATGGTTTGTGGAATAGATGTTCATATTGCGGAGGTGCAGGGGTAATTAGACAACAACAAGGTTTCTTTTCTATGCAGCAAACTTGTCCTCAATGCAGAGGCGAAGGAGAGGTTCATGATTCAAATTGTTCAATCTGCAATGGAGCAGGTTACACAACAAAAAACAAAAAACTCTCAGTAAAAATTCCTGCAGGAGTTGATGATGGAGATAGAATCAGGCTTTCAGGCGAAGGAGAATTAGGTCGTGGAGGTAATCGTGGCGATCTTTATATTTCTATAAATGTAAAACAACATAAAATTTTCGAGAGAGATGGCAAACATCTTTATTGTGAAGTTCCTTTAGATTTTGTGGATGCTGCGCTGGGAGGATCAATTGAAGTGCCAACACTAGTTGGCAAAGCAAAGATAAAAATTCCATCAGGAACTCAAAGCCATAAAATATTTAGACTTAACGGAAAGGGTATCAAACCTTTGAGAGGCGGTAGAGTGGGAGATATTCTGGTTAGAGTAATTGTTGAGGTTCCAGTAAACTTAAACTCAAGACAGAAAGATTTATTGAACGATTTCAAAGCAAATATGTCTCATGAAGATAACTCACCTTTAATGAGTTCATGGTTAAATTCTGCTAAAGAATTCTTTAAAAACTTATGACAACTCCAATACCTCCTGAGAAAAGAACAAAAATTATTTTAGTAGGAGCAACTGGAAAGCTAGGAAGATCAATTTCATCTCATAATGGTTATGTCTGTTATGGTATTTGTTCAAAAGATAATCCTCATTTGGGAGAAGTAATTGGTGGCATAAAGGAACCTTTAATTTCCTCTTTATCAGAAGTAAGTCTTGAGATTGCTAACATACCTTTAGCGGTTGACGCATCCTATCCTGAAAATTTTGATAACGTTTATGATTTTTGTTACAAAAACAAAATTCCTTTAGTGCTTGCTTCTACAGGCCACACCCAACAACAGCTCAAAAAATTAGACAAATTGGCAAAAAAAGTTGCTGTTTTAAGAGCGCCTAATTTAAGTGAAGGAATTGCATTCTTTAAAACAGCGATACTAAAACCCATAATCCATCTGATTAATTCTCAGACAATACCAGCAATTAGCATCCCCAGCGAGTACGATATTTCGGATGTAAAAATTAAAATTATTGAAACACACCACGATAAAAAGAAAGATGCTCCTTCAGGGACAGCTATTGATTTGAAAAATTATATTAAAAAAGGTCTAGGCCATATGGACTCAGAAATAGAAATCGAGTCTATTCGAGATAAGTCATCTATAGGTAAGCATGAAGTTATTTTTAGATTAAAAAATGAAGAATTTTCTGTTTCTCATAATGCTTTGAACAGAGACATCTTTGGTCTAGGAATTTCACTTGCTAGCCATATTATGGATAAAAAACCCGGTATTTATTCCATGACAGAATTAATGGAAGACCTATAATTTTTTTTCTAACCTAAACTCTTTATTCTGCTTTTGTAATGTGTTCTAATTCGCGTTCTGTCTTGTACAGAGATAAATACGCACTCGCATGTATAGAGTATTAGGGTGCTGATATTGCTCAATATCAGTTTAGTACTCAGACACGAGGAGGAATAACCCAGCCTTCGGGCTTATAAAAAGGAGCAAATAAATGGAAGTTTCCATTGAACAAATGTTAAAGGCCGGCGTTCATTTTGGCCATCAAACGAGATTTTGGAATCCTAAAATGGAGCCATACATCTTCGGTGACAGAAACAAAGTACACATTATAAATCTAGAAAAAACTTTAGAACTTTTGAACCCCGCTGTTGAATTTTGCAAAAAACTCTCGGCTTCAAACAATAGGATACTTTTTGTAGGTACGAAAAGGGCTGCTAGAAGAGTTATTAAAGAAGAAGCTGAAAGATGCAATATGCCATTTATTAATCATAGGTGGCTGGGTGGAATGCTGACCAATTATAAAACAGTGAGATCTTCCATTAGAAGGTTAGAAATTTTAAATACTCAAGAAGAAGAGGGGAAATTCGAAGAGTTAACAAAAAAAGAAGTTTTAGGCATCAAAAGAGAAATGGAAAAGCTTGATAGATCTATTGGGGGGATAAAGAATATTGGCGGTCTTCCTGAAGCTCTTTTTGTCATTGATGTGGAAAATGAAAAAATCGCAATTGCAGAAGCAAAAAAAATGGGCATCCCAATAATCGGTATTGTAGACACTAATTCAAATCCTGATAATGTTGATTACATCATTCCTGGAAACGATGATGCAATAAGATCTATTTCTCTCATTTCAAGGATTATTTCTAATGCTTGTTTGGAAGGTACAGAAATGTCGGGCGGAGCAAGATCCTCTAAAGATGGTCCTGTAGTAGTGAAAAAAGCCTCTTCTGACGCACCAAATGAATCCAAAGATGATAAAAACTCCGAAGATACAAACGAAGAAAGTAAAGGCTGAAGAATGACTATTAAAGCATCTGATGTTAAGAATCTAAGAGACAAGACTGGGCTTGGAATGATGGAGTGCAAAAAAGCTCTTGAAGCAGCTGGTGGTAATTTGGAAGAAGCCATCACAAATTTAAGAAAAAATAGCGCCTTAAAAGCTGAAAAAAAATCAGGAAGAACAGCGGTCGAGGGAATAATTCTTGCTGAGAAAACTGATAAAGAAATTCTTTTTGTAGAGGTAAATTGCGAAACGGATTTTGTTGCAAAAGACCAAAATTTTCTAGATTTTTGTAATGAAACTTTATCTTTCGCTACAAGTAAATCTTCGAGTGAAAATATTTTTGAAGAAGTATCTTCAGCCATGGAAGAAAAAAGAATGTCATTAGTCCAAAAAATTGGTGAAAACATTATCATTAGAAAGATTGAAGTGATTTCTGGAGAAATAACTGAATTTTACATTCATTCTAATAGAAAAATTGCGTCTGGAGTTTCACTTATTTCTGGAAGCGAAGCTGTGGCTAAAGAAATTTCAATGCATATTGCTGCAACAAATCCAATTGTTTTATCACCTGAAGATTTGGATACAGAATTTATAGAAAAGGAAAGAGAGATATTTAGATCTCAAGTTGAAAATACTGATAAACCAAAAGAAATCTTAGAAAAAATGGTAGAAGGAAAGCTCAATAAACAATTATCAGATATAAGCCTTTTAAAACAACCTTTCGTAAAAGACCCCTCAAAAAAAATAGAAACTTTTCTTTCTGAGTCCAATTCAGAAATTAAATCCTTTGTCAGACTTGAAGTTGGAGAAGGCATTGAAATTGAAAAAAAAGATTTTGCTGAAGAGGTACAGTCTCAATTAGATAGTTAAACCCTGTCTAATTGTAGAAGAAGACTTCTAAATTATAATGATTGAAGAAACTGAACAGGAAACTAAGGATTTAATGCTTAAGAGTATTATCTCTTTAGAAAAAAAACTTCAAAGAATTAGGACTGGCAGAGCAAATCCATCTATTCTTGAACAAATAGAAGTCGACTACTACGGCACCAATACTCCTATCAATCAGATGAGTAATATTTCCATAGAAGATGCAAGGACTCTTACAATTGTTCCTTGGGAGAAAGATCAAGTTCAAAATATTGAAAAAGCAATTCAATCTTCAGATATCGGACTTCAGCCAGCAACCTCCGGAGATGTTATAAGAGTAATAATTCCTGAGCTAACCGAAGAAACAAGAAGAGACTTAATAAAAATTGCTAAATCAGAAGCTGAAAATTCTAAAATTGCCATAAGGAATCAACGTCGAGATGCAAATGCTATTTTGAAAGAATTTTGCAATGAAAAAGAGATTTCGCAAGATGAATTAAGACGTGGAGAAGAAATTATCCAAAATATAACAAATGATTTCATTGATAAAATTGAAAAACTTTTAGAAAAAAAAGAAAAGGATCTTTTAGAAATATAGTAATGAGTCATGACCTAAACCATGTCGCAATTATCATGGATGGCAATAATAGATGGGCTAAAAGTAAAGGACTATCGTCAAAAGAGGGGCATAAAGAAGGAGTAAAGAAAGCAAAATTTGCAGTTGAATTTGCTCTGGAAAACAAAATTAAATTTCTCACATTATTTGCCTTCAGTACAGAAAATTGGTTAAGAGATAAAGTTGAGGTAAAAAACTTATTATCAATTTTTTTTGATGCTCTTGATGAGCAAACGCCTGAGCTAATTGAACAGAGAGTAAAATTAAATTTTATCGGGGATATTTCTAGGTTCAATAAACAATTGATAAAAAAAATTCAGAAGTCAAAAAATGATACTGAATTCAAAAAACCTAAATTAAATTTAATAATTGCTGTTAGCTATGGTGGAAAATGGGACATCATTAATTCCATAAGGAAATCTTTTTCAAAAGGGCAAATAAAAAAATTTTCAGAGTTAGATCTTGAAAAAAATCTCGAAACGAAAGATTTTCCGGATCCCGATTTAATAATTAGATCGGGAGGTGAACAAAGACTTAGCAATTTTTTTCTTTGGCAATCTTCTTATGCAGAACTTTACTTTTCTGAAAAATATTGGCCTGATTTCAACAAAAAAGATTTTAAGGCGGCCTGCAATGATTACTTTAAAAGAAAAAGAAAATTTGGAGCTAAATCTGGCTAGGTGATGAAGAGACTAATTACTGGTTTAGCCCTTGCATCTTTTGCATTACTGTTTGTATTTTGGACAAATACTTATGTTTTTTGTTTGGGGCTGTTTTTAATTCTTTTTTTTTCTATCTATGAGTTACAGAAAATCAAAATAAAAAAGAATTTTTATTTATGGATAATCTTTTTCTTAATTTTGCTTAACATTCTTCTTGTTTACCCTATATCTCAGTATTTCGATAGAAGTTTATTTTTTACCGCATTAGTTATTTCAGTGCTTACTGATGTTTCAGCTTTTGTTTTTGGTAATTTAATAGGTAAGCGCTTTATTTTCCCTAACATAAGTCCCAATAAAACTTTAGAAGGTACTTTGTCAGGGGTTTTTGTTCCAAGCATTTTACTTTTGCTTTTCACACTTACTCTATCTGAATATCAATTTCTCTATTCCTTTTTAGAACTGTCTCCCATGATTGATTCTTGGGGGATCGCAAACACTTTTTTAGCTTTGATGTTTTGTTCTCTAATGAGCATTGCAGGAGATTTATTTGCTAGTAAGGCAAAAAGGACAATTGCCATAAAAGATTTTGGAAATTTATTGCCAGGACACGGAGGAATACTAGATAGAATAGATAGTCATCTTGTTTGTATTCCAATTTTCTTTTTTTTGAATAGTTTTATCTGATGCAAAATATAGTAATTCTGGGATCTACAGGTTCTATCGGCAAATCATCTTTAGAGATTATTCGTGCTAATAGAGATAAATTTAATGTATCTTGCTTAGTTGCATCTACCAACGAAAAACTTATTACTGATCAAGCTAGAGAGTTTAAAAAGGCAAAAATCTACCTAGAAAAAAAAGCTAAAAGCAAATCATCAGAAAGGACAATAGATAGAAAACAACTTTACGACTTAATTTCTGACTCAAAGGTAGATACTGTCATAGCGGCTATATCAGGATCTGACGGATTAGAACTAACTCATCATTCAATCATTTCTGGTAAAAAAGTACTTTTGGCAAATAAAGAGCCTTTAGTTATGGGCGGAGATTTTCTTATGAATCTTGCTAAAAAACACAATTCGAAGATCATCCCAATAGATTCTGAGCATTGTGGCGTTCATCAAAGCATCAATGGCAAGGACATTAAAACTGTATCAAAAATAACTTTAACTTGTTCTGGAGGCCCATTTCATTCTCTTCCAAAATCAGAATTTAAAACAATAAACTTAAAAAAAGCTTTGAAACATCCGGTATGGAAAATGGGAAAAAAGATTTCAGTTGATTCTTCGACACTTATGAATAAAGCTTTAGAAATTATCGAAGCAAAATATCTTTTTGGTATAGAGAAAGACAAGATTGAGGCAATTATCCATCCGGAAGGATTAGTTCATTCTTTTGTAGAATTTGTTGATGGTACAACTTTGGCTTCAATGGCCAAGCCAGATATGAAAATTCCCATTTCATATGGTTTAGGTTTTCCAAAAATAATAAACAATAAAATCAACAAAGTGGATTTACAAAAATTATCCAACTTATCATTTGAAAAGATAGATAGAAAAAAATTTCCTTCAATTGATTTTGCTTATTATGCAATAAATCAAGGACAAGGAATGCCAATTGTTCTAAATGCAGCCAACGAGTTAGCTGTAGATTATTTTATGAAGGAGAAAATTAAATTTACAGATATATTTAGACTTATTTCATTAACTCTATCTTATGTCGATAAAAACAATATAAAGTTAAATTCTGTATCATTAGACTCTATTTTGAATTTTTATGATGAAATTAAGGAAATTACATCTAAAAATCTTAAAAATTTTATAAAGTGACTTACCTTATTTACATAGTTTCCTTTCTAGTATTAATTTCCATCATTGTTTTTATTCACGAATTAGGTCATTTCACTTTTGCCAGACTATTTGGAGTTCGGGTTATTGATTTCTCCATAGGCTTTGGCAGATCAATAAAAAGTTGGCAAACAAATTCTGAAACCATATTCAATCTTAGAATTCTTCCGGTTGGAGGCTTTGTTCAGATGAAAGGCGAAAATATTTCAAATGACGAAAATGAACAAGATTCTTTTGCTTCAAAAAAATATTACCAGAAAATGTTGATTACCTTAGGAGGACCTCTTTTTAATTTTGTTTTAGCTTTAGTCATATTTTTTATGATTAACCTTTATGGAGTTCAGAAAGTTACACCATTAATTGGAGACGTCATACCTAACTCACTCGCAGAAACAAATGGCCTCCTAGCAAAAGATTTGATTTTAGAAATCGACGGAAATGATATTTCTTCTTATTCTGATGCTCAATCAATTTTATCTAAGCGTCTCGGTGACACGGGAATAGTAAATTTTAAAATCTTAAGAAATGAAAATACCTTTTTTTATAACCTCGAAATTACTAACTGGTTGAGTGAAGACGAACCCTCAAACTTAGTCTATTCGTTAGGTATTGTTCCGCCTATTGAACCTGTAATTGGCGAGGTACTCCCCGATAGTCCTGCTGCGGAAGGTGGATTAAACTCTGGAGACATGATTTTAAAAATAAATGCTAATCCAATTTATGATTGGTCTGAAATTAAAAAATTCATCAATGAAAAAGGAGGTGAAACTATCTCTCTTACAATTGATCGGAATGGAGAAAGTAAACAATTATTTGTAAAACCCATTTTTTCTGAAATAAGCTCAACATGGCAGATTGGAATAAGTTCAGCTTATATTTTAAATCCAAGCTCGAGAAAAATAATCAAATTTGGAATTGCTCAGTCTCTCCAAAATTCTTTTTTACAAACTTTTTCGGTAATTGAAAATTCTTTAATATTTTTTAAAAAAATTATTTTTGGGCAAATATCTTCAAAGAATTTGGGCGGTCCAGTCATGATTGGTCAGTACGCGGGAGAATCTGTAATTTATGGCGGTTTATATTCTTTTATTTACCTAATTGCATTTATAAGCATCAGCTTGGGCATAGTTAATTTATTTCCTCTGCCGGTATTGGATGGTGGTCAGGCTTTAATACTTACCATTGAACGAATTATTGGAAAAAATTTGCCAGATAAATTGCTAGACTTTTTTTACAAATTAGGCACATTATTCTTGTTATTCCTTTTTGTATTCGTTTTTTTAAATGATATTTTTAGAATAATTCTATAGAAATGAAAGCAAAATTAATTTTTATTTTTGTCCTCTTTCTTCCAAACCTGTCCTTTTCTCAATCAGAATCTTGGGTTTTAGAGGATATAAGAGTAACAGGTTTGCAAAGGGTATCAGCAGGAAGTGTCTTTGCCGTAATGCCAGTCAACATAGGAGATTTGATAACAGAAGACTTATACAAGGAAATAGTAGTTTCAATATTTGAAACAGGTAAATTTGATGATGTTAAATTGGGTAGAGACGGAAATGCATTATTAATCGATTTAGATGAAAGACCCACAATTGATGAAATAGTAATAGAGGGAAATCAGGCTATTCCCACAGATGCTTTATTAGATGGTCTCAAAAATTCAGGTATTTTTAAAGGCGCACTTTACAAAAGAGCTGTTTTTGAGAGTTTAAGTGTTGAGTTAGAGAGGCAATATGCTGCGCAAGGAAAATATTCAGCAAATGTTGATGTGATTGCTGATGACCTGCCTAAAAATAGAATTAAGTTGTCTGTAAAAATTGAAGAAGGTGCATCAGCCTCCTTAATCAAGATCAATATTGTTGGAAATACCATTCTTACTGATGAGGAGATATTAGATGAATTTAAATTAAAAGAAAAAAATTGGCTTTCAGTTTTTACAAGAGGTTCGGGGTATTCCAGAGAAAATTTGAAGGGAGATTTGGAAACCCTTGAATCAATCTATAAAAATAGAGGATATTTGAAGTTTGAAATCTTGTCTTCAATGGTAACCATATCAAAAGATAAAAAGAATATTTATCTGACAATTACTATTAATGAAGGGGAGGTTTTTAATGTCTCAGAAGTAAGACTTGCAGGTGACCTAGATATTGCAGACGAGCTTGTATCCAATCTCATCACCATTCCCATAGATGAAATTTATATTGAAGCGTATGTGAAATTTTCTGAAGATAGAATTAAATCTTTTCTCGAATCACTAGGGTTTACAAATGCTGAAGTTTCTACCTCAAAAGAAATCAATGATGAAAATAAAACAGTTAAATTAACCGTCTTTGTCGA
>CEWK01016311.1_pt1 | contig 15846 bp, 11 predicted proteins | sample 531431 | NCBI WGS metagenome assembly CEWK01 (sample SAMEA2623059, study PRJEB7988) | marine metagenome | isolation source: saline water (ENVO:00002010), including
AAAAGATCAATCTTATTTTGTTGGAAAAATAATAAATGTAAATTTATTGACATCAAGAATTCTACTTGCATCAGATTTAAATAGCAAAATACCTGTAGTTATAGAACCTGGAGGAATAAATGCTATCTTATCTGGCAATGGAAATAATTCTTCAGCAGATTTAGAATTTTTACCAAAGATGAATGAAATTGAAGAGGGATCTATAGTCTATACTTCAGGGATTGATGGAATAATTTCTCCAGCAATTCCAGTAGGAAAGGTAAAAATCACTGATGGCATAAGGTCCGTCGACTTTTTTGTTAATTACAATCAACTTAAATTTATTACAGTGAATAAATAATTATGGCATTATCTTTCCCAAAAAAAGTTTATAAATCTTTTATTCACAGTTTTCCTATTTTGCTTCTATTTTTTATAGCTTTTACTGGATTTGATTTATCTTTCTTTTTATTTAACATAAGCCTTTCATTTAACTTTATTTATATTTTGATTTTTTTTTGGATATTAAAAAAACCTGAAAGACTAGGATATGGCTTAGTATTTTTTGCGGGTATTATTAATGATGTTGTACAAAATTTTCCAATTGGTATTTCTTCTATAAATTATATGCTGCTTTGTTCTTTTGCGTTGTTTATAAGGGCAAGAACTCTTCTACCAAACCTACTATATGATTGGGGTTTTTTTATTATTGCGATTTTAATTATAAGTTCTTTACATTATACAATTTTAACAGTTATCTTTGATATTCCAATTCGATATAGTACCTTAATGTTTTCTTCAATATTAACTTTTTTAGTTTATCCTTTATTTTCAAAATTATTTAATCAAATTTATTTAATAGATCTAAGACAGGAAAATGCAAAATAGAGCAAGTAGCGTTGAAAAAAGTCGATTAATTACAAGAAGAGTTTTTTTGTTGGCTGCTGCAAAATTAGTTTTATTAGGAGGAATTACTACAAGATTGTATAGCTTACAAATTTCCGATAGAGAAAAATATAAATTACTCTCAGATAAAAATAGAATAAGAGAGTGGAAAACACCTCCACAAAGAGGTTTTATAGTTGATCATTTTAATAATATTCTTGCTGATAATGATAGAGTATTCCAGGTCCACTTAGATTTAGATCAAATAAAAAACTTTAATGAGATTATTTTTAAAATTAAAAATATTTTAAATTTAACAAATAATGAATTAAAAAAAATTTATAGAGAAAAAGAAAGACTTAAACCTTGGGATACACTTGTAGCATCAGATAATTTGGATTGGGAACAATTTTCAAAATTAAATTTATTTTTACATGATCTCGAAGGTGTTAAGCCAGTTGTTTCGTCCTCAAGATTCTATCCCTATAATAACGATTTAGTGCATGTTGTTGGCTACGTAGGAGCAGCTAGTCAAAAAGATATTGAAAGAAAGGATGTTATTAAAGAGAATTTAGTTCCAGGATTAAAAGTAGGTAAATCTGGAATTGAGTATGCAAAAGAAACACAACTAATTGGAAGATATGGAATAAAAAGATATGAAGTTAATTCTTCTGGAAAAAGAATAAGTCAGATTGATTATATTAAAGAAACCCAAGGTGAGAAAATAAAACTCACTGTTGATCTTGAAGTACAACAACTGGCACAAGAACTTTTAAAAGGTAAAGCAGGATCAATTTCAGCTATGGATATTTATACTGGAGAAGTAATTGCAATGGCATCTTCACCCACGTATGATCCAAACAAATTTACCCATGGTATTGGTCACAAAGATTGGGGAGATATCAGAGATAATCCATTAAAACCCCTAGTAAACAAATCAATTGCTGGATTATATTCTCCTGGCTCGACATTTAAACCTTTGGTTGCTCTTGCTGCTTTAGAGTTTGGAACTATTGATCCTGAAAGACCTATTTTATGTAAAGGTCACAAGCATCCATATAAGTTATATGATGTGAAATATCACTGCTGGAAAAAGCAAGGGCATGGTTACATGAGACTTAGGAATGCTATTAAACAATCTTGCGATATTTATTTTTATGAAATGGCAAGATTATTAGGAGTAGATAGGCTTGCAATCATTGCAAAACGCTATGGTCTTGGATCAAATATTTTAAAAGACATATATTTTGACGAAAAAAAAGGAGTTGTTCCAAACACATTATGGAAGAAAAATGCAATAGGAAAACCATGGTATTTGGGTGAAACCGTAATTAATGGTATTGGACAAGGTTATATTCAAACTACACCACTACAATTATGCTTGATGACAGCTCAAATTGCAAATGGCGGATACAAAATTAAACCTCATATAATTCAAGATGAAAGCATTAATTACGAAAATGCACGTCTTAAAATTGCAAATCAATTTGTAAATGAAACTGCAGATTTTTCTGCTGATGAAAAATATTTAGTTGATAGAGAGTACAAATTGTATGAAAGATTATATAGAAACCCAAACAATATTAAATTTATAAAAGATGCAATGTTTGGCTCAACTAATGAGCAATATGGAACTTCTTATAAATCAAGATATGATGATTTAAAATACCAATTTGCAGGTAAAACTGGAACATCACAGGTTAAAAGAATTACAGAAGAAGAAAGAAAACTTGATCTAGATCAATCTCAAATTGAATACAAAAACCGAGATCATGCATTATTTATAGCTTTTGCTCCATATAAAAATCCAAGATATTCAATTAGTGTTTTAGTTGAACATGGAGGTTCCGGTAGTAGCGGGGCAGCTCCACTCGCAAGCAAATTAATCAAGAAAATCATTGATCGACATTCGTTAAGAGAGCAAATTAATAGTGGAAGCACAAATCTTGCGTAATGTTAACTGAAAGATTAAACACACGAAACTATTCTTTATTTGAAAAATTAAAATCTGTTGATTACTTTTTAATATTAATAATTATTCTAATTGGTGTCATAAGCGTTTTTGCAATTTATTCAACAGAGAGAGGCGAGTTTTCCTTTTATACTAAAAACCATTTGCTCAGATTTTTAGTATTTTTTGGGATGTTTTTAGTTTTATCATTTGTCCGAATTACATTTTGGTATAAAAATGCTTATTTCTTTTACGCAGTTTGTGTATTTCTTTTATTTATAACACTTTTTTTTGGTTTAATGGCTTCAGGTTCGAGAAGATGGTTGGATCTTTATTTTTTAAACTTACAACCCTCTGAAATTATGAAAATTGCAATAATAGTTTGTTTTGCTAGATACTACCATCGAATTCAAACTGCAGAAATTCAAAATTATAAATTTATTTTAGTTCCAATAATATTATTATTAATTCCTTGTTACTTGGTTGTTCAACAGCCTGATCTTGGAACTTCAATATTAATTGCAGGGACAGGAATAATTATTATTTGGTTAGCAGGATTAAATATTAAATACTTTGTTTATTCGGGATTGTTATTAATTGTTTCTTTACCTTTTGCAGTCTCTCTCTTAAAACCATATCAAAAGTCTAGAATTTTAACTTTTTTTAATCCTGATAGAGATCCTCTAGGTGCAGGTTATCAAATCATACAATCTAAAATAGCAATAGGCTCAGGAGGGTTTTTTGGAAAAGGTTTTTTAAAGGGTACTCAAAGTTATCTCGAATTTTTACCTGAAAAACACACTGACTTTATATTTACACTTTTCTCAGAAGAATTTGGTTTCTTAGGATCTATAATCCTTTTATTACTTTATATATTATTAATTTATAGAATCATTATAATTGGATTTTATTCAAAAAGTTTCTTTTCTAAACTTTTTTGCTTTGGTTTTGCGTCAGGAATTTTTTTGTATATATTTGTAAATATTTCAATGGTTTTAGGTTTATTACCTATTGTTGGTGCACCACTTCCTATTATGTCTTATGGTGGATCATCAATGCTCTCAATAATGCTTGGTTTGAGTATTGTTATGAGTTGTAAGATATATAGCCAGGACCAAATATCAAATTACTAGAAATTTTTTTATATATTACTATAAATCACCGAGAGGTTAATAATGGAATTTGTAAAGTTAGCAGGTCCTGCTGGAATGTTTTTTATAATGTTCTCATTGGCTTTATCAATAAAAACTGATGCATTTAAATCGATTGCAAAAAATCCTCTAAGTTTTTATTTGGGTCTTGTTACACAGTGTATTGGTATGCCGTTAATAGGGTTTATCATTGCCTTAACTATTCCTTTTCCAAAAGAAATTAAAGTTGGAATAGTTTTAATTACCTGTTTGCCGAGTGCTGTTACGTCTAACTATATTACTAAGAAGTTGGGAGGAAATGTTGCATTATCTATATCATTAACAGCATTTACATCATTTTTTTCATTTATTACAATACCTTTAATAGTAAAATTATATTTTTTAGTTGTATTTGCAGACGAAAGTACAATTATATTTAACACTGATTTAATTCCAACCTCACTAAGAATTTTTGCTATAGTTACTGTTCCAGTAGTATTGGGTATTATTTTTAATACAATCTTTGTAGAATTTTCAAAAAAAATAGATCCTATTTTTGATAAATTATCAATGATTGTTTTCTTTTTTATAATTGGAATAGCAATCTACCAAGATATAAATCTAATACCAGAATATATACGATTTGCTGGCATAAAGACTGTATTAATATTCATTTTAGCTTTTATAATGTCAGTTTATTTAACAAAGCTATTTAAACTTATTAGAAGGGATAGTGTTACGATTATTGTTGAAACTGTATTACAAAATGGAGGTGTTGGAATTGTACTAGGAGCAATAATGTTTGATAATGTTAAGTTTATTTTTCCAGTTGCCGCATACGCTTTGTTGCAATATTTGTTTATTCTAATTTATTTTTCATATATGAGGATTTCAAAAACAATATAACTCATGAATACAAACCAATCTTTTCTAGCTAACAAATTGTCCTTAGATGATATTAATTTTTCTATAAATAAAAATCCCGATTTATTTGTAAAAAATTTTTTCCAAATGCAATTTTCATGGATGACAGGAGGTTATAAAATTTTTAGAGACTTAGATAAATATTTAATAATTGTGCATTTAATTAATAAAACTTTTTCTACTTACAATAAGTATTTTTTAAATTTTTCTTTTGAAAAATTTTATTCAAACGAAAATATTGAAGTAGAGAAAATTAGTATAATTAATATTGTCAAAGAGTTAAATTTAAGCAAAGAAACATCTAGACGTAAGTTAAATGAGTTAAGTTCAGAGGGATTTATAACTAGAAAATCTAAAAAAATTACAATTAATAATAAGGCATTTACATATCAGAAACCAAATGAAACATTAAAAAATCTTTGTAAATTGCTCAAAATTGTCTCTCAAAAGCTTCAAAAAAACGAGGAATTAAATTCTTTTTCAACGCATGACTTTGAGGAGAAAATCAAAAAAAACTATACAAGATATTGGAATGCATTTTTAAATTTTCAAATTAGTTATATGGTCTCTGGAAAAAAGTTTTTTGGTGATTATGAATCTTTTATGTGCATAGGTATATGTGCGTTAAATCAATCCTTTAACCTTATAAATAAACAAAACCATAAAGCAGAAAATATAAGCGATATTGCTGATAGCTTAGCACAACTTGAAATATCTAAAGGATTAAATCCGACTACAATTTCAGACTTGACGGGAATACCACGTGCGACTGTTATTAGGAAACTACAAGTTTTATTAAGAAAAAAATTTTTAAACAAGAATGAAAAAAATTTATTTAATTTATCATCACCTCAAAAAAATTCACAAGCTTACAACTTGCTAAAAAATAGGTTTTACCATCATCAATTACAAATCAGAAATTTAATAACAGAAATTTTAAATTATACTAAGGTTTGATTATTTCGCATCAATAACAACTAATGTTAAGTCATCTTTTTGCACATGCCCTGTGTTTAAAACTTGATCAACAATTAATTGCAGTTTTTGGTTAGTTGGAAAATCTTTAAATTTTTTAATATAATTTTTGAAACCATCGGATCCCAACATATCACCTTTAGAATTTTTTATTTCAGTTATTCCATCTGTAAAAATATACATTGAACTGTTTTCAAATTTTATTTTTTGTTCCTTATATTTAATATTTGATATAATTCCAAGTGGTGGATCAGCGTCTTCATAATTAGTAAAGTGATCATTTGAAAATATTAAAGGATGCTCGTGACCTGCATTTGATAATAGCATTTCTTTTTTGTTGCTGTCATAAATTCCAATTAACATTGTAACAAACATACCTCTAGAAATTGTTTCACAAATTTCATTATTTAATTGAAATAACAAATCCGATGTTGAAAAATTAGTTTTACTAAGACAACTATATAAACTAGATGCTTTTGACATTAATAAAGATGATTTTATTCCTTTACCTGAAACGTCAGCAACTCCAAAACCATATTTTCCATTACCTAAATCGGTAAAATTGTAAAAATCTCCAGAAACAACTTTTGCAGGAATATTTAATCCTGCTATTGGAAAATTTGCATCTTCACTATTTTCAGATAAAAGAGATTTTTGAATATCTCCAACAATTTCTACTTCTTTTTGAATTTTGTTTTTTTCTACCATCTCAGACGCCATTTTAGCATTTCTAATGGCGAGTGCAGCAGGAGCCGAAAGTGTTTCTAAAAGCTTTCTGTCATTTTCTACAAATAGTTTTAATGCTGTCTTCTTATTTGAACAGTGTATTACACCTAAACATTCATTAGCTGCAATTAGTGGAGCACAAAGAACAGAAAGTGTTGTAAAATTAGTTTTATTATCTAAGTCAAAATAAAACTCAGCTATTTCCCTAACATCTTTTCTAACATCTCCAACCCTTATACATTTTTTTTGTTCCACGGCCTTTGCCATAACACCATCTTTTAAATCTAATTTATATTCATTTAAATGATCCTGATTTAATGATGCAATGCACTCAAATTTATTTATTTTTTCATTGATTAAAAAAATATTTGCAGCCTGAGCATTAATTCTATTTATAATTACTTTTAGTGCGGTATTTAATGTCTCGTTTAAATCTAAAGAAAGAGCAAACTCTTGATTCAAATTAGTTATCAACTGTAGATCTAGATTTTCCTGACTGATCTCATGTTTTGTTTCTTCTTTTGGTTTTTTTGTTTTAAATAAGAACATTTATAACTGGCATTTTAAGCCGATTTTGATAAATTTTACAACAATGGAGATAATTATAAACAGTCCTAATTTATACATTCACCTTCACGATGCTGTTTTATTGGTTCAATTTCTTATTGATGGGTTTATAGAAATAACATCAAATATTAAACTTTAGTTAAAAATTTTCAGTGGATTTTATATTTGTAGCTATAATAGGTGCATTGTGGGGAAGTTTTGCAAATGTTTGTATTTTACGTTTACCAGAGGGTAAAGGGGTTGTCTCTGGTAGATCATACTGCCCAAATTGCAAAAAACTAATCACATGGAAAGATAATATTCCAATTATCTCCTTTCTTTTATTAAAAGGAAAATGTCGTCAGTGCAAAAAACCAATTTCATTCCAATACACCTTAGTTGAATTTTTGAGTTTAATTTCTTTTTTATCAATTTATTATTTATATGGAATTTCCCTTACTACATTATTGTTAATAATTTTAGCTATTATATTTATTATTATTTTTTTCATTGATCTAAAACATTTTATTATTCCAAATTCGTTAACTTTTCCATTAATGGTATTAGGATTTATAAAATCTTTTATTCCAAATCTTGATGGAATTTTTCCAAACTATTTAGATTCTCTTGTTGGAGGTTTATTTGGATATGGAATAATTTGGTCAATAATATTTTTTTACAAGCAGGTTAGAAAAAAAGAAGGAATGGGATTAGGTGATGCAAAATTATTTGCTGTGATTGGTTTTTGGTTCGGATGGATTTCTATACCTTTTGTAATATTTCTTTCATCAATTATTGCTCTTTTAAGTGTTATCCCAGATTTAATAAAAAACTCAAAAAAAATGACAACTCAAATACCATTTGGTCCATATATTATAATTGGAACATTAGTTTATCTACTTTTTGAAAATAATTTTAGATCTATTTTATTTTGATTATCCCTATATGAATACTTACGAAATAGATTTTATTAATAAAAAATGTTTTAATAATTTATGAAAAAAATATTATTTTTTGTTTTATTTTTAGCTATATCTATTTTTATTTTATCTGAATTTGTAGGAGACAAGATAATTAAAGGAATTCTTGAGAAAAATATTTCTTCATCTATTGATCGTAAAACAGAAATAAATGACTTAAAAATTAGTTATCTTAAAGGAGAAGCGGTTATAAAAAAAATAAGTGTAAATAACAAAAATTTTCCTAATCAGTTATTAACTGTAGAAAATGCTTTTATAAAATTAAAATCTTCATCTATATTTTCAAATATAGTCGAAATAAGTAGTGTTGAGTTAGATGGTATAGAATTCAATTATTATTTTAATCTTAAAAAAGCAAAAATTAATGACAATGTAAAATCATTAAATAAATCCATAGATTCAAATGATAATGAGTCATCAAGCTCTAAACAATTCAACATAGAAAAATTAAATATTAAGAATATTGCACTATCAGTTAACTCACCTGACTTAAAAATTAGTCAAACGGTCTCTTTAAAAAATATGGAATTTAATAATGTTGGAAATACCCAAAAAAGTAAAAGTTACAAAACTATAATTAAAGATTTTTCTAAAGATGCCGCTGAAACCGTGAAAAAAAAGTTTCTTAAAAGCAATGTTAAAGAAAAAATAGACAAACTAAAAGATATCAATGAGGAAAAGGTTAAAGACAAAATTAAAAAAGGATTAGAGAAAAATAAGGACAAATTAAAGGATAAATTAAAAAAATTAATTAATTAATATGTATAATGAGATAATAAACAATATTTCAAAAACTATTATTGGTAATAAAGAAAAAATAAAACTTACATTAGCAGCTATCATATCCGAAGGAAGTATTTTAATAGAAGATTTTCCAGGATCGGGCAAAACAACCTTTGCAAAATCTATAACCCATAACTTAGGTTTCAGTTTTAAGAGAATACAATTTACCTCAGACTTACTACCAAGTGATATTCTGGGATTTAACATTATCTCTAACGATAAATTATCTTTTCAAAAGGGACCTATCTTTACAAATATAGTTCTCGCAGATGAATTAAATAGAGGTAGCCCAAAGTCTCAAAGTGCTTTTTTAGAGGCAATGGAAGAAAAAAATGTTTCAATTGATGGGGTCACTTATAATTTACCAGAACCTTTTTTTGTTATTGCAACACAGAACCCGATGGATTCTTCCGGAACAAGTACTTTGCCTGACTCTCAACTAGATAGATTTATGATCTCTTTTTCCTTGTCGGAGCTAGATGATAAAGAAAAGGTGATGATGCTGAAAAATGATATCGGTTTTAATGATATTAAATCAAACACCATAAATTGGGACGAACTGAAAATTAAAAAAACAAAAATCAATTTGAGTGATGAAATATTTAAATATGTAATTGAAATAGAGCAAACTATCCAATCTCTTGATCAAAAAATATATATATCTTCACGATGCTTGAAACAAATCATTGATCTTGCTAAAGGCTGGGCAATAGTTCATGAGAAAGAATATGTAACTCACCAAGATGTTAAAGAGACACTTCCCTATATTTTAAGACACAGAATTAAGTTTTTAAAGCAAGATGAAAAATTTGATTTTGTTAAGAAAGAAATATTAGAAAAAATTACAATAAAAAAATGATAGCAAAGTCTGTTAAAGGTTTTTTTAACAATAAACTCATACAAAGTCTAAATTATAAAAATAGGACAAAGATATATATTTATCCAAATCTAAATGGTTTTGGATTGGGTTTATTTATTTTTTTCTGTTTTTTAATAGCTGTATTTTATGAAAATAATTTTGGATTATTATTATCTATAATCATTTTTTTTGTTTTCTTTATTTCTATATTTATCTCTCATCAAAATATAAGTCATATCAACTTTAATGAGATGACAGAATATTTTATTGAAGCAGATAAAAATGAAAATTTAAATTTAAGTATTACAAATTCGTCAAATGAAAAAAAATTAAATATAGATATCGATTACGACAATAAAATTATTGGTAATTTTAATTTTTTAAAAAAAATAAATAAATTAAATTTACCATTAAAATTTGAGGAAAGAGGAACTTATTCATTTAAGAATTTTTGTTTAAGATCAATCTACCCTTTTGGTGTAATTAGAACAAAAATGTATTTCAAATTAAATAGTTCTATTTATGTGTATCCAAAATCAATTCAACCAATAGATGATCTTTTAAATGAATTTAATATAAATAATCCAAACAGTGCAAATCATGACTTTGATGGGATTGAAGAATTTAAAAGAGGGGACAGTTTTTCAAGAATTGCCTGGAAAAAATCGACAATAAGAGACAAAAAATACATAAAAAAATTCATGGATCCTCAAAAAGATTTAAAATTAATATTAGATTTAGATCAATATTCAAAAATACCTTTTGAATTATTGTTAAGTTATGCAACTTACATCATTCAATTTTATTTTAATAAAAAAATAGAGCTTACAGTTAAACATAAAGATAATATTTTTTATCTTAAATCAAACAAAAGTTCCCTCAATCAAATTCTAAAATATTTTGCAAATGTTCAGACTTAAATTATCCAATATAAAAGTACTCTCTTTTTTAATTTTGATACTATGCTTAGTTTCAATTGGTAAAGACATAAGTTTTGTTAATAAAATATTTTGGGTATCTTTAATTGTAATAAGTTATTTTCTGCTTCAATTTAAATTCAGGTTTAAAAACTTATTAATCGGTGGATATGGATTATTAGGTATTTATATACAATTAAGATTAAACCAATTTGTGTTTTCGGAGGAATTTTTCTTAAATTGTTTGGGTGTTCTCTTAATTGCAAAATACTCTGAAATTATAACAAAGAATAACCAATTATCTTTTAGTTTAATTGCAATGGTTGTCGCTGTTGCAAGTTTAATTAAAGGACAAGATCTTTTTAGTTCTGCAACCGCTTTAACAATTATTATTTTATCTATTATCAATATGTATCTTGTTCAACAAAAAGAAGTTATGGATTTTAATTTTAAAAATATTTTAAAATATTTGGGATTTGGTTTAAGCATTTTCCCATTTATAATCATTTTTTATTTATTATTCCCAAGAGCAGAAGTGAACTTTAGACTGTTTGATCCATCAGCAAGTTCACTTGGTATACCCGATAGCATAAATCTTGGATCATTTAGAGAGTTTTCAAATTCAGAGGAGCCAGTTTTTACACTAATAAATAAAAATTATCAAAAAGATGAACTTTATTTTAGGGTGAAAATTTTTGATTACATGGAAAAAAATAAATCTTGGAGACCCACATCCAATATCTATATGTATAATACTTTTAAAAATCATATCAAGATTAACAAAGGTCAAAATAAAGGTGAAACTTATGAAATAATTTTAGAGCCTTATAAGGGAAAATGGATTCCAAGTTTATCAAATTCTAAATTGATAACTAACGACAATACAATCATGGAAAATCCATTTAATCAAAATTTCACAAGTAGAAATCCAATTGATAGAAAAAAAAAACTAGAATTTTCAAAATATAAACCTGATCAGGAATTGTACTTTAGATTATTAGAGTATTACACTCTTCTTCCAGATACTGTATCAAAGGATCTTAAAAACTGGGCTGAAGAAAATAAACAAAATAGAACTGATAAAGAATATTTAAACATCATTCTTCAAACTTTTGCTAATGGAAGTTACTATTATAACTTAAGTCCAGAAAATTTATCTGGAAATAGTTATTCTGATTTTTTCTTAAAAAATAAAGAAGGCTACTGTGAGTATTTTGCAGGAACATTTGTTTTACTTGCAAGATTAGCAAATATACCAAGCAGAATAGTTTCTGGTTACTTGGGTGGAGATTTGAATGATATTGGTAACTTCTATGTATTTAGGCAAAAAGATACGCATGCTTGGGCTGAAGTTTGGTTTGAAAATGAAGGATGGGTTAGGGTAGATCCTACAAGGTTTATTCCTGCTGAAAATGTTCGAAACACACTAAATGACTTATTTAATAGCAATAAAACATCTGAAAATTTTATTAGTTTAAAAATGTTTAAGTATATTGGTTATTATATCAATTACGCAGATTTTGTTTGGACACAGCATCTACTCTCATATGATAATTCCCAAAGACAATCTTTTATCGAGGACTTAATTAATTTCAAATTCTCAAAAGTATTTCTATGGATATTTGCTCCTATAACTTTATTTATTTTTGTGAGATTTTTATTTTTATTAAATAAAACAAAAATAACTCAAATAAAAGTAAATTTGATTATTTGGAGATTTAAAAAAAAATATAATTTACATTTCTCAGATACACATCAAGAGATTTTAAATAAATTTCCAAGTAAAGAAAAACTTAAATATCGTAAATTATTTAATAATTTTGAAATATTAAAATATTCAAAATAAAATAACTTAATTTTAATTTATTAGAAGTTATGTCTCCAAGAACTTCTGTAAGTGCTTACATCTCCAGATGCTGCATCTAATGTTACTAGGTCCTTTTTACTTTGTGTAGATTGACCAGCAATGTTTGCAAATAGTTTACCGGCAAAGAATACAATTCTTGATAAAACCCCTTGTCCAACATAGAAACATTGATCAGAAGTTTGTCTTTTCTGACCTAATCTTGATGAGAAGTTTGTTCCACATTCATCATCTGCTGCACAAATAAAGGCGTCACCTAAACTGCATTTATTAACTGATGAAGAAGGTTGATAAATTGGGAAATAAACTAATCCACTAGAAACTGATGGTTCAGCAGTTACTTTTTGTTTATTAGGTAAAACAGCATACCATCCCATATCTTTTTGCAGATTTGGACATTTTGCGCCTGTTGTATCGTTAGTAGTATTTTTACATCTTGTTAGATCAATTGCTTTTGTAGGCGTACTTACTTCTTGATATCTTGGATAATTCGGATCAGCAATACCTAGCATTAAATTTTCAATTCCTGCAGAAGTATCACCAATTCTCTCATAGTCTCCTGTTCCAGCATATAACCATAGTGAATTTGTTGTTTGTCCAACTGTTGCATCCATTGCATGATACATATATCGTCCATTTGTCGAGTTTGAACCTGCTGTAAATAATGTCGTACTATCGTACATTTTAATTGCATTCCCTTTACCATCATCAGACATATTCGTTAAATTAAATTTAGTAATTTTACCTTCTAAATCACTTAAATAAACAAGTGCTCCTCTGAAAGTAATACCTCTCGCTGTATCTGGCGTAATGACAACAGGTGTTCCAGGAGTTGAGTTTACAATATCACTCGATACTAAATCTTCAATTGGAATTACTTTTTCAAGTTTTCCTGGATACGTAGTATCTTCTAGATTTACGATTGTTAAATTAGATCCAAAGCCAGAGTGTTGAGCACCAAATCCACCACCCATGACAGCTACATAAATATCATCAGCTGGATTACTGTCGCCCGCACCAGTATTCGGCATCCTAAATATTCTAGGTGACGCCCAAGTTTCACCTAATTGACTGTAATCATATTCTTTTGGAGATTGAACTCCTGTTAAGGCTGAACCTGGTTTTACATATATTCCAACATCTGAAGTTGCTGCATTAGTTGGGTTATATCCATAATAATACATTGTATCATTAAAACTTATATACGATTGCCCGTTATAAGCACCTGATGTGAATTTACTAACTGTAAATCCAGTGTAAGCTTTCCCTTTATATTGAACAGTTAAATCCGAAGCAGATACATTTTGTAATTCTGAAGGCAATCTCCATATTTTTGATTTAAAACATCTATTATTACCAGTTGAGTCACAAACTTCAGCACCAGTACCGTTTTGCGCGTTATCTTCTACTTTTATTGAGTCTGGCAATGAACCCATTCCATAAGATGTGGCTATATAAGGATTACTAGTCACATTACCAGTATGATCCATAATGTGAACGTTGTGTTGTACGTGATCATTTAAAACTGAATATAAGTGAAGTGGTTTTTTTGGATTTGTAACATCAAGAACTGAAAAACCTGCTCCACCTCTTCCATAAGGTACCATCATTATTGTGTGCCATTTTTTTGCAGTGTCATAAGCACTTTTGAAATACATATCATGAACCACTGGTGACCCATCAACACCATAGATGGCGTTAGACCCACCAACACCTGATCTATTTAAATTTACATTGACCATGTTTGGCATATTTACAGCAACAAACGGTGGTACAAAAGCCCATTCTTCTTTTCCTGTTTTTGAATTAAATGCATGAAGCATTCCATCGTTTGCTCCAACATAAATCATTTCATCTCTAGTTGTAGATGCCGCCCAAGCGTCATAACCATTAATGGATCTAAAATAAGCTTCTTGATTAGTTCCAACAAATGCAGTTTCAGCACTTGGATTGCCAACCACCACCATTTCTGAGTGATAAATATCTCCTAAAGGATTATCTCTAGTTTCTGTTAAATTGCAGTCACCATCATAATCAAAATAATCTTGTCCTCTTACAAAATTAATTAGACCTTTAATATCATCGTCATTTCCATTAGCGACACCTGAAGTATTTTTACATCTTTGTGTGTTACTTGGATTGCTAGATTTACTATGGTAATCAGAAACTTCATTGTTAGTTAATTGAAATAATGAATTTATTTGAGTAAAATTAGAGTCTATAAAATTATTATAGTCAGTTTTGTAGTCTTTTCCTTGAATTTCAGTCCAAATTTTTCTACTCGATGGAGCAGGTAGCATTTTTGCAGCACTCCAGTTACCTGCATCATTTACATCAATTACTCCACTTGAACTAATGGCTGTTCTAGTTAAAGTTCCCTCCCACTCTTTATTTTGCACATAATCAAATTGTGCTTGGAATAATGATCCACCTTTTTCAATTGTTGCTGTAATAGCGGGTGCAGTAAACGATAATTTAGATGCAATTATTTGTGAAATTGCTGCTTTAAGTTGTGATTTTAAAGATGCTGTTGTATTTGCAACGATAACACTATTAGTTCCTCCAGCTTGAGCCATATCATTAAAGTTATTTATTCCAGAACCAAGTCCACCTCCGTAAGCAACAGTAAATGTTTTTATTTTATGTTGGCTTAACAATTTTGCCACTTTTTGTTTTGCATTAGAATGATTACCCCATTGCCCATCTCCAATAACTAAAAGATAACTATTTTGACAACTTAGATTTTTATCAATAGGTGAGAACTTATTGTGCAAGTAATATTGTTCTCCAATCTGTGCCCAGGCTAATGCATCAGTACCACCTCCAGGCTGAACACTGGTAATAGTAGAATTAATTCTTTGTGCCCCTTGCTTATGAGCTCTAACAGTTAAACAATTTGAGGAATTACATGGAGTGGCTTTTCCAGTTGTAATATCACCTGTCCAATTGGTGAAACCATACGAGGAACTGCTACCCCACCACCACCAACCACCTGATGACCAGTAAGCAAAACCAAAATTTACACCAGCGGTTAATGACGAGTCTGTTACAATTGCTTTTATTGCTTCATGAGCTCCCTGCATTCGAGTTTTTGGTGAAGCACCAAAATTTTTTATCCAATTTAGATTCAAGTCATATGCTACAACTGTGTTTCCATAGTAAGAACCTCCCATAACTCTATTATTCGTCGTGTCTACAGATACAGCCCATGGGTAATAGAAGTACTGTGTAGACGCATTGCTAGTTCCATTGCAGCATCGTCCTACAGTTTTAGTCTGCCTGAAAGCTTGTTTATTACTACTGGTAAATGTAATTTTTGTTAATGCA
>CEWK01031139.1_pt1 | contig 15801 bp, 12 predicted proteins | sample 531431 | NCBI WGS metagenome assembly CEWK01 (sample SAMEA2623059, study PRJEB7988) | marine metagenome | isolation source: saline water (ENVO:00002010), including
AGAGGAAGAACTAAAGTTAGATTATTCAGACGTACTTTTTAGACCCAAAAGACGTAAATCTTAAAGAACTTACTGATTTAAATAATAAAATGTAGCTAATTTCTGAAATTTTTTTGGTTTAAAGGTTTTGCTAATATTTCAACTGGATATTTCTTTTTTTCAACCTCAATATAAATTTTTTTATCCTTTAACGTTTCTTTAGTATTCCCTGAGTTTACGTATCCAAAAGATAAGTTTTTGTTAAAGCAAAATGAATAGTTTCCTGATGTTGTTCTGCCAATAATTTTATCTTCTAAGTATATTGGTTCATCATGAAGTAATAATGGTTCACCTGGTTTACTTTCTTTTAATGTAAACATCATCATTCTTTTGTCTAAAATTTTATCTTTAATTTTGGACAATGAATCTTTTCCTATAAAATCTATATTTTTTTTAAAACTGATAGCAAAATTCAATCCTGCTTGATATTGATTCTCTTCTGGTGATATATCATGACCCCAATGTAAAAATCCTGTTTCCATTCGCATTGTATCCAATGCATGCATCCCACACAAAGATAGATTAAATTCTTTTCCAGTCTCATAAATCAAATTAAAAATTTTTTTGGAATTGTTGATATCCATGTAAAGCTCGAAACCATGTTCGCCTACATAAGACAATCTTTGTGCTAAAATATCTATATTATCTATGTTTACTTTTTTAAATGATGCAAAATTAATACTATCTTTTGAAATATCTTCTTTAGTTAATCTTTGAAGAAGATCACTGCTTTTTGGACCAAATAAACCAAAACATGCAATATTATCAGTCACATCTTTAAAATCTATTTCATTAGATAAGTGTCTTAAAATATGAAATTTATCTCTTTCTCGGTTCGCAGCTGAGGTAATAACTCTAAAATATTCTTTTGTTATACAAACAACTGTCAGATCAGTTTCTATACCACCATCCTCATTCAACATTTGAGTGTATGATGTTTTGCCAGGGTCATTTTTGATATTTGCAGTACAGAGTCTTTGAAGTTCGTAATGAACATTTTTACCTTTTAAATCATATTTAGAAAATGCTGTGAGATCGTATAAACCAACATTTTTTCTTGTATTTTTTGTTTCATGCTCAACTGCTGAATACCAGTTTTGATAATTATATGAGTACTGATACTCGGGTTTCTGACCATTAGTTGCAAACCACATTGGTCTTTCGTATCCACCTGAAACTCCAAAGCAAGCTCCGGCTTTTCTCATTTCATCATGATATGGGGTAATTTTTTGATTTCTTGATGTTTTATGCTGTTTAAAAGGCCAATGCATACCATATAAATCTCCTAAAGTTTCAGTAATTCTCTCTTTTATGAAACCTAATTCTGAATGAAATTTCTGAAATCTTTTAATGTCATATGAAAATATATCCTCATTAATGTGACCATTAATCAACCACTCAGCGGTAACTTTTCCAACGCCACCCCCACTTCCAATTCCAATGCTATTTAAACCACAACATACAAAAAAGTTTTTAATCTCAGGGACCTCTCCTAAGAGAGTATTTGTGTCTGGTGTAAAAGATTCTGGGCCTGAGAAAAATTTTCTTATTCCTGCAGTTTCTAAAACTGGAAATCTTTTAATTGCAGAATTTAGATAAGGTTCAAAATGTTCAAAATTTTCTTGAAATTCCCCAAAAGAAAAATCCTCTGGAACTATATTTGTTTTGTTCCATGCAGGTATTGAATTTCCCTCAAAAATCCCAACTAATATTTTACCTGCATCTTCTTTAATATATGTACGATTATCAAAATCTCTTATTACAGGTAAACTATTTGAAAGATTTTTAATTGGTTCAGTAATAATATAAAAATGTTCTGCTGGATAAAGAGGAATACTTACCCCAGCTTTTTCACCGATTTGTCGAGACCACATTCCTGATGCTAGAACAATATATTCACAGTCAATAATATGATCATCAACTTTTACTCCAGATATTCTTCCATTTTTTGTTATGATTTCTTTAACTGGAGATTTCTCATAAATTTTTGCTCCCTCTATCTTTGCAGCTTTAGCTAACATATGAGTCACACCAGATGGATCAGCTGAACCATCACCAGGCATTAAAATACCACCAAGGACTTCATCCGTGTTTACTATAGGATACTTTTTTTTAATTTGATCTTTATCTAATATTTGTACATCTACATTATAAAGCTGTGCAGTAGTTGCTTGTCTTTGTAATTCCTGCCATCTACCTTTATTTTCTGCAATTGAAAGTGCACCGTTAAGTCTTAATCCCGGTGAATGGTCAATTTTTTTTTCAAGTTCTTTATATAAATCTAATGTATATTTTCTAATTTTGGTAATTGCTGCAGATGGACCTAATTGACTTACTAATCCAGCTGCATGCCAAGTGGTGCCAGAGGTAAGCTGATCTCTTTCTAATAATATAACATCTTTCCATCCAAATTTTGCCAGATGATATGCACAAGAAGTACCTACGACTCCGCCTCCAATAACAACAACTTTACATGACTGCGGTAATTTTTTTTTCATTTTATTTTATTATTTCACAATTACTATTTTTAACAATTTTTATAAGTTTAAGAGAATAGATTAACCTTTTTGGAAAAGAAATTGGATTAAAAATTAATCTTATAAACCATCCCAAATAAAATTTATCAATCAAATCATTTATTGGAGCTTGATCTTTTGTAAAAAATGAAATTGCAGCACCAGTGCAAATTATTTTACAACTAAATTTTAAATTATTTTTCAAGTAATTCCCTAAAACCTCTTGTGTTCCTCCTCCTATATTAATTAATATAATGTTTGGTTTAAATTTATTAATTTGGCTCAATAAATTTTTATCTTTTAAATTATTAGGATCATAAAACGGGGCAATAAAATTTAAAATATTATTTTTTTTTAAACCTAATTTTTTTATAAATTTAGAGTTATTTATCGATTTGATTTTTGAGGGATCGATAAAAAAAATTTTAGAATTTTTATTTTTTTTTAAATAATCAAAATATAACTTTAAAAATTTAAATCCTGAAAATCTGATTACTGATATATTTTTAAAAAATTTGAGCAAAAGTACAAAAAAACTACTATCAAAAAATACCAAATCAGCATTTTTTAATGACTCATAATATGTTTTCTTAGAATAAATACTAGCAAGACCGGGTGCTGAAGGAAAAACGAATAAACCGTTATTTTGGATTATTTTAATCATTTCGTTGTGTTGGAAATTGGAAAAAGTAATTTTTTCAAATATCAGTTTATTAATTTTAATAGTCATTAATGTAAATTTTTATTAGTTTTAATTATGTAAATCAAAATAATAAAATTTAAATTATTTATAATTTAGAAAAGTTAAAATATGAATTTATTTTTTATCAGAAAAAATATTTTTGATCTGCTCGTCTAAATCTAAGTTGATTTTTCTTTCGACTTTATTATGATCTTTAATGTTAACTTTATTTTCTACCTTATTTTCAAATATATTAGTCAGTATATTAGTGTCACTTAATGCTTCATTTACAGAATTAATTTTTGATATTAAATTACTCTTTTGATTTTCATACTTTGCAACTTCTTTTTTTAAGATATCATGTTTTTTCTTTATATCTAATAATTCACTTCCAATTCTTAAATTCTCTTCTTGGAAAAATTTGTTTCTATTTTCAACCTCTGAAATATTATATATTTTTTGCTTACTTATTTCATTTTGAGATTTATGTTCAGACAATTCTTTTTCTAATTCAATTTTATTTTTTTTTAAATTTTTAATTTCAACATGAGATAAATTTAATTTCTCAGATAATATCTGAATTTTATTTTTTAAATAAGTTTCATTTTCGTTTAAGTTTTTATTTAAGCTGTTTAGTTTTTTTATTTCATTGTTAAAATTGTTTAACTGTTTTTTAATTTCTTTATTTGATTGTTGTAAAAAATTTTTTATTTTATTTAATTTAGAAACATCTTTTTGTAATTCGTATATAACTTTAAGTGTGTTTTTTTTTATTTTTTTATCAAACTTTAAATATAGTATTTCTATAAATTGATCTCTCTTTATTGATTGAGTGGGATTATTGGCTAATTTTTTTTCATTAAAAATTAACTTTTTATGATTTTGTTTAATCATTTTATCTTCACTAATCTCATCAGTTAATAATAAAGGTTTATTATTATTTTTAAAATTATTTACTTTTTTCACGATTAAAGACTGTTCTGAAGTTACTTTGTTTTTATTTTTTGGTCTATTAAGAATATTATTTGACGCTTCTACTACCTCTTTAATTGAATATATGTTGATCACATATTCAACCTAAGGTTTTATTATAATTTGTCAATATTATTAAATTTTAAAAAAATATTTATGAATTGTTAAAATGATTCAAATTTGCGCTTTTTTGACTCATCTCGCTTTAAATCTAATTTTAAATTATATAAATTTTTAATCGGTATGAAAAAAAGAAAAAAATTAAATATTCTTATTGTCATAGGAACGAGACCAGAAGCTATTAAAATGGCTCCAGTAATAATAAATTTAAAAAAAAATAAAAAATTTAAAGTTAAACTTTGTATTACTGCCCAACATCGGAAAATGCTTGATGATGTCTTGAATTTTTTTCAGTTAAAACCTGACTTTGATTTAAATATAATGAAAAAAAACCAGAGCTTATTTGTATTAACATCTAATATACTTTTAGATTTTGAGAGAGTATTAAATATTTTTAAACCAAGTATTACACTAGTCCATGGTGATACAACAACCACGATGGCAATTTCTTTAGCTTGTTTTTATAAAAAAGTATCTGTGGCCCATGTTGAAGCTGGGCTAAGAACAGGTAATATTTATTCACCATGGCCAGAGGAAGTTAATCGTAAAATAACTGATATATTATCAGTCATTCATTTTGCACCTGTTAAAAGTTCAAAATTAAATCTTTTAAAAGAAAATATAGACAAAAAATATATTAAACAAGTTGGTAATACAGTCATAGATGCATTGATAATTGCAATCAAAAAAATTAATAAAAATAAATTTCTTAAAAAGAAGTTAGACTCAAAATATAGTTTTCTCAAAAAAGAAAAATTTATACTTGTAACTGCTCACAGAAGGGAAAATTTTGGAGAAGGAATTAAGGAAATATGCAAATCATTAATTAAACTTTCACTATTAAAAAAAATCAAAATTGTTTATCCAGTTCATTTAAATCCTAATATTAAAGGAATTGTCTATAAGATGTTGAAAAATAAGAAAAATATTTATTTAATTGATCCTGTTGATTATCCATCTATGATTTATCTTATGAATAAGTCTTATATGATAATAACTGACTCAGGTGGTATTCAAGAAGAAGCACCATCCTTGAACAAACCCCTAGTAATTGTTAGAGATTTTACTGAAAGACCAGAGATTTTAAAATTAGGTGGGGGTGTTTTAGCAAAAAGAAATAAGGAAGATATTTTTAATAAAGTTAAAAAGATATTAGATAATAAAAATTTGTACAAAAAAATGTCTAAAATTAACAATCCCTATGGAGACGGGAAAGCATCAATAAGAATTATTAAGCAACTCTCAAATTTTAGAATAAATTTATGAAAAAAAGAATACTTGTAACTGGTGGTTTTGGTATGATTGGTAGAAGACTGTCTGAGCAAATTAAAAATAGTAAAAATTCACTTATGGTTGTTGACAATTTTTCAAGTAAGTTAAAGCCAGTACAAGGTGTTAAATTTTCAAAAACAAATATTTTAAATGAAAAATCTCTTTTAAAAATATTTAAAACATTCAAACCAAATATAGTTGTACATCTAGCTGCAATTCATCATATACCAACATGTGAAAAAAAAAGATCATTTAGTCAGAAAGTAAATATTCTTGGTACAGAGATATTACTTAAATATTGTGAAATATTTAAAGTTAAAAAATTTGTTCTAGCAAGTTCTGGTGCGGTTTATAATTGGCAAAAACAAAAACTTTCTGAAAATATTACAAAACTAGATCCGAGTGATAACTATAGTATGTGTAAATTTTCAAATGAAGTTCAACTTAAACTTTGGACACAAAGAACTTTGGGAACCGGCATAGTTGCAAGAATTTTTAATACTATAGGTTACGATGATCCAAACAGCCATTTACTTCCAGATATTTTGAAACAAATAGATTTAAATAGAAAAATCAATAGAATCACACTTGGGAATATGAAACCAAAGAGAGATTATATAGACGCAGATGATGTGGCATCAGCTCTAAATAAAATGATTAATTATAAAAAAGCTGGATATAGCATTTTCAATATATGTTGTGGAAAAGAATACTCAGTTAAAGATATAATTAATATTCTAGAAAAAATTCTTAAAATAAAAATTTTTACAAAATCAATTAATTCAAAAAAAAGGAAAATTGATAGACTTTCTCAATTAGGTTCAAATAAAAAAATTAAAAATAAACTAAAATGGTCAGCAAAACTAAATCTTATAAGTACACTTCAAAAATATATTTATGAAAGAAAAAAATATATTTTTTAATTATGTGCGGATATGTATTTAATCTCTCAGTTGACAGAATAAACACTAATAAACTTAAAAATTCTGTAAATTCAATCAAATATAGAGGCCCAGATGAAACAAAAATTGAAGAGGGTCAAACTTTAAAAAAAAGTAATTACTTTCTTGGGTTTAACAGACTTGCTATTTACGATTTGAATAGTGCATCAATGCAACCATTCAAAAAAAGTGACAACGAATGGTCATTACTTTTTAACGGATCAATCTACAATTTTAAAGAAATAAAAGAGAAACTTATTATCAAAGGATATAAATTTCAAACTAGTGGAGACACTGAAGTGGTTTTTGTATCGTTTATTGAGTATGGCGAAAATTGTTTTAAATTATTTAATGGTATGTGGTCTATAATTTTTTTTAATAAATCTTCAGGTGAAATAATTATGTCAAGGGATAGATTGGGTATTAAACCACTCTATTACAATATTTCAGATAAGGAGGTATTTATTGCAAGCGAACCAATATGTTTCTTAAAAAAATCATCAATTTTTTTTGAGGAAAATAATAATCAGATAAAAAAATTTATTTACTGTGGTTTACATGATGATGATGAATACACTTTTTATAAAAATATAAAACAAGTAAAACCTAACACTGTAATGAAATTTGATTTTGACAAAAAAAAAATATCTGAGAAAAATTATGATGATTGGAAAGTTGATAATAGCAATTTTGACTTAGGGCAAAGAATTAAAAATAGTGTAAAATTGAGACTTTTCTCAGATGTATCAAATTTTTCATTATTATCTGGAGGGCTTGATAGTTCATTAATTGCAAAAATTATTGCGCAAAATAAGACAAATGATTTTAAAGGATTTATAACTCATGCTCCTATAGATAAAAATGAATATGATGAAAGTGAATATGCTAAAGAAATTTTTAAATCATTTAAAAGTAATATTGAACATCACCTTATAAAAAAAGAAGATAATTTAGATTTAAAAAAAATAATTAATTTAACAAAAATTCAGCAAGAGCCTTTTCTTAATCCTAGTATATTTGCACATTATGAGGTTTTTGAATGGGTAAGAAACAAAAAAATAAGAGTTTTAATTACAGGTGAAGGAGCAGATGAGGTATTTGGTGGGTACTCCAAAGTTTATCAACCAACATATTTTCTTACTGCATTAAAAAAATTTGACATAAAACTTTTATTTAAAATTCTTTTTGAAAAGAATACTAGTATTTTTCGATTGTTAAAAAAAACATCTTTTCTTCTTCCTGATTATATAAATATTGCATTATTAAAAATTTTAAGATCTAAAAATAATTTATTAAAAAATGAATTTAATCACGATCAAAAATCACCATTTAAAAACTGGATAACTCAACAAAAATTATCTTTAGAAGAGAGACTAAACTTTGATATCTTAAACACAAATTTACCTCATGTGCTTAGAAATGCTGAAAGAAATAGCATGAGTAATTCAATTGAATTAAGACATCCTTATCTTGATTATAATGTAATAAAATTCGCTATGAGAATGAATATAGAAGAAAGGTCAGGAATTATTGGAAAAAAAGCACTTAGAATGATTTCAAAAGAATATGGGATCCCTTTTCATGATAAACCAAAGTCAGTAGGTTTTGGAAATACTTATGAATTCAATTTCAATTCAAAAGATCTCAATGATTACATATTAGATAATTCAAAATTTTGGAATGAAATTTGTTCAAGAGATAAATTAGAAAAAAATTTAAACAAAAAGAATAATAGTCTTGAGTGGTGGAGATCTATATCTTTAATCTTATGGTTAATTTATAAGGGTGAAAGAAAGAGAGAAATAGTTTGAGTGTGTTTTGTAGAATTTGTAAAGGATATGAAGTAAAAGAAAAATGGCCCACTGTCTATAATAAAAATATAAAACTTTATTATTGTCATGATTGCAATCACGGTTTTTTAAATCCTTACTTTTCAAAAGATGAGTTAAATAATTTTTACAAAAATGAATATAGAAAAATATTTGTATTTAATATTCCATTTAAAAAGACTGTGAAGTCTGTAAAACAAATGATGGAGGATACTGGTCAATTAAATGAATCAACTTTAAGGGCCAATATGATAATTCAGAAGGATGATAATAAATTGAATGTGATTGATATAGGGTCAGGCACAGGAATGTTTTTAAATTGTTGTTACAATATCAACCAAAATTTAAAGTTGTATGGTATTGAACCTGACAATGATCATAAATATTTGTCATCAAATAGTGATAAATTTTTAATATTTAATAATCTAGATGAAGTAAAAAAACTAAATGTTATATTTGATAAGGTAACGATTTTTCACACATTTGAACATATAGAGAATCTTGATGATTTTTTAAAAAATTTAAAACAAATAATAAATGAAAAAACCGAAATTTATATCGAAGTTCCTAACGGTGAATATAATTGGGTTAAAAAAAGTTTTGTTCATTTAGCACACCCTCAAATTTTTTCAAAATTAAGTATAACAAAAGTATTGAATTTAAATAATTATAGAATTTTGTCATATGATCGATACGATGAAAGAACAGACTATTTGATTTTAAAAGTAAAATTTGAAAATCAAAAACAAGATCAATATTTAAAATTAAAAAATAATAAATTATTAGAAAATATAATTGATAATGCTAAATGGGGAATTGTTGATGCCTTTTTAAAATTTATTAAGGATAAATCAATTTTAATAATCCCAGCTAAATATCTTGGAGTTCTGTCTAGGCTTAAGTATAAGTATAAAAAATAAGCAATGGAAATTATTGCAAAAATCAAAAGACAAAAATTTATCAACGACTTTTTCAGTATCTATATCTCATATTTTTTATTCATTTTTTTATCATTACTATTTCAAATATTCTCAACGAAGTATTTTCATTACGAAAATTCAAAAATATTAATTTTTTTATTTGCAGTGTATGCGTGGGGGAGTTTTTTAGGAGAGGCTGGTTTTGGTAGGTATGATGTTGGAATAAAAAAAGAAAAATATAATATTGTTTTTTCTATATATTTGAGAAAATTTTTTGCTTACGTTGTTTTACTTTTGGTAGGTAATTTTTTCTTAGAAAATATTTTGTTTATTCTAAGCTATAAAGCTATTTTTTTTTTATTAATTCTTTTTTTTTTCTCATCTTTTTTTATTCCAGCTAATATTTATAAAAAAGGTTTTGCACATGTATCTTATTTATCTAATATATTTTTCGTAATTTTAATTTTTTTTGGTTTTTATTTAAATAATTACTACGGTTATAAACTAGATAGCTGTATAATTTATATCTCGATTATTTTAAGTTTGTTAAATCTTATTTTATTTATAATCTTGAATAAAAAAATAAATATAGATTTTAAAAAAATACAAATCTTTAATTTTCAAGAAAAGAGAATAAATATTCTAAATTACATTTCATATTTAGCATGTGGTGTAGGTATTTTAATATTTTTTTTAATATCAAACTTTACAGATAATAATTTTTATTTACTTTTTGCTAGATTAATAGATGGAGCAAACTCTTTTTTTGGAATTATGGCATTGGTGTGTATCAAAAGAAAATTACTTTTTAATTTTAAAAACATTATTTCTCTAACAATTTTTTTAATCTCAACAATAATATTAATATTATTTTTTTTAATTTTGATATCTGAAAACAGTCTTAAGTTAATTAGCATTTTTCCAATATTTACTTATTATTTAATTTCAAGTAGTTCTTTGTTTTTTGGTGCAGCAATTACACAATTAAAACTTGAAAAAAAATTTCTGTATTTAATTAAATTTAATATTTTGATGATAGCGATATGTCTATTATCTAATATCATGTTTAAATATAATTATTTCTTGAAAGAAAATATTTCAGTGGTTTTTTATTTATTATCAATAATTTCAATTTTCCCACTTATATACTATACAAAATTGGTTAAAAAATTTACTAAATGATTTTCTTTCTTAAACAAAAAAAAATTTTTAAAAAATTTCATAAGTATTTAACTAAACAGAATAAAAACTATGATTATTTTAGAAACGAACTTTACTTCACTTTATTTTACAGAAAAAATATTTACTTAAATGCAATAGCATCTTTTATAAGAGATATATTTATTTTGATTGGATTTAAAAAAAAAATAGATGAGAGTGAATTTTTTTTTTTTACTCTACCTACTCAAAGTGGTTACAAAATATTTGAAAATATTTATTTTTTTAAAAAGAAAAAACTGTTAAAAATTCCATCAAAGAAGAATAGACACATTGTATCTAAAAGCCTTTATTTTTTTCCTACTTTTGAATTTATTTGTTCTTTTTTCAGTACTTTAAAATTAATTAATATAAAAAAAAAACATGGCTTTTTAATATTTATATATGTTCTTAGGTTGGCTCTAATAGTAAATGTATGGAAATTTTTTTTTGAAAAAAATAGTTTTAAAACTATAAAAATATATTTACATAATGATTTCGATATTTACAATGCCGCGTTATTATTTGCAATCGAGTATAAATTAATTAGAAAAAAAATTATTCCAATTTGCTTTCAGCACGGTATTCCAACGGACGAATTTTTTCCAACAAAAGCACCACTATATTATGTTTGGTCAAAAAAAATGAAAAAATTATATGAAGCTCAAAATAATAAAAGCAAGATATCAAATATTAAAACTTTCTCATTTATAAAAAAAATAAAATCTCCCTCAAAAATTAAAAAAAAACAAATTGATCAAAATTTATATTATATATCGCAAGGTCATACAAAAATGTATGGATGGAGAACCAATACAAATCTAATTAATATATTTAATAATATTTCAAAAATATATCCTAATACATATTGTTTATTACATCCTTCTGAAAATAAAATAAACAATCCCTATAATTTTAAACTCAAAAAAAATATTTTTAACTACCCTCATGATTTTACAAATTCAGATAAAACCAAAGTTTATATTTGCTTTTGCTCTACTGCAATGCTGGAAATAATGAAAAACCAAAATATTATTCTCGGTATTAATCTTAAGGTTAATCAATCAAAAATTACCTTTAAGTATTTTAAACCTCCATTAATAATAAATAATTTAAACGAATTTCCAAAGCTATTTAAAAAATTAAATAGTAACAGCACATATGTAACAAATATTATTCGAAGACAGAACGAATATTTAAGAAAGTTAATGATAGATTAATTAATACTAAATAAAATCATCCATGCTATATTTTATACTTTTCTTTTTGCTCGCTGATTTAATTTCATTTTTAGGTCTAAGTATTTTTAATTTAGAATTAGCTATTTTACTAAAACAGTTTTCGCTGATAGTAATTGTTACAATCTCCTTAAGCTCGTTTTTGAAGAATAAAATTGTAAAGTTAGAAATTATATATTTAATTTATTTGATTTTTCTTACTTTTTTTTCTTTACAAACAGTAAATGCACCTAGTATCATAATTTATCAATCATCATATTTATTGTTATTTCCACTTTTTTTTGTGAAATTAGGTAACAAGTTTTCATCTATTGAAAATTTGAATAAGTTTGAAAAATTTATTCAGTATTTTGCACTTTCAAACTTTATTTTCATGTTGTTTGAAATTAATAATACTGAATTTCTTATCCAAATTGGATTATCTGAATTTTGGATTAATGTTAAAGGAGTTGTTCAAGGTATAAATGTTAATTCAAATCTGCCATTTAACTATCATACTGATTTTGAAGCAACCACTAGAAGAGGAGCTGGTTTACTTTTAGCACCTTTGGCCTCTGGTATGCTTCATGCATTCGCATCTTACATATCTTTTGTTAAGTTTGTAAATTATAAATCGAGGTCTGATCTATTTCTTTTAATAATAATATTTATTGGTTTAATTTTAACTAATTCAAGGGGACCGATGATTTTTCTCTTCATTTCAATATTCATTTATTATCTTAAAAATAAAGAGGAATTAAAAATTAATATTGGCGAAAGATTTTTTTGGTTCATAATGATACTTGGCGTAACTTATGTTGCGGTGCCGACAATAATAGATGCAATTACCTTAAAAGATGAGCGCGCACCAGGTCATTATTTTTCTCTTATAAATAACATTATAAATCTTCCATCAATTCCAATTTTTGGTTATGGAATTGGGACCCAAGGAAGTTTATCTGCTGAGGCGGGTATTTCAGTGCTTGGTCAAGGTTTCGGTACAGAGGGTGGAATTTTTTCAACAACCTACCAATGTGGAATTATCTTTGGAGTAATTTTTTTAATATGGTATTTCAATCTCACAAAAGAAGATCAACTTGGTGATGATAAAAAAGCTTATCCTCTTCTAATAAGTGGGATAGTGATAATGCTAACCTCAGAACATTTTTACACAATAAGTGGATATGTATATATTTGGTACTATGTTGGATTAAATAAAAAGAAAAATGAGAGTCTTACAAATTTATAAAAATTTTAATGCTTCGAAAGGTGGTGTTGAGAGACACATTGATGGATTATCGAATACCATAAGTAGTAATTTTAAAATTACATATTTTTATAAAATTTCGGATAAAGATGCTAATTTCAATGTGAAATATAAAACTATTAAAAGTAAATATTTTAATTTTATAAAATATGTTTTTGATAGTGATGTGATACATATTCACGGTGCAAGATTTTTATTTAATTTAAAATTCTTCTTTTTAGCAATAATATTGAATAAAAAAATAATTTATACACCTCATTGCTATTATGATGGAAGAGGTTTTTTAAACGATCAAATTAAAAAAATTTGGGATCTCACAATTGAAAAAATTTTTTATAAATTTAGTAATAAAGTAGTCTTGCTTAATAATTTTTGGATGGAATATGCGAAGTTAAAAAATTTTAATATTAAAAATACAACAATCATTCCAAATTGTGTTATAAAAAATAATCATAGGGAAATTAAATCTGAAACAAGTGAAAGAAGTATTAAAAATATTATAAGTATCTCAAGAATAGATAAAGTAAAAAGAATAGAGGATGTAATCAAAGTTATAATTAAATTTAAAGATAAATATGTTTTTCATATAGTTGGTGAAGGTCCTGAATTAAAAAACCTAAAAAAAAAATATGCTGATCAAAGCAATATAAAATTTTATGGTTTTATAAAAGATAATGAATTACAAAAAATACTCGAAATTATAGATGCTTATATAATTGCATCTGAAAAAGAGGGAATGCCTACTACTATAATAGAAATGATACTTAGCAATATCCCAGTAATTGCTTCAGATATACCTGGTAATATAGCTATTCTAAAAGATTTGAATGAAAAGTTCATTTTTAAATTAGGTAATTACAATGAATTATCCAAAATTTTAGAAAAGGGAAATTTCAACATCGACTATAGATTAAGGGAAAATGTAATTAAAAATTATACATGGGAAAATAAAGTCAAAGAAATAGAAAAAATTTATGAAAGTTAAAATTCGAAATATTAATATTTTAGGTATAAAATTTATAAATTTAAATATAAATCAATTAGCTAATAATATTTTAAATAATATAAAAAGAAAAAAAATTCATATATCAACAGTAAACGCTGCAAAATATATTCAATGTAAAAATGATAAAATTATGCAAAAAGTAGTTAAAGCCAGTGAAATTATTACAATTGACGGCATGAGCTTTGTTTATGCTGGAAAAATTTTAAAAAAAAATACTAAAATATTTAGAGTTTCTGGATATGATTTAATGGAGAAACTATTTAAATTATCAAAAAAAGATGACACCTTTTTTTTCCTAGGATCTAAAGAAGAAATTGTAAAAAGCGCAGTAAAAAATGTAAAAAAAAAATATAAAAATGTTTGTATAAAGGGTTACAATAATGGTTTTTTTTGGGGTAATGAAAAAAAATTAATTAAAAAAATTAATATTCTAAAACCACGAATTCTTTTAATAAGTATCACTTCTCCATTACAAGAAATTTTTGTAAATGATTTTAAATCTATACTTAAAACGAATGTGATTATTTTACTAGGTGGCTCATTTGAAGTTCTATCTGGTAGGTTGAAAAGAGCTCCAGTTTTTATCCAAAAAATTGGCATGGAGTGGTTATTTAGACTTATGCAAGAACCCAGAAGACTTTTTTGGCGGTATATAACAACAAACAGTTATTTTATTTATTTGGTATTTAAAGAATTTATTAAGTTGAGGAAGGCCTAATCACCTTTAAATTTGAAGATTGCATAGAAAGTTTTTAATATTATATAAAAATCTAAAAAAATTGACCAATTTTTTAAGTACCATAAATCATACTCCATTCTTTTTTTCATATCCTCCGGATCTGAAGTGGCTCCTCTTAATCCATGTATTTGTGACCAACCTGTTAGACCAGGATTGCATCTATATCTAGTTAAAAATGAATTATAAAGATTCATGTATTTTAGATCTAAGGTTATCGGATGAGGCCTTGGACCAACTAATGACATTTCGCCTTTAAACACATTATAAAATTGAGGTATTTCATCTATACTAAATTTTCGAATAATTTTTCCAACTTTTAGTTTTCTATTGTCATCTTTTGTAACTTGATTAATAGGATCATATTTTTTGTTAAATAATGATCTTAATTTAAAAATTTTAAATCTTCTTCCATCCCAGCCAGTTCTGTTTTGTGTGAATAGTATTGGCAAACCATCTTCTAAATATATTGCTAGTGAAAAAAAAATAAGAATTGGTAGAGAAAAAGTTAAAAAAATAATCGAAAAAAACTTATCTATGAGAATTTTAATAAATAAAGGTACTCCATGAAATCTTGATAGCTCATAGTACTCATAATCAAATTTTTTGGCTAACAAATCTCCCTCCTTTTTAATCTTTGATGTGGACAAATTAACATTTAATGTGTCAACAGAATACCTCAATATATTTGAAAAAATATCCTCTTTTTTTTTTTCATTACCATTTAACATCCAAATTTGACCTAAGGAATGATACTCAAGTATAGATCTTATATCCTCGTTTTTGTTAAAGACTGGGATTTTAATTTCACTTTTAATAATTTTTAAGTTATGAGACCCTAAATCAGTTATTAAGCAACACTTAAAAATTAAAATTTTCTCAAACTTTTCTAGTAATATTTTTTTAATTTCCTGATAAGTTCCAACTAACATTACGTTTTTTTGTATAATGTTTTTTTTGACTAGCGATTGATATAAGTAATTGAAGTATAATTTTAAAACAAACAAAGTTATATTACAAAAAATAAAAATATAGAAAAAGTTTAAATCAATATTTATTTTTATTGTGAATAAATTTATGAAAATTA
>CEWK01057689.1_pt1 | contig 15771 bp, 17 predicted proteins | sample 531431 | NCBI WGS metagenome assembly CEWK01 (sample SAMEA2623059, study PRJEB7988) | marine metagenome | isolation source: saline water (ENVO:00002010), including
AGTAAAATCATTTAATAAAATCAAAATTTCATCCTTAAAATAAGTGACTCTCTTGACTATAAAAGGCTTGTCATCAAAATATACATATGCCTTACTATTCCTTTCCTTAACGTAATAAAGGTTATTATCTTTATATAAATTTTGGTAGTTATAAATATAAATCCTTTTGTGTGTTATCGGCTTACCATCCTGAAACCAATTACAATCTTTATCCACATAGAATCTTGGTTTAATATTTATGGTGCTAATAGTTTTTTCTTCCATTTATTATTTTCCTTTATAAATTCTACTCTCTGATGAAGTCTAAACTCAGCACCTTGCCAGAACTCTATTTTAGATGGTTCAACACTAAAGCCTACCCAGCTTTTTGGGTATGGAACTTTTTTATTTTCATACTTTTTAACTATTTTTTTGTATTTTTTAACTAATGTTTCATAAGAAGCAATTCTTTTGCTCTGATTAGACAAATAGGCTGCGATCTGGCTTCCTTTAGGTCTACTATAAAAATATTCTTTTGTGAAAATAGTTTTTATTAATTTGGTTATTCCTGTGATTCTCACCTGCTGATGTATCTCCTTCCACCAAAAATTCATAGTACAATTATTATTTTCCATTAGTTCAATACCTTTGTTACTTAAAATATTGGTAAAAAAAGTAAAATTATCTCCGTAATCTTTTAAAAGCATCATTCTTGACTCAGGAGTTTTTTCATTAATTGTAGATAAACAAAATGCATTTGGTTCAGAAACCAGTTTCGTAGCATTTCTATACCAATAATCGAAAGTATCTATTGGATTATTATTCTTAATAATTAATTTTTTTTTCAATTTATAGTCTCTTCTAGTTGATCCAATTTTCATTTTTTTTCTACTCCAAACTCATATCTTAAGGAGTCAATAAATGTTTTATGTAAAAAATTAAAATCACTTTTAATAAGTTTAGAAGGAAGAACATATTGGTTTGAGAATATTAATTCTTCAGCAATATCATCTGAAACTTTTCTGATTATATTAGAGGGTATATTAAATTTAATAATTGGTTTTTTTATTAAATTTATCTCTTTAAAGATATCTATTAATTTTATAGGAGATGGACTAACAGCATTTACAACACCTTCTATATCTATATTCTTCATCAAATAACTAATGGACCTACAAAGATCTTCTATAGATATATAACTTATATAATTGTTGGAATTTATACCAATTCCTAGTTTAAGATTATAAGGTAGCAATACATTTTTTAAAAAACCGCCTTTTCTCGAAATAACTGCTCCTATTCTTAAGTTAATAACTCTATCTGCGATATCACTAAATTTATTCTGATAAAGCTCCCATTCTTCTGTTGTATCTGATAAGAATCCTTGGCCTTTCTTAGAATCCTCATCGTTTTTTATATCGGAATTACCGTAAAACCCACTAGCGGATGCATGAATTACACATTCCAATTTGATTTTATTTTTAATTAGAAAGTTTTTTAGAGAATATGTTGATTTTACTCTACTTTCTAATATTAACTTTTTTTTGGACTTAGTAGCTAAGCCTAAAATATTTTCTCCTGAGAGATTTATAGCAAATTTAATTTTTTTAGCAATCTCATTGGAAATTTCAGGATAATAATCTTTATATGGATTCCAACTTAATTTATAAAAATCATGGCTTATAAAATTTTCACTTCCATTCGGGCTAAATTTTAATTGTAATATTTTATAATTTAAAGAATTAAGCAATGGTATTAGATGAGATCCAACTAGACCGCTACCACCAATTATTAAGACGTATTTATTTTCATCTTCATTTAAATTTTTATCATTTAGATCTCTTTTAAGTATTTTATGCCTATATTCGAAAGATTTATCTAATTTATTTTTTATAAAACTGTTGAGCGAATCATTAAATATATGCATCTTGTACTGTATTTTGTCTATTATATTTGTTTCTAAATTTTTTTCTTGGAATATGTGCTCATGTCTCCAAAATTTAAATGGGCCCTTTAACATTAGGTCTGTAAATTTTTTATTTTCAGAGTAATCTAGGTGAACTAATTTCCATTTTAAATTAACTAAAGGAAAGATTTTTTGTTTAATTTCTATTTTACCACCATTGATTAAAGGGTACGAGTCAATAAATTGTCTTTTATCGACACTCACAAAATCCCAAGGTGGAGTTAATCTTTCAAGTGCAAAAGTATTCTTATGCCAATCAAAAACTTTCTTAACATTTAAATTAACTTTAGATTGAAATGAAAATTCATTCATATATTAATACATTAACAAAATTCTAGTAGATGTATTAATGGTATTTTCTAAAACTTGCTTTTTTTGTAAGTTTTTAGCCTTGTTAGAAATACGTGTTTTTCTAAAAACATTATTTTTAATCTTCTCGCTAAATTTTATAGTCATAACGAAACCCCTAATTCATAAAACTTTTTAATTTATCGCCTTCAATTCTTTGAATTTTTTTGAGTGCGTTTTTCTCGATTTGCCTAATACGTTCTCGAGTTAAATTATATTTATTTCCAATTTCATCTAAAGTATAAGTGTTAGATCCATTAAATCCAAATCTCATTTCAATAATTTCTTTTTCTCTCTGATCAAGTTGGGTTAGAGCTGAAGAAATTGATTGAGAGAGTGATATTTTTGCACTTAACTCATCAGGTTTATCATTATTATCCTCAAGAAAATCTGCAAATGTAGCATTCTCTTCGTTAGATATTGGTGTATCTAAGGAGAAAGTGTCACTACCTGACTCAAGGATTTGCTTAATAGCTTCCTCAGGGAGATCAACAATTTCTGCAATTTCATAAAATTCTGGCTTTCTATTAAGTTTATCTTCAAGAGCTTTATATGCTTTGAAAACTTTAGCGGATTTTTCTAGGATATAGACTGGAACTTTAATAGTTCGTGATTGATCCATAATACTTCTAGTAATAGATTGATGAATCCACCATGCAGCATAAGTAGAAAATTTAAAACCTTTTGTGTGATCAAATTTTTCTACGGCACGAATTAACCCAACATTACCATCTTGGATTAAGTCTAATAAAGGTAGGCCACGACCACCATATTTTTTTGCTATACTTACAACCAATCTTAAATTCGCTTTAGTGAATGCTTGGACTAGTTGAGACTTTTTTTGTTCAAAAACCTTAATAAAAGATAGCGTTTTGGTATCTTTGTCATTCTTATTTAATCTCTTCCTGAGAGTTGATATTTTATCTTTGCAATTTCTAATTTTAGATGCTAACTCTCTTTCTTCAACGGCAGAAAGAAGCGGTGTTACTAAGGCTCTAGAAAAGTAATCTTTAACAGATTCAAACTCTTGACCTGCTGATTCATTATATAAATAACCATTTTTGGCATTTAAAAAATTATTCTTTTTATTTGAATTAATATTTTTCATAAATCACCTCACTTTTAAGATTAACAAATGTCTATACATATGTCCAGCTTTTTTTTATAAATAGTTAAAAATAGTTTGACAATATGTTCTTGACATTAGACATAAATATGACATTATATAAACATTGGAGTTTGCTATGAAAGAGTATCCTATAAGAATTGTTAGTAAAATTACTGGTCTTACTTCAGATCAAATTAGAAAATGGGAGGAAAGATATCCTATTCTAAAAATTTCAAGATCGGAAAGAGGGAGTAGGAGGTTTACTGATAAAGATCTCGAAGTTCTTCAACTAATGTTAGAAGCTAAGAGAATAGGTTTTACTCTTCAAGAAATAGGTTCATATGGTATTGACGAGTTAAGGTCCATTGTGAACGAATTGGAATCTACCAACAATTCTGTTGTTTATCCTGAGTTAGAACAACTTACATCTTCTGCTAGGCCTTTTTTTGACGAATGTACTGAGGCTCTAAACGAATATAATTTAAGGAGAATGGAGAAAGCTATATATGATGTTGCTCTAGAGTTAGGTGCCGTATATGTTATTCATAAATTTATGGTTCCTTTTATAAAACATGTTGGAAGATTGTGGAAAAATAATAAAATCACAAAATCCCAAGAAAGATTTGCCAATGCTGTTATTAGGAATTATTTAGAGAATTACAGATCATCATTTAAAAACTATAATCCCAATAACCCTTTTGTATTAGTTGCTACACCAAAAGGCCAGAAAGCAGAGTTGGGCTGTCTGGTTAATGCTTGTCTAGCTGTTTCTACAGGATGGAATCCTGTTTATCTTGGTACGGATTTATCTTCCAAAGATATATGTGAAGCTGCTATAAGTTCTAAATGTAGCGCCCTTATTATGAGTATTCTTTTCCCTTTAAATGACCCAACTGTTCCTATGGAGTTGGAAAGAATAAGAAGTGGATTAGGAAAAAACTTTGAAATTATTGTAAACGGTAAAAGATCCAGCCTGTATTCTAAAACCTGTGGAAAAATATCCTCTCATCAAGTTTATGACTTATTTAGTCTTCCTAATGCATTAGAGGACATTCGCATATCGGTCCTAAAAAGAAACTAAAATCTTTTTAATAATTCTAATGTTTTTGGTGCTTTTTATTAGATGAGGCTATATTTCTTTCAAGATAAACAAGTGCTTTTTCAAGTTTTTTTGAAACTATATATTTAGTAATTTTTTTAATTTTTTTGACTTTATTCCTTTCCATCTTTATAAGATAGTAATTAAAATAAATATGTCAATATATAGAAAATAAAAATGAAGACCTAAATTAATAGGTCTTCATAATTTGAAAATTCTGTGAAAAATACTTATTTTTATAAAGTTTTTAAGTCACTAGCTTTTTCTTTTCCTCTTTCGTTTACAACTTCGAAAGATACAGCATCACCTTCATTGAGGTTTTCAATTCCAGCAGCTTCAAGAGCAGTAATATGTACAAATACATCTTTGCTCCCGTCTTCAGGTTCAATAAAGCCGTAGCCTTTTTTTGCATTGAACCATTTAATTTTTCCGTTCGGCATGTTGTGCCCTCCTTTAAAATTCGTCCCCAAGGGGATTCGAACCCCTGTTACCGGGATGAAAACCCGGCGTCCTAGGCCAGACTAGACGATGGGGACTCAAGTATGAGCCGTGCAGGATTCGAACCTGCGACCCACTCCTTAAAAGGGAGTTGCTCTACCAACTGAGCTAACGGCCCTAACTTTTAATGGGTTGAATATATCATGAGGACCCTTTTTGTCAAAAGTTAGTTTACACTTATAAATGTCTTATATGTTTAATCTAAATAGAAATTTTTTATTATCAACAATTGCAAATTTTTTATTTTTTGTGAATTTTTCATCATTTTTTTTATTACCACTATTTTTAGATGAACAAGGGTTTACCAAATCAGATATTGGAGTTTTGATGGGTTCATTTGGTATTTCATCTATATTATTAACACCTTTTACTTCCACTTTTATTGATAGATTTGGAAAGAAATTGTTAGGATCAATTGCTTTGGCTATTATGATTATTTCATCAATATTATTTATATATTTAAATTCAATAATTTTATTGCTTATATTAAGATTATTCCAAGGTGCATCGTTTTCAATTTTTTTTAACTCTTCTTCAGCATTAGCTTCTGACAATTTACAGGACTACAATAGAAAAAAGGGATTGTCTATATTCTACTCATCAACCATATTTCCTTATTTCATTGGACCTTTTTTTGGAGAATTCATAATTATAAATTACGGATATGTTCATTTTTTCCTTTTTTCTTCTGCTTTTTCATTTCTTGCATTGCTAATTATTTTTAAAATAGATTCTAGAAATTATAAGAATCAAACAAATACTAAAATGAAATTTGGTGATTTTTTTTATATAATAAGTGATCCTAAATCTAAAAAATATCTTCTGACTAATTTCTTATCCTCCACTGGCTTTGGAATAATTATGAATTTTATTGCAATTTTTCTAAAGGATAAGTCTTTAAAGTCAGGCCTTTTTTTTGCCATATATAGTATCATTGTTACAATTTTGAGACTTTTTATGTCGGAGTTTATATCGGAGGCTAAATTATTTAAAAAAGTACTAATAATGCTATTGTTGTTTGCTGTTTCCATTTATTTTTTACCATTAATTAACGATACTTTAGACATTATTATTTTTGCTATAATTTTTTCATCTACATATGGATTAATATATCCTTTTATTTCTTCGTTGTTAGTAAAGCCTGGCTCCGAAGATACCTCAGGGAGATTATTTGGAGCCCTTAATGCAACTTTTGGAATTGGAGTCCATCTGATGACATTCTTTTTTGGGTACTTGATACATTTCTATGGTTTTAATTTCGGATTTAAAATTTGTTCTATATTTATATTTTCTATTACTTTAATACTTTATATTATGGAAAAAAAATGCAATGAATAAAAATTTATTTATTAAAGAAATTATAAGTAATTTTCAAAGTAATAACTTATTAATAAATGAACAAAAATCTAAAATATTTTATGAATTTTATGAGTATATTATAAATGAAAACAAGAAATACAATCTCACTACAATTTTAGAGCCAACAGATGTAATAAAAAAACACTTTTTGGATTCCATCTTACCACTTGTTGAAGTATCAAATAAAATTAAGAATTTTAACTATGATAACTATAAAAATATAATTGATTTTGGATGTGGTGCTGGATTTCCTTTGATGCCATACTTAATTTATATGTCCGATCAGCGTAGTAAGTTGAATTTTGAATATATCTTTGTGGACTCGAGTAAGAAAAAAATTGCTTTTATATCTGAGTTCATATCAAACAATAAATTCTTAAATAATTTTGATATTTTGTGTATTCAGTCTAGATTAGAAAATCTACATAATGAAAATTTCAAGCATAAAAATACTTTAGTCATAGGTAGGGCAATTACAAAGTTTAATCAATTGATAAAATATATACTTGAATTTATAAAATTGAATTCTATTTCTAAATTGTCTTTTATTTATCTAACAGGGCCTAATTTTATAAAACCTAATAGGGCTTTGTTAAAAAATTGTTTTGGTAGTAAATATGAAATATCTTTTGATTCATATAATTATGAGTATGATAATAAAACTATTAAGAGAGGAGTATTTTATTTAGAAATAAAAAGAATTACTCCAAATTAGAAGCTAATTCTCTAATTTGATTAACTAGTTGTTTTATTTTTATCGAATCATTTGATAAGCTTGCATCTTTACTTTTAGAAGCTAATGTATTTGCTTCTCTATTTACTTCTTGCATATAGAAATCCATTGTTAAGCCTAAATTCGCATTATTTTTTTTCACAAGTTTAAAAATAGCTTTTATGTGTGAATCTAGCCTAACAATTTCCTCTTCAATATCTATCTTATCAATTAAAGGTGAAATTTCTTTTTTTAAATAATTACTTTCGGTAGTTTTTCTTAATTCTGATATATATTTTTTTTCGAGCTTCTTTGAATATTTTGCAAACTTAGATTGAATATTTTTTTTAATAGCATCAATTTTAAGTAGTTTTAAATTTATAGATTTAAGAGTTAGCTTTCCCTCAGCTTTTTGTTTTTTTATTAAATCTATAATGCAAAATTGTAAAAGCTTAAAAAACTTCGATCTTATATCCGGTTTTTTAAGTAATTTATTTTTATCGATTTCAATAAACTTTACTATATCTCCATAAGTAATATTCAATTTAATTTTCTCAGATTTAATTAATTTTAGATATTTATTTAGTTCTGTATTGAGAATTTTTACCTGATTGCTAGTATTAATTATATCAATATTAAAATTGATTCTTATCTTTCCACGATTAAACTTTGATTCAATTTTTTTTTTAACTAGATCGTTTAACTGAAAATCGTTAAATTCATCATTATAGTTAATATCTAGACCTTTACTATTTTCAGATTTAATTTGCAAATATAAGGAAACATTTTTAAAAGTTATAGTCTTGCTAGAGTATCCAGTCATGCTTCGTATCATTTTTTGTCCTTAATCTTTGAAATAATATTTATTACGAGTATTATCCTTTATTTATGAGTAAAAACAAAAAAACTATTCTTTTAAATGGCTCATTAGGAAGAATGGGTATAGCAATTATTGATGAGATTGACAAAAACTATCCAAATATAAAAATTTTACATGCAGTTGAGAATCCTAAGCATCCAGACATAAATAAAAGTTTAAAAAACAATTTAATTATAGAAAAATTACCAAAAAAATTTTCCGTAGATTTTATCATAGATTTTTCTATTCCTAATTCGTCAATAAAATTAGCAAAACTTGCTTCTAAACTAAAAATTCCGATCGTTATAGGGACAACTGGTTTTTCTGACACGCAAATTAAAGAACTTATAAAAATTTCAAACAAAATTCCAATATTACAATCATATAATATGAGTATTGGCATAAACCTGATGGTGAAAATGGTACGTGATAATTTTAAATATTTTGATTCTACTGATATAGAAATTATTGAAAAACATCATAAATTAAAAGTTGATTCACCGAGCGGCACAGCCTTATTAATTGCAGATAATATTGCAAAATTAAAGAAAAAAAAATTGAATTCCATCGTTAAGTATAGATCAAAATCTTCTAGTTCAAAAAGATTACCTAATGAGGTTGGGATAAGTTCTATTCGTGGTGGAAATACAGTGGGAGAACATACTTTGCTTTCATATGGATCCAATGAAAATATCTCTATAACTCATGAAGCACTTTCTAGATCTGTATTTGCTTCTGGTTCTATTGAATTAGGTTTGAAATTGATAAATAAAAAAAATGGTTTTTTTTCAGTTATTGAGCTCTTATAAAATATGTCATTTAAAATTATAAACAAAGATTCTCAAACGAGTGCAAGAACTGGCGAACTTAAACTTAATAGATTAACAGTAAAAACTCCTTTTTTTATGCCAGTTTGTACTAATGCCACTCCAAAAGCCGTTACCTTTGAAATTTTAAATAACATAGGTTATGAAATGATTGTTAGCAATGCATATCATTTATTTTTACGTCCAGGTAGTGAGTTTATAAAAAAAAATTTTATCAATTTGCATAAATTCTGCGGATGGGAGAAAGGGATTTTAACAGATAGTGGAGGCTTTCAGGTTTGGAGCTTAGGATCTTTAGTAAAAATTGAATCAGATGGAGTCATAATTAAATCCCATATTGATGGCAAGCTTAATAAATTATCTCCTGAATTATCTATTCAAATTCAAGAAGACTTAGGATCAGATATAATGATGATTTTTGATGATTGTCCTAAGCCCGATGCTGACTATTCACATCTTCTAAAATCAATAAATAGAACTAAGATTTGGGCTCAGAAATCTAAAAAAATTAAAAAAACAGAAAATTTAATATTTGGTATTGTCCAAGGTGGAATTTATAAAGATTTAAGAAAACTATCTGCAAACCATATGATTGATTTGGATTTTGATGGAATTGCCATTGGAGGATTAGGATTAGGTGAGGGTACACAAAAAACTTATGAAATTACTCATGATGTATGTAATATCTTGCCTTTAAATAAGCCTAGATATTCTATGGGTATTGGAAAGCCTGAAGATATCCTTGAATCAGTTTCAAGCGGGGTTGATATTTTTGATTGTGTTGTTCCTACTAGAAATGCCAGAAATGGGACTGTTTTTACTTTTAATGGAAAAATAAATATTAAAAATTCTAAAAATTTATCAAAAAATTATCCTATTGATGAGAATTGTGACTGTAAGGCTTGTAGGGACTACAGTATAGGATATATCCGACACTTGTTTAATTGCGGAGAAATAAGCGCAATCCAGTTAATGACAGAGTGTAATTTATATTTTTATAATAAATTAATTGAATATATAAGATTTTCGATTGATAATGGTACTTTTATAGAGTATAAAAAAAATTTTTTTGAGAGGTATTTCAATGAATAAACAATTTAAATTTTTGTTATTTTTTTCACTATTTTTAATTACATCTTGTGCGCCACCTCCTGGTGGTGATTCATCTTTTTTATCTTCAGTTGGACCATTTCTACCTTTTGGTTTAATAATAATTCTTTTTTATTTTTTAATTATTAGGCCTCAGAATAAACAACAAAAACAAAGAGAACTAATGCTAAAGAATTTAAAACAATCAGATAAGATTCTTACCAATGGCGGCATAATTGGCAAAATTATTGAGATAAAAGAAGAAGATATAATTTTACTTGAGATTTCGAAGGGAGTTCATATAAATGTTAAAAGAGAGTTTATTAATTCACTTTTAGTTGAAGATAAAAAAAATAAATGAGTAGATTAAGAACTTTTACTATTTTAAGCCTCCTGGTTTTTATTTTGGCTTCAATCTTTATTTATCCAAACTTTAATGCTAAGTTGCCAGTATGGTGGAAGTATGCATTTCCTGATAACAGATTGAATCTGGGATTAGACTTAAAGGGTGGTATTTCAATTGTACTTGGAGTAGATGAAGAAAAAGTTCTGCCAGTTATTTTTAATGAGGAAGAAACAAGAATAAGAGATGATCTAATTTTAAATAAAATTTTAATTAGAGGTACCAATATATCTTCAGATGGTATTAAGATTCTATTCTATGATAAAAAAAGTTTAATAGATGCAAAAGAAATTATTAAGATTGATTCTATTGAAGAAAACTTTGAAAATCTATATTTATTAATAAAGATAGATGATAAAAAATTGAATGATAGAAAAATTCTTTTATTAAGACAGGTTAAAGATATTTTAAATAATAGGATAGATCAATTTGGAGTAGTTGAATCATCAATACAACTTGCTTCAAATGATAGGATATTGGTTCAAATCCCTGGAGTTGGTGAATCTCAGAGGTCTAGAATCTTAAACATAATTTCTAAAACTGCATTATTAGAATTTAAACCCGTAATTCAAGAAGCATCAACACAACAATTATTGTTCTCAAAATTTGGTAAAGATAAAATTGGAACAGAATTTATTATATATGAATCACCTGACTCAGAATCTGATAGCTATCTTATTACTAAATTTTATTCTCCTTTGCTAGGAAGTTCAATTAAGGATGCTTATGTAGCATATGATCAATTGAATAGACCCTATGTAGCTTTTTCGTTAGATTCAAAAGGCACAGAAGTTTTTTCAAAAATGACCCAAGATAATATTGGAAAGAAAATAGCTGTCGTTTTAGATGGTAAAGTTAAATCAGCACCTGTAGTTCAAGATCAAATATTTGGTAGAGGATCTATATCAGGAAACTATACTTTTGATGACGCAAATGATCTTGCGATTATTCTAAAATCTGGCTCATTACCAATTCCAATTAAAATTTTACAAGAGAAAACGATTGGCCCTTCACTTGGAGAAGACTCAGTTAACAGGGGAAAGATTTCAATGCTTGTTGCATCTTTAATGATATTTGTATTCATGTTTGTTTATTACAAGAAATTAGGACTTGTATGTGATTTGGCACTATTTTTTAATATTTTTACTATTTTCGGATTACTATCGTTATTTGGTGTTACCTTAACATTTCCAGGTATTGCTGGGCTTGTTTTAACTTTAGGTATGGCAGTTGATGGAAATATTATTATATATGAAAGAATCAAAGAAGAAATTGCTAAAGGAAAGGAAAAGGCTATTGCAATTGATGTAGGATTTGAAAAGTCTTTATCAACAATTCTTGATGCTAATATAACAACTCTAATTGCAGCTGTTTGTTTGTTCTCATTAGGTGATGGTCCTATTAAAGGTTTTGCATTAACTTTATGTATAGGTATTTTTTCAACTATTTTTTCAAATGTTATTTTTACTAGAGTTGTGACGCGAGGTTTTCTTAAGAAAGAAGGTGTAAATATTTAATATGAACATTTTTAAATTTTCTAAATATTTCTTTTTTATATCTTTATTTTTTATAATATTTTCGGTGTTTTATATTAATTCAAATAATTTAAAATACGGCCTTGAATTCTCTGGCGGGACTGAAGTAATTATAGATTTTAATAGAGAGGTTAATATTGATTCTTTAAGAGAGAGAGTAAATTTCATAAGTAATGCAAATACTACTGTTCAATTATATGATAAAAATAATTATTTAGTTAAATTTCCATTTGATGAAAAATCAGAATTTAATTTAAAACAGGAACTTGATAAGGTTTTCGAAGAATTTTATTCGGATTTAAATCCATATATTATTCAAATTGATTTCATAGGGCCAAAAGTAGGAAAAGAATTAGTGCAAAATGGTTTAATGGCGATTATCTATGGATCTATTGCAATACTTATTTATGTTTTTATCAGATTTAATCTAAGCTTTGCGATTGCTGCAATTTTTGCATTATTTCATGATTTTCTAATTTCCGTATTCTTTATATCTTTTTTAAATATTGAGATTACTCTAAGTACAATTGCTGCAATTCTTACAGTAATTGGCTATTCTGTCAATGATACAATAGTTATTTTTGACAGAGTGAGAGAAAATTTATTAAATGTTAAGTCTGAATTCAAAGAAACTGTTAATACTAGTATTATTCAAACTCTCTCAAGAACAATATTGACAGTAATAACTGTATTGATTGTTTTAATTCCCTTATTTTTTTTCGGCGGCCCAATAATAAGAGATTTTTCATTAATAATGATTATTGGTGTAATAATAGGAACATACTCATCAATTTTATTTGCACCATATTTGATGTATATATTTTCATTAAGGAGAGCCAATAAAGATGAATAAAGATTTAGTAAAAATCTTGATGCAAGATTTAAATAAAGTTATCTCTAAAAATGATTTGATGAATTTAAAGTCTAAGTTTATTGGTAAAAAAGGTTTAATTTCTGAATTAACATCCGAACTTAAAAATTTAAGTATTGATGAAAAGAAACATCAAGGGGCCGAAATAAATTCTATAAAAAAAGAGATTGAAATGGCAATTAATAAAAAATTTAAAGATATTGAGGAAGCAGAGATAAACGAAAAGCTAAACAGTGAAAAAATTGATATTACATTGCCTGGTAAAGCCCCAGCATTTGGGTCATTGCACCCAATAACCCAAGTTCTTGAAAATATTATCGATATTTTTGAAGGTTATGGATTTCAAACTGTTGAGGGCCCGGAAGTCGAATCTAACTTTTATAACTTTGAAGCTTTGAATATTCCTGAAAATCATCCTGCACGTGATATGCAAGACACTTTTTATCTGGACGATAATAAGCTTTTAAGGACTCATACATCACCAATGCAAGTAAGAATTATGGAGAACAATAGTCCTCCAATTAAAATAATATCTCCTGGTAAAGTTTATAGGTGTGATAGCGATATAACTCATACTCCAATGTTTCATCAGGTTGAAGGTCTTTTTGTAGACGAAAATGTCAGCTTCGCAAATCTGAAGAGTATTCTCAATAATTTTTGTATCGATTTTTTCAAAAAAGAAATTAAAACTAGATTTAGACCAAGTTATTTTCCATTTACAGAACCTAGTGCGGAGCTAGACATTGAATGGGAAAATAAAAATGGTGAAAAAAAATGGATGGAAGTTCTTGGATGTGGCTTGGTAAATCCAAAAGTTTTTGGATCTGTTAATTATGATCCTAATCAATATTCAGGTTTTGCTTTTGGTATGGGTATTGAAAGATTGGCGATGATAAAATTAGGTATTACTGATATTAGATATTTTTATCAAAATGATTTAAAGTTTTTAAAACAATTTTAGGGAGAAACACATGGGAATTAAATCTGATAGATGGATAAAGAAAATGGCTAAAGATCATAAAATGATTGAACCTTTCACCGACAAGCAAACTACCAAGGGTGCAATTTCATATGGCGTATCATCTTATGGCTACGATATTAGAGTTACTGATGAGTTTAAAGTTTTTACTGATGTTTTTAATACTGTAGTTGATCCAAAAAGTTTTAATGAAAAATCCTTTGTAACTATAATTGATAAAGAATGTATAATACCCCCTAACTCTTTCGCCTTGGCAAGAACTGTTGAATATTTTAGAATTCCAAAGAATGTTATCACAGTATGTTTAGGTAAATCAACATATGCTAGATGTGGAATAATAGTAAATGTAACTCCGTTCGAACCAGAATGGGAAGGACATGTTACGTTAGAGATATCAAACACAACACCATTACCTGCAAAGATTTATGCTAATGAAGGCATTGCCCAAGTCCTTTTTTTTGAAGGTGATGATCAATGTGAAGTAACTTATGCAGACAAAAAAGGTAAATATCAAAACCAAACTGGAATTACATTGCCTAGAATGAAAGATTAGTCTTTATTTAATGAATCACCATGTTAGAATTCAATTAATCTAATGCCAAAGACCGCAGATACTCAATACAGTGCAAAATCCATACAGGCCCTTGAAGGCTTGCAAGCAGTTAGAAAACGCCCAGGAATGTATATTGGTGATGTTGTTAAAAGAGGATTTCACCATTTAGTATATGAGGTTTTGGATAATTGTGTTGACGAGGCACTCGCAGGGTATTGTGACACAATAAAAATTAATATTAATAAAGACGAAAGTATATCCATTGAGGATAACGGTAGAGGAATCCCTGTAGATAAACATCCTGTAAAAAAGAAGCCCGCTGTTGAGGTTATTCTTACTACTTTACATGCGGGAGGAAAATTCGACTCAAAAACATATGCTGTATCTGGCGGTCTTCATGGTGTAGGTGTTACCGTTGTTAACTTTTTGTCAGAATACCTAGAGGTTGAAATTTGTAGAGACGGGGCTAAATGGCATCAAAGATATGAAATAGGAAAGGTTGCAACAAAACTAAAATCAATTGGCAAATCAAAGTCAACTGGAACAAAAATTATATTTAAACCTGATAAAGAAATATTTAAACCAGTTATCAATACAAATGGTAAATATGATTTTGAACCGAAATTTGACTATCAATATTTATCTAATAGATTAAGAGAGCTTGCTTTCCTAAATAGTGGGCTGAAAATTTTAATTTATGATGAGAGAAGTGATCAAGGCGAAACTTTTTATTATAAGGGTGGTCTTATTTCATATGTTGAACATCTAAATTCTGGAAAAAAAACAATCAGTAAGCCAATTTTAATTAAAGGTAAAAAAGATGATACTATAGTGGAAATATCAGTTCAATACAATGAAGGATATTCGGAAAATATTTTCTCTTACGTCAACAATATAAATACAATCGAAGGCGGTACTCATTTAAGTGGTTTTAGAAGCGCCTTAACAAGATCGATAAATAAATATGCTAAAGATCAAAATTTATTAAAAAATCAAAATATACAAATAACTGGTGATGATACAAGGGAGGGGTTAACTTCTGTAGTTAGTATAAAAGTTCCTGAACCTAAATTTGAAGGACAAACAAAAACTAAATTAGGAAATTCCGAAACTGCTGGAATAGTTGAATCACTATTAAATGACTCATTAGGAGAATATTTTGAAAAGAATCCTTCACATGCGAAAAAAATTGTAAATAAATCTATCGATGCAGCAAAAGCCCGTGAAGCAGCCAAAAAAGCGAGGGATTTAACTAGAAGGAAAAGTGCACTTGATTTAGGTTCCTTGCCTGGAAAATTGGCTGATTGCCAAGAAAAAGATCCTGAAAAGTGCGAACTATTTATAGTTGAGGGTGAATCAGCAGGTGGATCTGCCAAGCAAGGAAGAGATAGAAAGACCCAAGCCGTTCTTCCTTTGAAGGGAAAAGTTATAAATGTTCAGAAGGCGAGGCTAGATAAAGTTTTGAGTAACGACGAAATAGGAACATTGATAACAGCAATGGGTTTAGGTGCTCCAAAGGTAAGTGCCGATGAAGACGATATTATGGATATATCAAAACTAAGATATGGAAAGATAATTTTAATGAC
>CEWK01023678.1_pt1 | contig 15696 bp, 22 predicted proteins | sample 531431 | NCBI WGS metagenome assembly CEWK01 (sample SAMEA2623059, study PRJEB7988) | marine metagenome | isolation source: saline water (ENVO:00002010), including
AACAAACGAACTTATAATTATTAAACCGTGTACGTAAATTTCCATATAGATCTCCTTCATATTTAAAATCATCTACATCAACCGCACACCAACTTGACCACATCGTAACATTGTCATTCTTACGAGTAGTCTCTGGCTTGTAACAAGCAGGTGACATTAATGGTGCGTCTTTCTTTGATTTTATTCTACGTTCAGCTAAACCATATAACGCTTTTTCAAAACTATTAAAGTCTTTAAATGTAAGCTTTTGGCCAGTTTTGTTATCAAAAATACTATTGAAAAGAGTCAGTGATATTTCCATGATTACCTTCGTGATTTGGACCTTTCCAACCATTTGGTTTTACCAAGTCTGGTAAACCAAGTGGATTAGGGCGGCCTTCTTTAATTCCAACTTCTTTTGACATATTTGCTCTGTAAACTTCATCCCATGCTTTATTGGCATCAACACCGAATACTTCTAAAGTACCAATCGCAAATACACATAAGTCGATAATACCATCAACAATTTCTTCTTCATTTTTATCTTCATACGCTTTTTTAGTTTCATCAAGTTCTTCTTGCATCATTTTAATTCTAAATTCCATGAACTTGTTAATCTTTCTCCAGTCAACGTCAGATTGCTGTTCAGCTTGCATCCATTTGTTAACTCCATATTTTTTATGCATATCTTGCATATCTTTAAACCAATTTGTACTCATCCGAAAAAATCCTCCAATGTTGCTCGTTCTTCGGCATACCAGCCGATAGGGTTTAGTATTAAGTTAAGCGGTTCTATAAATGTTTTCTCAAATTGTAAATCATAATCTATGTATCTATGTAAATTTAATTCTTTTGGTAAAACATCCTTAAACGCAATAACATTTTGTTTTATAGAGTTTGGTAACTTTAAATATACAAATTTAATTCTATCACCATTTGTAATTAATTCATATTTGTTTTGCAGCTTATATTGTTTTATATAGTGATTAAACAGTAACGAACCTCTTACATGTATAGGACAACTTTTCTTAAATATAGTTCTTCTGTCATGCCAATCAGTTATACTTGTAACTCTGCGAGGAAAAGATACATCTTCAGGATATAAACTTTTGAATTGTGTTTTAAAATCTTTAATAAATTTTTGTGTTTCGCTTTCAGTACTCGAAACAATTAGTTTAAAACTTTCTTTAAACTTATTACGTACAATCTCCGGAGTCGATGACTTGATAGCTTCAATACCCATAATTTTTAGCTGTGGTTCTTTGTATTGAACGCCTTCATTGTTATGTACGTTAAGTATATATCTTTTCTTTGCAGTCCAAATACCTACATCTGATATTGCTTCTCTTGCCATCATCATTCTATTTTCATATGAATTAAGAATTTTAAAAAACTTATCATAATCTTTTTTAATTGCAGGTTCAAAATGCTCTTTACAAATTTTATCTAAGAATAAAACTGCATTTGTTGGTTTAAATTTTTCAATGAGTGGACCAAAGTTAACGTATAATGAATCTGTATCGATAGCAATCACGTAATCATCTTCTGTTTTTAAAAGCTTTCGTAATTCACGATTCATTGTTGCTTCAGCCCATTTAATAGCACGCTGACCCGTAAGAGTTACACCTTCTGCTAAACCATGACTAAAATATAAAAAGTGTTTATTAGCAAGTGCACCATATAAACTGTTTAGTAGAATCTTAATAGCCATTTGTCTATTATCTAGATTGCTTATTTCTTTATCAAGTTCAAAAGTATAACCTTTTTGCATTTCACTTTTTGCTGCCAACATTTGTTTCTTTATAGAAACACGCTCATCATAGTATTCTTTAATTATTTTTGGTAGTACGCCTTGTTCATCTTTTCTATAATATGTTTCATAGCCTTCTTTACCAGCTTTAGCAAAGTTACTATCGGGTGTTTGTTCTTTATAAGTTTCTGGTGACATATTGTTTTGTACAATAATATTTGGATATAGAGAGTTTAAATCAAAAGATACAACCCATTCGTATTTACCTGCTTTTGGATCTTTAACATAACCGCCTGCAATTAGATCACCTCCACCTATTGGTGAATAACTATCAATTCTTTGTGTTAATGGTGTAACAATGTTATTTTCATTTAACCTACGATAAATAATTGATTCCCATATTGCAGTTACACCAAACGTGTCTTGATAGTTTACACCACCTTTATATGCCATAGTCATAGCTAATGTAATCAAGCCAAGTTTTTCTTCTAACCGGTCAACAAGCTGTACATCTTTCATATTATAATCAATATACTTTTGATAATCATCCTTGTATAGATTTTTAAGTGAACCTGATTCTTCATATGAAAGTTTCTTTTCGTTCAACACTACATATGCAATATGATTTAATGCATAAGATTCTTGTGCGCCATAAGTATATCCAAACTTTTGGAATAATTCCATGTAATCAAGAGTTTGTATACCAGGTATTTCATACACATCATTTTCACTACCACGTCTTTTAATTTGTCTATATTCTGACTTTAAGCCCCATGGTGAAAACTTTGTAAGCTCACCTATACCTAATATTTTTGCTGTACGATTCATTACATATGGTATATCAAAGAATCTAGTATTCCAACCGGTAATAATATCTGGTGTGTTGTTTGGATGAGACCAAAATTCTATGAACTTCTGTAAAAGTTCTGCTTCATCTTTACACCTATAGTATGTTACAGGTTGTATGAGTGCTTTATCAATATCATAATCACCATAACCCCAAACGTGATATAATTTTGATTTACTTGATTTATATGATATAGATAATATTCTCTGTGATGCTTCGTTAGGATGTGGAAAGCCACTATCATAATCTGTTTCAATATCGAACGTACCAACGTTTATAAACTCACGATTAAATTTTATTTCTCTTGGAAATTTTTCTGTGATATATTGCTGTACGAATTTTTTATTGCCATATATACTGCGACCTGAAACATCGATGTTGCTTTTATACCATTGGCCTGCTTCATACATACTGTCAAAATCAATAGAGCCAACGCTTTGACCATCTAAACTTTTCTTTGTACTATTTTTATCTGATGACACGTAAAATTTTGGTTGATAATAATCCTTACGCATAACTCTATCGCCGTTATCTGAGTAACCGCGATAGAAGATATTGTTTTTGTACCGAAGTACGTTTGTATAAAATGCCATTATGATTCTTTTTGTTTAGACCAGTGTGAAATTAAGTTTGGTACGTTTATGTTGTAAGTTGATAGTTCTTTTTGGTTTTTTTGTAAATATAAAATTTTATGTTGTATTGTTGGTTGTGATTGAAAATTAATGTAGTGTTGTTGTAATTTAGACATATGTACTCCCTTTTTGTAAATATAATAATATTATACACTACTTTTCAGTAAAAGTACACTCTTTTGTTTTTAACATGTTAATTAAACGGCGAAAGATTCTCCACAGCCGCATGAAGCAACCGCATTTGGATTTATAACTTTCAAGTAAGAACCGCCGAGTTCTTTTACATAATCTATTGTGCATCCTAAAACAAACATTTCTGCCATTGGATCAAGTACTAAAACGTTTTCTATAGGTTTACCCCATTTAACGTTAGGCCAATTTTTCTTATAGTCCCATACATAAGTAAAACCTGAACATCCACCACCTTTAACGCCTAATGTAACCATGTCACCATCGGCAATACTACTTAAATATTCTTTAGCGGATTCTGTTAACTGAACCATTTGGTTTCGCCAAAAATGCTTCAAAGCTTACATCCGGATAATCTTTTTGTAATGATAAGAAAGCTTTTAAATTACTTCTTGCATCATCAAATAGTCTAATTCTTTTATATATTTTTTGATCCAAGTATTTTCTAAATATAATTTTTTTATTATCTGCAGCTGGTCCTCCACCAAGATTACCAGCTCTTTCAACATATATTTTATCGATATCTATACCTTGCTTTCGAAACGTGTCTAAAAACAATTTCTTATTATCAAAGTTAGGTCTTGCAGTTACTATAATTACTTTTGAACCTTTTCTTACTGCGTTCTTAAGAATAACTTTAACTTTATTAATCATTCTTGCGATGGGTGTTGAAGTCCTGTTAAATACTTCGGCGTTTTTGAATTCCCCAAAGTCATACTCTTCTCCAGCTTTTTTCTTATACGTGTTAAACTGTTGGTTATCAAGTTTTTTAATGACTTTACCATCTTTTACTACCTTTACTTTAGCTTTTGTTATAAACATAGTCTCATCAACGTCAAACATTGTAAGACCTTTACCTTGTGCTTCTAATAAAAATGTTTTAAAATTTTTCATTATAATTAATTATACCATACTTTTAAAGAAAAGTAAAGGATTAATCTAAATAAATTTTTTGTATGTAATCCTCAAATTCTTCTACTTTTTTTAACCGATTAGGCCAAAGTATGTACTCCTTTTCTGGATTCTTTTTTAAATTAGTTAACAACGGTGTAATAGCATTGTAAAGCTTTTCAAGTTTTTCTTGAGCTCCTTCTGCTGATACTTTAGTTTTTTGAACAGCTTCAAGCTCATCTTCAGTAACTGCAGTAAAACCAAAATCAAAATCTAAATCTGTCATTTTGCTAGTGCTCTCATTCTTTTCACTAACCTACCTGCTCTGTTAGGCACTTGTTTATACCAATTTGAGTCTATCATCTCGTCTGCAGCCTTGTTCCAATCTTGTGCATCGACACCAGCTTTCATACCTTTAAATTTTGAGAGCCTAGGTCTACCCATATTAAACATCATGTTAGCAATAATTAATTGACATTCTTCTGGCAAGACATTAAAATCGTTATATAATCGCTCACAATCTGCGAGCACGATTTGGACGTCTTCATCAAAGGCTTCGATAACTCTATCTTCTGATACAGGTGTTCCAATTTCTTGTCCATGTTCAGGATCTGAATCCCTAACCAGATGACCGATACCGAAAGTAGCATAGCCAAGATGATCGTTATATATTTCATGCTTAACTCCTTCATCCACTTCAAGTTCTTTTCGTAACTGTTCTATATTCATAGCATACCTCCTATAAATTACTATTTATAATAAAAAAGGCGAGCACTAAACTCGCCTTTGTTTTATTTGGATAAGTAGTCGTTTTCTTCTTCAGTGTACGGCCACATTAGTATTTACCATGATATTCGTTTATAGTATTATCATTCATTCTTTGCAGAATTTGACTATACTCTTTTTGATTATGATGGCCTAAGTGTATTAGTTGCTCAGCAACTATTCTGTTTGCAGACATCTGTCTAGCAAATTGCCAGTTTTTAAGTACACTTTTGAATTTTGACGCTACGGCGTCGCAGAAACTGCATACTGATGCAGTGAGTTGCATTGTTGTCATTTAATCCTCGTTAATTATTTAATATTAATTGTACGAGGCTGCTTCTCTTCCGGTAAAACTACTTCAAGTTTGACAGTTAATATTCCATCCGTAAGATCGGCACCAGTTATCTCGGTGTATTCCGACAGTCTGAATGACTTTTCAAACTTACGTCCACTAATTCCTTTATGAACGTATGCATCTGCTTCTCTACGTTTGTCCCTATTTCCTTTGATGGTTAGAATATGTTCTTTCACCTTTATTTCAATGTCTTTCTTATTGAAACCAGCAACAGCCATCTCGATGATGTACTTCTGTTCAGCGTCTCTTACAACATTGTGTGGTGGGTATCCATCGTTTGCATGCACATGTATATCTTGTAATGCGTCGAAAATATGGTCAAAACCTAAAAAAGCGTTTCTTGGGAAAACAAAATTTCCAGTCATAGTTATCCTCCTATTAAGCAAGGTTATTTTAACGAACCCGAATTATTCGGCATCCTATATTATATATAGTACTTTTTTTTCAAAAGTACATAGGTAAAGTTAATTTTTTATTCCATTACCTATATTATATTTCGGACAAAGTTCCCATTGTCCTTTATCCTTATAAGATATTATTTTAATCTGTCTTAGTGGTGCAATTGGTTTTAAATTATTGTTGTTATCAACTGTTAATAAACCCCAATCACTCATTAGTGTTGCTATTGTATTTCTTCTTGCAACATCATTTTCTTCTAAGTTAGATTTCTTACCATCTAATAAGAATAATTCTTTAAAATGTACTATGAAGTATCGTCCTTGTTTGTGTAGAATGTGACATGATTGATAGAGTTTATTGTCTTTACGTGAAGCAACACCTATTCGTGTTAATGTTTCTCTAATCTTTAAAAAATCATCCGGCTCATTTAACGTAACCTCTAACATACTGTTAGGGTTCCATTCTACTATATTATTTTCTTCCACCTTTGGCCACCTTAGTTTTCAATTCATTTATTTGTTCAGTGGATAGGAGTGTTAAAACTTGGCGGGCTTTTTCATTGCTGTAACCATAGTATTCTTTAACTGTCTCCAAATCACTAATTTGTTCTGGTTTAAACCATTTAGAAAACCTTTTTCGTTTTCTAACTATATTTATAAAAAAATCAAATTGAAGGCGGTTATCGATATGATGATTAATATTCATCTCATTTGCTGCAAGAACTGTATCATGAAAGTATGATAATGATCTATTAACTAAAAAAGGATTATATGCTTTTTCAGTAATATCATCAATCATAATATTTTTCTTAGAATAATTTATTGCTGTTGTAAATTCAAATGGATTCATTGTATTCTATTTTCTACCATGGCTTGTAACTCTGCAATGGTTGGCACAACAACTGCATCCCACCATTTTATCCAAGCGTTGTAATCATTATCAAAATATGATTCTTTTATAAAGGTTTGTATTTGATCACATTCAAACGCCATTGAGGGTTGTATTAAGCTGTGTGCTGATAATAACTCGCACATTGCGAGCTGATTAACAAACTGATTTATCATTTCCATTTCAACCATTTAATATTATTATAATCCTTTTTGCTAGATTTGTAAACCATTTTTTATCATGGCCTTTAGTTGTTTCTGCTGCAGTACCTATTCTTATGCCACTTGTTTCTACAAAGTTACGTGGATCGTTAGGCACACCATTTTTATTAACTGTTATTCCGTTTTCTTCCAATCTATCTGCAGCTTCTCTACCACTAATTTTATTCTTACTTAGATCAATTAATATGATATGACTATCAGTTCCACCGGTTAACACAGGTAATCCATTTTCTTCAAATGTTTTTGCCATGGCTTTTGCGTTAGCAATAACATTCTTTATATAATCTTTAAAACTTTTTTCTTGCGCTTCAATGTAACATTGTGCTTTTGCTGCAATAATATTCATCAAAGGCCCGCCTTGAGTTCCTGGAAATATTGCACTGTTAATTTTTTTAGTTAAATCACCATCATTCCAAAGTATCATACCACCACGTGGACCGCGCAATGTCTTATGTGTTGTGCTTGTTACTACATCTGCGTAAGGTAAAGGGCTTGGATATTCTTCAGCAGCAACCAAACCACTATAATGCGCCATGTCACATACTAACTTAGCACCAACCATGTTAGATATGTATTTAAAACTTTGCCAATTAATTTTTCTTGAATACGCACTTGCGCCTGCTACAATGACTTTAGGTTTATGTATTGCTGCAATCTTTTCAACCTGTTCATAATCTATTAATCCATCTTCTTTTACACCATAAGTTATAGACTTGTAAACTTTACCACTTAACGTAGGTGGTGCTCCATGACTTAGATGACCGCCACTTGCTAAATCCATTCCTAATATTGTATCACCCGGATTCATAAGTGCTTGATAAACTGCAGTATTTGCGTTTACACCACTGTGAGGCTGTACATTTGCATGTAAGCATTTATATAAGTTTGTTACTTCATTAATTGCTAAGTCTTCTATCTCGTCCATATACTTGCAACCATTATAGTATCTTTTATTTGGATAACCTTCAGCATACTTGTTTGTAAATACGCTACCACATAAATCCATAACGGCCTGACTCGCAAAGTTTTCACTTGCAATTAATTCGATCGTATTGTCTTGTCTTTTAATTTCTTTATCTAGAATCTTTTTAACTTTTGAATATACCATTTGCTACCTTTTCTGCTAGAGCCATTCCCATTGTCCAGCCAAGATGACCAGCACCACTATTAACCCATACGTCTTTATACTTTGAAGCTATGGGTAACATATTTGGTGTCATTGGCCTTAAACACGCCCACGTTTCTGGCCTTGTATCTTGAACAAAAGTATTATTTCTTACCCATCTTCTTAATGGTTTTATTCTATCCAATCTTATATCGTGATCGTAACCTGCAAGCTCTGCAGTTCCAGCAACTCTAAAAACATTATTACTAAAAGGCGATGCAACAATTTTTGCATCATCATCTAATATAGATGTAGTAGGCATTGCATTATCATAACGATATGATACTGAATATCCTTTTATTGGATATATATTTAAACTTGGTAGTAAAGCCGATGTGTATGCACCTGCACAGATGACAACTTCATCATACTCTTTTTTAAGTTCTCTTAGTGTTTTAGCGTGTGCTCTTTTTGGTGACCAATGTTTTTCTTCATCTGTTAGAACTATTGTGTTTACATTCACCCTATAATCCCAGTTATGATATAAGTAATTTGAAACTTGATTGCAAAACTTATGTATGTCACCAACTGAATCACCTTTAGTAAAAGTTGCACCTACAATTGATTTTGTTTTTATATTGTATTTTAACAAGTTACCTTTCTTTACGACTCGTCCCCAACCTGTATCTTTAAATCTTTCTAAAGTTTTTTGCGCTTTATACCAAGATTTTTTATTTTTATATATGTGAAGTATTCCACAATCTTTTTGATTAAAATCAAGATTCAATTCTCTTATTAATTTTTTATAAAGTTTTCTTGAACGTAAACTCCATTCAATTGTTTTTCTTGTGTTATAATCATATGAATTAGTTAGAGTTGCACCTACGAAACCAGCAATCCATCTAATCTTTTTCCATGACCAATGATCCATTCTAAAAGCAAGTGGAGCATCTGTTTTATTAATCCACTTTATGCCTTTGACTATGTTACTATAAGTGTTCCAAACTTCTGCGTTGCAAACAGAAAGTTGACCACCGTTAGCATAGCTGCATTGATATGCAATTCCGTTAGGATCAAATAGACGTACTTTATAATTTTTTCTGGCTAAGAAGTAAGCAGTTGTTACGCCGGCTATTCCACCACCAACAATTGCTACGCTCTTCGTACTGCCCAATTTTCTACTCCACCTAAATAATTTTCATAATCAAGTTCATCTTCTATGTGTTGCTTAGTAAGTTCTGCAGTTGGAACTTTGTTTAAATGTGTTTTATTCCAATATAATTGAGGAACTGTGCGATGTTTATTTTCCTTTAAAAAATCTTTTGCAAACAAATCATAACTTACATTTATTTCTCTAAAGCTATAATCCCATTGCGTTAGTTTACGTTTTAGTTCATGGCAATAATAACAATCATCTTGTGTGTATAAAGTTAATTTAATTGAATTGAACATCTGACATAACCTCCGTTAAACAAGCCACCACGTTAAGTTCGTGATCAGCTACAAATGCGTTTTTATATTGATAATCTGCAAGCAATAGAACAAGTTGTGGTATTGACTGAGGTGAAACTTTATCTTGCATTCTGTCATAAACTGCCCTGAATATTGCGCTTACATCTGTATCTATATTGTTTACTACCCAGTTTCGCATCTTTTTAAAATCTTTATTTTTTAAATAAGAGAAAAGATCATCATAATTTTTATCATTAAGCGATTGTATAATTCCCATATCGATAATGTCATTAACTGAATATCTTTGCAATTCATTTAATACTCTACGCCAATCAGGAGCAAACTTCATAATAAGTTCAGCAACTGCAGCTTCACCATACTTAATGTTTTCTTTCGAAAGTATAGTCATACATCTTTCCATAAACACTGTGCAAAGCTCAGCCATATTTTTCTTGCTAGTGTTGAATTCGTATACACCGCATCTTGAATGCAGTGGTTCAATAATTCTGTTTTTAAAGTTACAAGTTAGTATGAATCTGCAGTTGTTTGCAAATTCTTCAATAAATCCACGAAGCGCCGGCTGCGTAGACTGCGGATTAAGATAATCCGCTTCATCTAGTATTACAACTTTATAGTTAGCTTGTAACGAAACTGAAGAAGCAAATTGCTTTATTTTATTTCTCAACGTATCGATGTTACCTTCTTCTGAACCATTGATTAAAATAAAGTCGCAGCCGAGCTCTGTACATAGAGCTCGGGCTACTGTCGTTTTACCTAGACCTGCCGTGCCGGTTAATAACATATTAGGGAGTTCACCCGACTTGACAATTTTAAGGAAGGTGTCTTTTAAGTTCTTAGGTAAAACAATATCGTTAATTGTTTTTGGCCTATATTTTTCGACCCATAGAAACTGATCAGACATTATTTCTTTTCTTCTGGTTTCTTTGCACTCTCATCTTTCATAGCATCTTCTTGCTGAATTGCTTCACTTATTTGAATAATTTGAATACATTGGTCTCTTAGTCCACCGATGGTTGAAAGCTCTTCACCTTTAAAACCACCTCTTTGAGTTACAGCATCAATCACTGCTACTGTACTTCTGCTTGCTTTGTTTGCAAGATCTTTTAATTGAGTTATATTATCTGACATGTCATGCTCCGTATGTTGAAGATTTCTCAAGTGCAATCCAATATTTTATATTGTCCATACTAAATTGCGTTACTAGTTTAGAAGATATTTCTACATCATAATCACCCGGAAGTAATTTTAAATTTGAAATATCTATTATAAAGTTAAAAACAGCGTCCTGTTTAAACTCACCATCTATATCAATAGAAAAAGCATTTGACGTTGTGTTTTGATTTTCGACTACTGAAAGACTTAACACACCATCTTTCGCTGTTATTGATAATTCTTTATGACCAAGTGTCGATGCAGCTTTTTTTAACTTGTTAAGAGTATCATTATCAAGTTTAAACTTAACATCTGCCTCTGGCATTATAATATCTTTTGTTGGTGACGTTAATGTTTCTGGCGCTGAATAAAAATATTTCACGCTAGACCTTCCACTTTCATCTGTGACAATAACATAGTCATCTTGAAAGTTAAGTGTTGGTCCTTGTACCAAACCCATAACACCAATAAATTCGTTTAAATCGTATATTCCAATATCTCTTGGAAAACTCTCTGCAATGTTTGCAGTAGCAACAACAGCACGCGCTTCACTTATTGTTTTAAGTGTGTTGCCTTGCTTAATCAACATGTTTTGATTTATTGCTGAAAAGTTTCGAAGAATATCGAGAGTAGTTTCACTTAATTGCATAATAAACCTTCCTTCTTAATTATTATTATTATTATATAATACACTATTTTTAACCAAATGTACACAGTTATATTTTCATTTTAGAGAAATTTCTTTCTTTTATGAATTCTATTTTTGATTGAAACTTACCATCTAATATATCGCCTTTATGAGATATTATAAAAGTGTTTGTATCATTATCTAAAGTATTTAGTATTTTTAATAAATTTTCGATACCATCATGGTCAAGAGATGAATCAAATGTTTCATCTAATATTAACAAATTAGTTGCAACAGAATTTTTCATCTTTGCGATTTGTCTCCAAGTAAATAGTAGAGACAAATCAATTCTTTGTTTTTCACCTTCACTAAACGAATCATAAGTAAAATCGTCTCTATGCCTAGAACGTATAGTTTCACTAAAATTTTCATCTAGATTGAAAGAAACAAAGAAATCTAGTACTTGTAAGTATTGGTTAACAAGTTTATTGATTACCGGTAAATATTGTTTTATTATTTTTGTTTTAATGCCAGTATCTCTTAGCATTTCTGCTATAACGTTATTGTAACTGTGCTGTTCGTTTACTTTTAATTTTTCTTCAAACAACGATTCTTTGTTTGAATTCATAAGTTCTAAATCTTTTTTAGCACCAGTTAAGTCTGCCGCGACTTCACTTTCTAAATATTTTTGTAATTCTTCATTGCTTTGATTTACTGATACTATTTCTCTATTGTTTGCGTTCATTGTATCAGTTTTTTCTCTTATGCTTTTTAGAATAACTTCTAATGAATTTATTTCTCTATCAACATTGCTGCCATGAGTTTCAACCATATCTAATGTAGTCTTTATCTGATATGCTTCATTCTTAGTTTCAAATATAAGTTTATCTTTGTTTTCAATATTTTGATCACAAGTAGGACAGACATCATTCTTTTCTAAAAACAGTCCACGTTTTGCTATAGTTTTCATTTCTTGTTTTACTTCTGCAATGTTTGCAATAATTTTATTTTTGTCTTCTTGTAGACTTTTTAGTTTTTCTATAGCATCACTTTTTTCGAGCTCTTTACTAATATCGTTATTTTCGTCTTGTAATTTTTTTGTTCTTTCTTTACCTTTTTTAATTTGTTGTTGATACTTACTTTTATTTTCTTCAGTAACTGCAGCAATATCTCTTATGTACTTTGTTTGTTGTTCTATTTTATTTTTAATGATATTTGTTTCATTATTAATTTTATTGATCTTTTCTTTAAGAATCGCATTTCTTTCTCTCAGTAGTATATTCATTTTAGAGAATATATTAATGTCCAGAAGATCCTCAATAACATTCCTACGATGTCCAGCATTAAGTTGCATAAAAGGTATAAAAGATGAACTTCCTAACACAACTACCTGATGGAAACTCTTATGGTTGAGTTTCAAAATGTTTTGTTCTAGAATCTTCTGGTATTCTAGTGCATGCGATGATTGATTAATCATCACACTATCTTTCCAAATCTCAAACGTATTTGGTTTGATTCCTCTTATAATTTTAAATTGAGCTTTACCTATTTTAAATTCTACTTCAACTACAGCTTGTTTTTGATTAATAGAATTAATAAGTTGATTTTTACTAATCTTACGATGCGGCTTACCAAATAATGCAAATGATATGGCATCTAACATGGTAGATTTACCAGCACCGTTATGGCCGACAACAAGAGTTGATTTATCTTTATTAAGTTGTATTTCTGTAAAATAATTACCAGAAGATAAAAAGTTTTTATATTTAATCGATTTAAAAATTATCATGCTATTTCAAGTGCCTGTGCTTCTGTCATTAATTCGCGCATTTGTATCTTAATTTTATCTTTATCTAAATCAGTATCAACTGCTTCAATGTAAGAATCTACTATTTCTGTTGTATCTTCAAAACTCATATCTTCATCATCAACATTTGCACCCATAAACTCATTAAAATTTTCTGCAATCTTTAATTCATATATGTCTTGGTTTTGTATACGATCGATGAATCTATCAAAAGTAAAAGGATCAGTTTTTTCTGCAACGACAACCTTTACAAATTTTTTAGATAAATTTTTACTATAATTATTATAATCCATTTCTTTATCATTGTACACAATTTTTTCAAATAATGTGTAATTGTTTCTTATTTTTTCTACTTCTCTAGTTTCAGTGTCAAGTATGTGAAAGTACTTTGGATCATGAGCGTCAGACCAAAAAAATTCTAAAGGGTTACCAAGGTACCAAATATTTCCTTGTTGTGATGCAGTATGAAAATGACCTGATAGTACTTGTTCGAACTTAGAAAAAAGCTTTGCGTCCATTCCATGCGTACTTTTTATACCAAGCGCAAATTCAAATCCATTTAATTCTAAGTGTGATCCTAGCCAATCTGCTTTACAGTCTCTTATAAAGTTCATTGATTGTTCATAATTATCTGCACATATCCATGGCAATAATCCCATACTTAAAGAACCGTACTGCATTACTGTAGGTTCCATTACAATGTGAATTTCATTCATGTAATGACCTAAACATTCTTTCAATGAATTAAGCTCATTAGTATTTTTAAAATAAGTATCATGATTCCCTGGTATTATATCCATTAACATGTTTCTTTTTCTTATTTGATCTAAAAATACTCTTCTATTATGATTTAGTGCTTTAAAATTTACAAACTTACGATGATCATAATAATCACCTAAGTGAACTATTTGTTTAACGTTTCTTTTATCACACTCTGGAAAAAATACATTAGTATAAAAGTCTTCTGCATTATCTAAAAATATTTCAGAAGAGTTTCTGATACCACAGTGAGTATCATTCAATATTGCTATCTTCATTGCATAAACTCTGTTAAGTCTGAATCTGCTAATTTTACTTTTCTTTTCTTTCTTTCTTTTTTAACTATTTCTTTCATTTCATTATCAGAGCTTCTTACTCTTTCAATTCTGTTTCTTAAAGTATCAACAAAAAAAGAAGCTTGATTTTCAGCAACTTTTTCTGTTCCGACATCAACAAAGTTTTCCACGCCTGATTTAGTTAAATACTTAAGTTTTATTTCTTGTTGTTTCTTTTCTTTAGTTATTCTACGTAAGAACGCATACCAAGTGATTTGTGTAAAGTATGCAAACGCGTTTGGTTTACCAGTTCTTGTTGCGGCTTCTAAGTTATAATTTCCTATAGCCTTTAAGCAATTTTCTACTGCATCCATTACCATTTCTTCTCTATAGGTATACCTTATAAAGTTAGCTTTATGTGACAATCCTTCTGCTATTCTTAGAAAGCACTGTGCAATATAGTCTGGAACTTTTGGTATTTCTATTTGTTTCTTTCTTGATTCTTCTACTTTTTCTACATAACTGACGACAGCAGTAGAGAAATCAGAATTATTCACATAATGAATACTTTTTTTACGTGCCATTTTTCCACCTTTTAATAATATTATACACTATTCTGTGTAAAAGTACATAGTTATTTTTTTCTCTTAGTGACGAAAAAAATTGTTTACAAAACTTAAAAAGTATGGTAAAATAATATAGTATATTAGGGAGAGGGAGTATGTATCAATGTACAGTTTTAGGGCGAGGTTTAAATTTTATTATGTTATCACTATCTGAATCATTGTTAATCACCGGCTCTTCATTATATTGTTTTCCATATTTTTCTGCTAGAAAGTCTTCCATTTCATCATCTGTTAATTCACTTACAGCTTTCTGTATTTCATCTAAATTTTCATACGCTTTTCTTCTGTTACCATGTTTTTTTATTTCAGCATTTATTGCTCTTATTGTTGCTTTATAATATTTTAACATGTCTGGTGAAGGATTAGCAGTTACAATTACATGTGTAGCATTTAAGGATTGTAAAGTTGCTGGATCGTCTTGAAAAGATAACCATGGTCTAAATGCAAAAAATCTAAATCCTCTAAAATAATCTTCGACAGTAATTATTTTTAAAGCTTTTTTAATTATAATCTCGTCGCTTTCTTCATCGTTTGGATAGCTGACTACCTCACAAACTATCTCGTCATTATTAGTAAGTTTTAAATGTTTAATATTTTCTGTCATAGTTTTACTTTAAAAGTTTTATGGTTAAATTTTTCTCTTCCGTATATTCTAAGTCTTTCATCACCATGTAGTATACCATAATTTTTTCTAGACTTCCAACTTATATCATCAACAATGTCATATAACGTCGTATCTTTTCCGTCATCAGTTTTTCTTAAACCTCTACCTATACTTTGTAACACACGTATTTGAGATTTTGATGGTGAAGCAAACACTATATTATGTAAGTTCCTAATATTTATACCGGTGCTAAAAGTACCAAGTGATGCTACAACTATTGAATCTTTTTGCTTTTCAACTATTGCCCTTATACCTTCTCTATCAGATGTTGCAGTTTCTCCGGACACGAAA